>Ga0136588_1000119_pt1 | contig 29704 bp, 26 predicted proteins | sample AntRauMFilla1564_FD_104782 | JGI IMG/M metagenome (GOLD analysis project Ga0136588, IMG submission 104782) | Saline lake microbial communities from Rauer Islands, Antarctica - Metagenome Filla 1 #564 | ecosystem: Environmental > Aquatic > Non-marine Saline and Alkaline > Saline | place... | reverse complement strand
CTGTTAAACGGGTGATTAGCTCAGTTGGTTTAGAGCACCTGCCTTACAAGCAGGGGGTCAGGGGTTCGAGTCCCTTATCACCCACCGAATGTATTTTTAAAAGCCTTTAGGTCAATGACTTAGGGGCTTTTTTTATTTTTAGGCGACACATAGGCGACACAAATGGCATTTTTTTGGCGTTTTAGTCTTCTATTCTGTCTGAGCTTAACAGTTCTTTGAAGGTATTTACATCTAAGATTAAAGGTCTGGGCAAGGTCTTTTCCTGCTCCGAAAAGGCTTGATTCATTGATAGGGCTAGTCGCTCTTCATTAGTACAAACTAACTTATATAGCGCTAGTTGAAGCGTTGCGTTCTCGCTATCTCGCCATCTTCTACGCAAGCCTACTTTTAGGTCAATCTTGTTTTTAAGTAATGCCTGCTCAATCTCTTTTAGGCATTCAGAAAAATCAGAAAAATGTTCGTAAAATGTGGAATGGCTTATTCCGATATGCGCCCAAATATCGGCTTTAAATATAAGTCCGTGCTCAATAATGGCTATCATAGCCCGTTCGTATAGCTCATCTGTATTAAACTAGGTCTTCCTTATTGGGGGTTTCTAGGTTGATTTCTTAGTTAATTTTGACGTTTCTCTCTCCGCATTTCATATAACTGTTCATTTATTTCCATTAGTACCTTTAATACTGAACCTACACCGCTATTTATTAGAAATAGCAATATAAAGGCTATTACAGGAAGGATAAGCCCAAGTATTAACATTAGAATTCACCATTATTTAATTTAATATTTATATGTATTGGTCAATAAATAGCATTTTTTTGTTTCTTTTGGGGTTCTTTCACAACCGTTACTACAAATTCATTGATTTTTTCGGGTTCATCTATCTGGTGAACCTCTTTAACCTTCCCAATAGTTGAATCCATTAATTCCCAAAACGCCTGAACATTGCCTTTCCTCGCTTTAGCTACTTGGGCTATTACAATTTGTTTGGCATAGGACAACTTCTCACTACTTCCCGTTAGTGGATTATCGAAGCTACTTTCTATTTCAAATATTCAGGTACTAGGGTTTTAGACATACCCTCATCCAATACCAACAAAAAGCGTAGACCCGCAAACTTTCTAGGCTAACTCACCACCCATCCCTTCTCACTCCCTAAGGTCTTCTAACTCTACAAAAAACTGGCCACGCTCAATCTTGAAGGTATCGGGGAAAGCACCGCGCTTATCTAATCGCTCTTTAAACATCCAACTTTCTAAGGTGCCAATTACATAACGGTCTGCAAGGGTGTCTGCTACTCTGATAGTCATCATGTTATTTGGGTCTTCAAGCGGTCGGTATATCTGCGTAAGTACATCAGTAATTGACTCAAATATGGTTAAAGGTATAACCATTGTATCGCTATCAGCAAAACGCAGACCAGGCGGAATTTCAGTAAGCTGAGACCCTTCGTAATCTACACGCATAGAAAAACTCATACTATAAGGGAAATTCGAGCTATAGCCGGGTTTTTGGATAACTCCCCTTAAACGAATACCAATAACATCCTTTTCGTACCTAGTAGATAAATTTGCGCTAAGATTTGTAAACTCGTACATCCAATCTCTAGAATCATAGTTGGTACCATCTATTTCAAAGGTCATAAATGATTTCGAATGCTCTGATTTGGGGTTAATCAGATCACAACTGCAGAGTAGCAGAGTAAATATAAGTAGGGTAAATAGCGTGCTTTTCATACAATTAGGATAACGAAATATGCTCAGATTTAATCAATAAAAAGTTGCAACAATTAGGGCAATATTTTTATTATTCCGACTATATAGTTATCTAGGACTGTACATTATTTTGGCATTTATAGGAAAAGTAGTAATCCCCCCAATCATCTGTTAAATGAGACGAATCCTACTAATTGTACTTGTTTTGGGCTTTTGTTTACCTAGTCTGTACGCGCAAAAAGCCAAAAATAGAAGTTATTTGGGGCTATTGTCCGTTGGACCTTCAATCCCTCTAGGTTATTATGGCGCTGAAGGTGGCGATAGAGGTGGAAATGCTACAAGAGGTATACAAATTAATCTCTTAAATGCAGGAATTATGATCACCGAACGCATTGGTATTGCTGCAAACGTGATAGTTGGTCAAAATGGGATTAATACAAGTGTTAATGGCGCATCCTTTTTTGATCCGTGGTCTTATGGCCTTATCTCAGTTGGGCCTATGTTTGTATTTCCTACCTCAGATAGATCTTTTTTAGACATAAAACCCATGATTGGATATGGCCGACTATCAGCATTATCAATAACTCATTCTGCTTTTAGTGGAAATGATGCAGCTTTTGTTTTGAGTACCACCTACAGATATATACTTCACCGACGTATCAGCCTTTTGGTAAACGCAGATTTTATCACCATGGATATAAGATCTACGGAGGTTAGAGCCACACAAGAGTTTGCAAGCTTGTCCTTAAACGTTGGTTTAGGCTTCAATTTTTAGGTTTTGGGTTAGAACGATCATCTCTATACATTCGCTTTGCGAACACTCGATGAGCGACTAAACTAGAAATATCCCCCGATAGGTCTGGATTCGATAACCGTGGGAAATCAGGAAAGGAGAAATTCTAGCTAGATCATCATTCATTCTAACCAAATCAAATGAAATGCCTGTGGGCTCAAGAGTTTTTACTTTTTCCGCAACATCATTACCCCATCCCTAAACGGCAGTAACAAATTTTCAACTCTAGAGTCTTTTGTTACCGTTTTATTAAATACATCTAGAGCTATGGTTTCCTGATCATTCGGTTTAACTGGGTTACAAACCTTCCCATTCCACAGCACATTATCTACCAAAATAAAACCACCTTCTCGCACCATTGGCAAGATTCGCTCATAATATTGCATAGAGCCCGCCTTATCTGCATCAATAAAAACAAGGTCAATATTTGTTAATGCATTATCCGCTAACCACTGATGCGCATTTGCTTGCACCACTTCTACTTTCTCGGAAATTCCTGCCTCAGCAAGATATTTATTGATAGTCGGCAGCATTTTTGGATTTTTATCTATTGTAATAATCTTCCCGCCATCGGCTAAACCATCGGCCAAACAGATGGTAGAATAGCCCGCATAAGTGCCAATTTCTAAAACCAAGCTCGGACGCATCATCCAACTAATGTGCTTCAAAAATAAGCCCTGTAAATGACCGCTAAGCATTTGAGGTAGTAAATGTTGTTCAAGTGCAAAATCTGTGAGTGATTTAAGCACTTTGGGCTCTTCCTCTGAATGAACTTCAGTATACTGTTGAATTCTTTGGTCTAATAAATTGAAATACATAGCTTATTTTATCACATTGATAGCGAAACCTAATATCGTGCTTTCCCTAGTTATATGTCATTAAAATTCTTTACCGTTAAGCGCCTACTCACAGCTTTTGCATTTCTTTGCTCAGGTTTTTTATTCCTTCCGCAGCAAGCAAAAGCGCAGTTATTCTACGAAAGTATTTTTCGGCCAGCGGGCTTAAAATGGCAACAAATTAGCAGTCCTCATTTTAAGGTGGTTTTCCCAATTGGCTACGAAAAACAGGCCAGACGAACCATCGAGATTCTAGAGTCAGAACTTCCTAAAACCAACAAATTAACTGGCGGCTCGTTAACCAAAATCCCGGTAGTGCTAAATACCTATAACGATCGTTCAAATGGCTATGTAACGCCCATTCATTTTAGAATTGAAGTTGAATTGCCACCTATTTTAGGTAAATCTTTGAATCAGGGAAATGGCGATTGGTTGAGCGTAGTTATGCCGCACGAGTTAGTTCATGCCTCGCACGGCGCGGTATTTAAAAAATGGTCGATTTATAGCGCGCTGCGGTTATTGTCGCCAGATTTATATAGAGCCACCAATTTTGCGGTTCCTTCCGGACATATCGAAGGCATTGCGGTTCATCACGAAAGCGATTCGGTTGTGGTTGGAACCGGCCGAGGCAATTACGCTGATTTCAACAACCAATTTGCGGCAGTGCAAAATACCCAGCCATGGTCAATGGGTCAGCTTTATTTCCCTAGCCGAAGAACGCTGCCCCTTGGCCGACATTATATTGGAGGCTATACTTTTTCTAAATGGTTAATTGATGAATACGGAAGCGATGTTATTGCCAATATCCATGAAAAAAATATTCGATTCCCCTTTTTGGGAATGGGCGTTGTGCTACGGCTAGAGACCAAAAAATGGCCTCATAAACTTCATCAAGCCTTTAATGAAGCCCAAAAAATTGCTTTATCTAAAGGGGAAGAGACGCTCATAGATCAGAATATAGATGCCATTTTAAATAAAGAATCGGGCGCATTTGAGCGAAGACCCCAATGGCTGAATGAACAGGAGTTGGTTTATTACGCACGGTATTACAACGATATTTCGGGTTTATACAAAGTAAACGTAAACAGCAAAGAAGCTACGCTTTTGTCTGAAACAGGCATCACCTCAGATTTCAGATACAGCCTTAATGCCGACACAACCCAAGCCTTTTTGGGCGTGGACATACTGCATCCTATTTATGATGTAACTGCTATAAGTACGCTGCTAAAAGTTGATTTAAGCAGCGGGAAAAGAAGCCGTATGCAAGCACCAAAACGCAGCTATGCTCCCGAATTTTTGAATGAAAAGAGTATATTTACTATTCAACGGAAGGAAGACCGTTCTACCCTTCTACAAGTTGATGCTGAAGATGGATCGATTTTGAATACTTGGGATGACGAAGCGCTGCATTGGATTGCCATAAAAGCACATCCCACCAAAGAAAATACCTTTGCCATTATTGCCCAATACTATGGACAGCAAGCACTCTGGGTTATTGATGATAGGGCAGATTTTGCTAATATAAAGCAGATTAAGCCGCTAGTTTTTGTGGCAAAGAAGAGCGTATTTGATCCAGAATGGTCGCCCGAAGGTTCCGAACTTTTGTTCAGCAGCGATCTTTCTGGTGTGCGTCAGGTGTATTCCTATTCTATTGAAAACAAGCTTTTTTCGCAGTTAACACACAGCCAATTTGGTGCAATGGAAGCGCAGTTTTCGCCCGATGGATCTACTCTTGCTTACGTTGAGTTACAGGAAAATACCTATCAAATTCAGCTAAAATCAGATGCAGCTATCGCACAAACAACGCTGCTAATTAGCGAGGAAATCTTTCAAAATGACTCCTTTAAAAACGGCTATTTGTATGAACCTACTTATAATGCTAGTGAATTAGCATCAACGAAATATCGTGGTGGGCTTAATTTCCTAAGACCGCGCTCTATTTTCCCTACAGATGCAGATGATGGCTTTGGTTTTAGTGTTGGTTCAAATGATTTACTTCGAAGAATTAACTATCAAAGCGATATAACGTTTTTTCAAGATCGAATATGGCACGACACCGATATATCATTAAAAGCTTTTTATCCAGGTTTGAATTTGGGCATCACTAAATTCCCTATTCAACAAAATATCGAGATAAGAGATAGCAATGATGAGTTATTCGACACCATTGATATTTATGAGCGAAATAGAGTTGAGCTATTTATTCCAGGTAGAATTACGCTAGCAGGAAACCAACGATTGAGTTACTTATTACTGCAGCCTGGTTACCGGTATGATAACCTAGTTTTTTACGACAACGACTTTTTTGCTAACGACGATTATGCCAAGCACGGTTTCTTTTTACGCACTGCTCTTGGTATTGGGCTGATGCAAACGGGCAGAGATATTATGCCAAGATCGGGTTGGGTGCTAGATTCAGAGTTTCAGTTAGATACTAGCGTGAAAAGCGTGGGTGCGCTTTCCGGTGTTTTTGATAAGCGAAATGCGGCAAGTTTTGGAGCCACTAAATATTTTAGCCTAAACCGCAGTAGAAACTGGTCAGCCTCGCTATCAGCGCATCAAATGATTCAGCCCAACGGCTTGGTTTTCGATGCAGAGAATATTATCCATCCTGCGCTAGAAGCCATAGATGTCAATCAATTTTTTGGGCGCATTCCTTCCCAAATACTGTCTTTACGTTCCAAGATAATTGTGCCGCTTTTATTCCCAGATAATGGATGGGTTACCGTTCCAGGCTATCTATCTGCCGTTTACCTAAGCTTGAATCACAACAGCGTTATTGGTTCAGGAACGGTGAAAACGGATGCATTCCATCTATTTGGAGGTGGAATACGCGCCCAGTTTCAATTTGCTCAACTGCAATTTGATTTAGGCATTGGTTGGTTCTACGATACCAATACCGGCTCAGGTAGAACCTACTTTGGCAGTTTTTAGGGTGGGATGAAGCCCAAACTGTCATCCTCGCAAAGCGGGGATCGAGCAAATATAGCTAGAGTTGGAAGGCTTGGTTTACATTTCTCCTGTAGACAATGACAACCAACTCTCCGTGATTCCGTGTCTCAGTGTCTCCATGCCTCTGTGTCAATTATTCTTTTCCCTGTGGGTAAAACGGATTCACATCGTAAGCATCTTCTCCGGTATAAGCTCTACCGTATTTGATGTAATTCAACGCATTTTGGCGAAGCGATTGAATTTCTTTTTCCGTTAATTTCCGAATTTGTTTAACGGGTGAACCCAAATAGAGATAGCCACTTTCTAGCACTTTTCGAGGTGGTACTAGACTACCAGCACCAATCAAAACATCTGACTGAATTATGGCTTCATCTAAAATCGTGGTCATGATTCCCACCAAAACCCGATCATTTACTGTGCAGCCATGAATCATGCAGTTATGCCCAATAGTAACCTCATTGCCAATAATGGTTGGCCCAGTTTGGTTGGTTACATGAATGCAGCTGTTATCCTGAATATTGGTTGAATGCCCAATACGAATTTTGTTCACATCGCCGCGAATGGTGGTATTAAACCAAGCTGTACTATTTTCACCCATTTCTACATCGCCAATAATATCGGCACTAGGTGCTAAATAGAGAGCTTTTTGTACATCAGGTTTTTTTCCTAGAAAGGGATATATCATTTTTTTGTGCCTTAAAAATCGGATTTTTGCTAAAAACTAAGATGGTTTGGTGGTTAATCCTTGGTCATCATCACAGCCTGATACAGCTGCTGGAAATGCCAAACTCCGGCTTCTCTATCGGGAGAAAAGCGGCCTTTTTCGTAAGCAGGCGAGGCTAAACCTTTCTGCACGGCTTCGCAGATCTCAATATCTTCTTGCTGAATACTCTCGCTGTAAGCTAAATCACCCTTCACTAAACCACTTTCAATAGCTTTTACGATATCGGTATAGTAATAATCGAAGTGAACTTGGCACTGCGTTGGGCCCATTGGTTCAATCACATTTACCTGCATTCTACCGGGTAAAATATTGAGCATTATATTCGGGAAAACGAACCAATACCAAGCTTGTCCATCCTCAGCCTGATATACATTTTTGCCTGACCTAAATGGTGCGTGCTGTAAGCTATGCCAGCCATGCATTTCGGTTACATAGCGCTTATAATCTATGAGCCTTGCAAGTTCTGGGTGCACAACGGGAATATGATAGCCTTCCAAGAAATTATCAACGTACACCTTCCAATTGCAGTTTAACGGATAACTCAAACGCTGGTGGAAGCGATAATCCTCGACTTTTATCCCATCCATACGCTCTGAAACACCTTCTAGCACTTCCGATAAATTGGCTAGTTTTTCTTTGCTGCTTTTACAGGCAAAAATCCCGCCATTCCATTCTTCTATAGCTACAGGTTCTAGGGCAAAGTCGCTTTTATCGAAAAGCTCTGCTTTATCAAAAGAGGGCACACCGCGAAGTTCACCGTTAAGGCGATAAGTCCAACCGTGATATTGGCAAATAAAAGCGTTATAACTCAGTTTCCCGCTTTTTTGCTGGTCTTTTACCAAGGGGCCGCCACGGTGTTTGCAAACATTATAGAAGCCATTGAATCCGTCTTTGGTACGCACCACAACAATAGGATCTACCCCAAGCTTCGCAGTTAAAAACGCCCCAACTTCAGCAATCTCACTGCTATGGCCAACCCATTGCCAAGCTTTCCCAAAAACCTGGGCAAGTTCTTCTTTATAAATTGTCTCATCAGAATAAGCCTTCGAGGGTAGCGTAAATGCTCTTTCTAGGCTTTCTGTAGCGCTAAATTTTTGGGGGAAAGTATTCATAATTAATGCTCAAAAATTATTTGTGATAGCCTAAAATACAGATGATGGAAGGAAGTTCAATTTTAAGACGGGAAAATATTCGATTAAGCGATTATATGATTAGGCGAGAATAGTAAACCGTCACCCCGGAATACGAACGAAGTGAGTTTATCCAGGGTCCAGTAAATAGGACTTCAAACCTATTTTGCCCGCTGATTTTTCTGCAAACATCTGCGTAATCCGCGGAAAATAGAAATTTATGCACTTCAAGGTTATTTCTGAAATTCTATCTCGCTTGAGGTCTAAAAATTGAGCAAAATCCATAATCCCGCCCTCGGTACATTTATTCGCTTCGCTCATAAAAATTCGGGCTACGTTCTAGCTAGAATTTCCCATAATTGTAAGATCGAAACTAATACCACGAAGGAGATTGCGGATCACACTCGATGAACACTCATTGTCTGCAATGACGTTCTGGCTAGAGTTTTCCAAAAATCCTGAGCGAAGCGATGGAGCAATTGCACCAATTACTGCTCCCAAAGTTCAGCGCGTATGAGCTCAGCAGTGTATTCAGAAATTACATATTCCATTTTGATTCGCCGTCTTTCTGGGACAATCGATTCAACTAAGGCGGCGCACTCAGTAGTGTACAAAACTCTATCGGCTTCCCGCAAATGATAAGGGATTTTTTTGTTCTCAACGGCCCCACCTATCACCGAAGTGGGCAGCGGAATGGCAGCTTTTAACTGCTGAATAATGTGTGGTGGTGTGTTGTCATCTCTACACACAATACCAAAACTTTCAGTGCTAGAATATTGAATGAGCTGCATCAAAATTTCAGGCTTAAACTCATAAATCATCGGAATTAGCAATACATCTTCATAAGCAGTTCGGAAAAATGGAAGATGATGCAGCGGTACAAATAGCGCATCAAAATTCACCACTTTTTCTACCTCATTCACTAAAAGTACTCGGCTTTTCACCCCAACTTGGTTGCGTATTGCCCTAGCCAGCATTTGTCCAACTTCCAAAGTACTTGCTACGGTAGCAACAGATTGAATTCGATTTGGCATTTCAATAAAGCCAAGCTGCTCTTCGAATAAAGCTTCAATTTCGTCTTCACTGAGGCCGTAGCCTACCAATTCTTCAACCAATGCCCGAATCTTTGTTGCGCCTAGCTCTAGTCGCTGCTCTTTGTCTAAAAGCACATTTTGCTTGAGCACCACATAGCCACTTCCCGGTTTAGAAACTACCAACCCGCCCTCACAAAGCGATAAATAAGCCTTTCTAACCGTGTGAAAGGAGGTGCCCAATTGCTTGCCCAGTTCTCTGGTTGAAGGCAGCGTTTCTCCAACCTCAAACTGTTTAGTCGAAATCATTAAGCGAATTCGGTCGGCTATGTAGCTAGCTTTTTCTTTCATCTATAAATTTAGTCTATTGATATGAGTTATATTAATTAGCTGGCTTTTTTTTACTGTAACACTATAGCTATCCAAACAATAAGATTCCTTCCTATGTGGAAAAAAGTATTATTAACTCTTACGATGATGTTCGTCATTTTTTTCATCATCTGTGCCATTTTACCTTCAACCTATCGTGTTGAACGAACTGAGCTAATTCAGGCTCCAGACTCGCTCATTTATGAACAAATAGCCAATTTTCAAAACTGGACAAGCTGGAGCGCTTGGGCGCAGCGCGATTCCTTAGCAACCAATAGTTTTTCGGGAACTGCTGCTACTGTTGGACAAAGCTGGGATTGGTCTGGTGAAATTGTGGGTGTTGGAAAAATGGAACACACCGCACTTGAGCCATTAAAAAGAGTAGAATCTCGCTTAACCTTCATGGAACCACAGGCAATGGTAGCAAAAAGCATATTAACCATGGAAAAAACACCCTCTGGATTCAGAGTTAATATGATAATGGAGGGCACGCTTGGCTACCCCGTTGAGCGTATTTTTGGAATTATTATGGACGATTTAATAGGTCCTGATTTTCAAGAAGGTTTAACGAATTTAAAAACCAAGCTGGAGTCTAAACCATGAAGATAAATACGCTTCTAAACAACCTGTTGTTGCTTTCTTTTGCCTGCTTAGTCAGTTCAGCTAATCTTTATGGACAAACAGTTTCGACAGAAAAAGCGGCTGTTGAGCAAATAATTACCTCGCTTTTTGTAGGTGTTCAGAAAGCAGATACGCTTAGCATAAAAAAACTTTTACATCCAGCAATTTCGTTAATGACTTCAAATCTAGATGAAAATGAAAGTCCCGTTATTACGGCTACACCTATATCATCATGGCTTAATCGCATAGGTTCAGCAAAAGTGGGCTCATTAGACGAGCAACTAGATTATATAGCCGTTCGGGTAGATTCAGACCGCATGGCACAAGCTTGGACGCCCTACCGTTTTTATGTAGACGGGAAGTTTTCGCATTGTGGAACCAATAATTTTCAGCTGGCAAAACAAGGCGATAATTGGCTAATAACGGCAATAATTGACACCAGAAATAAAAGTGGTTGTAACGAATCAACCTCTCCATTTAACGGGAAATTACAAGCTTCGCTAGATACTTTACTTAATGGCTGGCATAGAGATGCAGCTACTGGGCAGTTTGACGCTTATTTCGATGCCATGGCAGACAATGCTATTTTTATTGGAACCGATGAATCTGAGGTTTGGAATAAGCAGCAATTTATGGCCTATTCTAAAGCACCGTTTTCAGATGGTATAGGCTGGGATTTTACGCACAAACGTAGAGCTTGGTTTTATGCTGAAGACTATGAAACGGCTTGGTTCGACGAAGATTTGATCACACCATTCGGAATTTGTCGCGGTTCTGGCGTAATAGAAAAAGCTGGTGGCAAAGATTGGAAGATTCAGCAGTATGTTCTGACGTTAACCATTCCAAATGACAAGATGAATACGGTGCGTGAGCTGATAAAAAATGACTAGCTATTGATGACTTGCTGATTGTTATAAAAAACAATGAGACAAATATAGTACCTGAAGTAGACGTACAACGAATTTATTTTAAATAGCCTACTAATGTTCAGTAACATTAGTTAAAAAAGAAAAATTGAGGGATAATTGAAGACTTTATATAAAAGCAAAGATCTTACTATAGCCGGAACAACCATTCAACCTGGGCAAAATCAGTCTTTAGAGATAGAAATTGCTCGTTTACCGTCTGGAACCTTAATTCACATGCAGCTTCATGTGTTCCGTTCAAAGAAGCCTGGTCCGGTTGTGTTGTTGAGCGGTGGGCTTCATGGCGATGAGATCAATGGCATTGAAATAGTGCGCAGATTGGTTCACCAAAACACCTTTGATGAGCTTGAAGCGGGTTCGGTAATTGCCATTCCTATCATAAATGTGTACGGCTTTTTGCAGTTTTCCAGAGAAGTGCCAGATGGTAAGGATGTAAACCGTTCTTTTCCGGGCAGTGCAGACGGCTCTTTGGCGGCGCTAGTGGCTCACACCTTAACAAAGCACATTCTACCTGTTATAGATTTTGGCATCGATTTTCACACTGGTGGCGCGAGCAGATCTAATTATCCCCAAATACGGATGGAGCCCAACAATATTTTAGCTCAAAGGTTATGCACAGCGTTTGCGCCTCCACTTTTCTTTGAATCGCCACTTATTCAGGGCTCTTTGAGAGATGCCGCAGCTTCACATGGAAAAACTATTTTGGTTTATGAGGGCGGGGAGTCATTACGCTTCCATGAAAGTGCTATTCTAGAGGGAATCAAAGGCGCAAAAAGAGTGCTGCAGAAATACGATATGATTTCGGATGCTTCTCAGCCTACGGAAAAATCGGTAGAATTGCATCATAATCAGTGGATTAGAGCTGATGTCTCAGGACTTTTTACTTGCAATAAATGGCATGGCTCCACGGTAGAAAAAGATGAAGTACTTGGGGTTATAAATAGTCCTTACGGAAATTATGACGTAGAAATTCTGTCGCCTATAGATGGAGTGGTTATTTCCCACAACAATATGCCATTGGTGCATAAAGGCGATGCACTCTTCCAAATCGGAAGAATAAAATGAGTTTCTCCGCCAAATCATTACCAAGATGTCCGTGGTGCGTTGGCAAAGAAGATTATGAACACTACCACGATACAGAGTGGGGTGTTGCTGTGTATGACGATCAGACCCTTTTTGAATTTTTAATTTTAGAAGGGGCGCAAGCTGGGCTGAGTTGGTACACTATTTTGAAAAAACGAGCAGATTATAGAGCGGTTTTTCATCAATTTGATGTGCAAAAAGTAGCAGCTATAAATGACGAGGAATTAGCTGAAGCGCTAAAAAATCCAGGCATCATCAGAAATAGGCTAAAAGTAGCTTCAACGGTTAGCAATGCGAAAGCTTTTATTACTATTCAGGAAGAGTTCGGGAGCTTCTCTACCTATTTATGGGCTTTCGTAGATGGAAAACCCATAGTGAATAATTGGGAAAAAATGGATGAGGCTCCTGCAAATACGGCCATTTCTGATAAGCTAGCTAAAGACCTTAAAAAACGTGGGTTCAAATTTGTGGGAAGCACCATTATGTATGCTTTTATGCAAGCAACGGGCATGGTAAACGATCATTTAACGAGCTGTTTTCGCTATAAAGTGTTAGTGAACTAAGCTCTTCCAATCTGCTAAAAATGAAAGCATCTCAAATAGAAACCCCTTCAAAACTGATTACCAAAGCATCTGGACAAAAGGAGCCATTTGATCCCACCAAACTTTTGCGCTCATTAAAAGAAGCGGCTGCATCTGATGAGGTGGCAAAGAAAATTGTAGCAGAAATAACGCAAAGCCTGCAAAGCGGTAGCAGTACACATAGCATCTATCGAAAAGCCTTTAAGCTGTTAAAAACCTACGAAAAGAGCTCCGCTCCGAAGTATAACCTGAAGCGTGCCATCATGGAACTTGGTCCATCTGGCTATCCTTTTGAACGCCTAATGGGAGAACTTTTTGAGCGTCAAGGCTACACCACAGAGGTGGGAATTCTCCTAAAAGGAGCCTGTGTTGTACATGAAATTGATCTTTATGCAGAAAAAGGCGATGAAATTGTTCTCATGGAATGCAAATTTCACAACCAATCTGGGAATAAAAACGACGTAAAGATTCCGCTCTATATTCAAGCCAGATTTCAAGATGTTGAAAGCGTGTTGCGTAAAAATCCTGCCCATTCCAAGAAAAAAATTACCCATTGGGTTGCCACAAATACACGCTTTACCAAAGATGCTGTTGAATATGGAGGTTGCGCAGGTATGAAACTACTTGGTTGGGATTATCCACACGAAAGATCCCTGCGAGATTTGATTTATCAGACCTCTTTGCACCCATTAACCTGTTTAACGTCTGTAAGCGCTAAAGCAAAATTAAGCCTTTTAAAAAAAGGCCTAATTACCTGCGCAGATATTTTGAAAGAGCCTTTTGCTCTGGCAGATGTGGGTTATTCTGAAGTAAAAAGAAAACGAGTAAAAGAAGAGATAAAGCGTCTTTTTAATCCTTAAATAGCTTTAATCTCGGTACTATTTGCCCCCTTTGGGGCTAGCATAATTTCACGCTTTCGGCGTTGTTTTGTATGAATGATTAGCATTCTAATCCACAGCAAACGAGCTTTTGGTTGGTTTAGTATCTATGATTTACTTAATTAAATTGACAAGAGCGTCCGTACTATCTCGTAGTTTGTAACTAACTCCAGTAATCCCAAACCTTAGCGCAGCGACACCTATCACCTAAGAGAGCGTAGCGAGCGATACCTTAAATAGCGAAGCGATCAAATAAGTGACTTATTAGATATGATGATTCTTCTTGGGCTTGTGGGGCAAAGTCGCCAAAGTAGTTAGATACCTGGTTAAACTCATTCACAAAAGCTTTTTTGTCGTTATTTCTAATATGATCAGCCAATTGCCTATGGTGCTCAAAGAAATTTATTAACAGCGCCCGACGTTCGTCATTGGAAAACACAATATCTGCGTATAATTCAGCGCTTTGGGCAAATATTCGGCCTGTCATCATTAACTCTGCACGATAAATAGGCGAGCTATATTCCACAATCTCTTCGGGTTTTAGATCGTATTCCTTCATAAATGATCCGTGCAACAGCGCAACATAGTGACGCAAGCCCTGCACTAAATTCATGATATGATCGTGTTTATTGGCATCGGCATAGAGCATTCGCATTCCCCAAAGTTCACACTGCTCAATAAACCACTGTCCTTCTTCCCAACGTCGGCCTTTGCACACCACCATTAGCTGTTTAGACAGGTTATCAGAGTCTGGCCCGTGCATTGGGTGCATACCAATTACGGGGCCTTTGTGGTAGATATGCATGGCGTTAACAGGGTCGGCTTTATGGGAAGTAAAATCCACCAAGATCGTCTTATCCGTTAAAATAGTGCCCAATTTTTTAATTATATCGATGGTAGCATGAATGGGTACTGTAATTATGCAAAGGTCTATATTTTCTGCCTGTGCGGCCAATTCCTGCCAGTCAGCTTCATTTTTATCTACAATTAGTACCGTATTTCCAGTTTTTCTAATGTTGGAAGCATATAAATTCCCCATTCCACCGGCACCACCAATTACGGCAATGGTTTTTACATCTTCGGTTGAACGCGGAAAACCCGTTTCACTTTGGTTTTTCCGGGAAACGTTCATCAACATTCTAAGCAGATCTTCTGCGAACTGCTCATCTAAACCAAGTTTTTTAGCTTTCTCACGGAATACGCCAACCATTTCCTGCTCGCGTTTGGGCACGTAAATAGGCAGCCCTTTTTTGATCTTTATATCCACTACCTCTTTAACCACTCGATATCTACGAGCAAGTAGTTCTAATATTTGATTGTCAATAACGTCAATTTCCTGACGGTGTTTAGCTAAAGCTTCGTGCTGATGTGGCATAGTAAAATTGTTGTATAGACTAAGCGTTCAAGCGGGTTGATTTAAAACCGCTAAATGAACGGGAATGAAACATATAGGTGTTGGCAAAATGCGCTGATGAAAATAGCATCAACGAAATAGGAAATTCCATTAAAAAATACAATGGTTTTTCGTACTCTATTGGCGCTAATACGAATTTTTTTAGGGTTCTATGTCTAATTTCAAACTTCACTCACCGTATCAACCTGCTGGAGACCAGCCCAGAGCCATAAAAGAACTCATTGAAGGGCTAAATAGAGGTGATAAATACCAAACATTATTAGGTATAACTGGTTCTGGTAAAACCCGAACATTAGCTTCCGTTTTAGAGGGCACTAACCGCCCTGCCTTGGTAATGAGTCATAATAAAACCCTTGCAGCGCAGTTATTTAGAGAGTTAAGCGATTTTTTCCCTGAAAACAGAGTAGAGTTTTTCATTTCTTACTATGATTACTACCAACCTGAAGCTTATTTAGCAAGCCAAGACAAATTTATTGAAAAAGATCTGTCGATAAACGAAGAAATTCAAAAACTTCGATTACGTGCTACATCAGCCCTACTTTCGGGTAGAAAAGACGTAATTATTGTGTCTTCAGTGAGCTGTATTTATGGTATTGGTTCGCCTAGCGAGTATGAGCAATTGATTATTAGGCTAGAATGTGGGCAAGTAATCACCCGTAATAAACTGCTTTATGATCTGGTAGATTTACATTATTCCAGAAATGATTTTGAGTTTATTCGCGGCCGTTTTAGAGTTCGTGGTGATGTGGTAGATATTTTTCCAGCCTATGCAGAAGAAGGATTGCGAATCACCTTCTGGGGCGACGAAATTGAAACTATTGAACTATTTGATCCAGAAAATGGCAAATCTATCGAGAAGATTGATAAATTCGCGGTTTACCCTGCTTCCCATTATGTAACCACAAAAGCACGACTAGATCAAGCTATAAATGAGATTCGGAAAGAGCTAGATTTTCGTTTAGAAGAGCTACAAGCAGACGAGAAATATCTAGAAGCTAAGCGCTTAGAGCAACGCACGCTTTTTGATATTGAAATGATGCAGGAAGTGGGCTATTGCAGCGGAATTGAGAATTATAGCCGCTATTTAGCGAACAGAAAACCGGGTGAACGCCCGTACTGCTTAATTGATTATTTCCCTGACGATTTCATTCTAGCCATTGATGAAAGTCACCAAACGGTGCCACAAATTAATGCCATGTACGGTGGCGATAGATCCAGAAAAATTGAGTTGGTAGAGCATGGATTTAGGCTGCCTTCTGCTATGGATAATCGTCCGCTAACGTTTGTTGAGTGGGAAAGTATGGTTAAACAAGCCATATTTATAAGTGCAACGCCTGCAGATTATGAGTTGGAAAAATCGGAGGGTGTGGTAGTAGAGCAGCTAATTAGGCCAACGGGATTGATGGAACCACTGTTAGAAGTACGTCCGTTAACAAACCAGGTAGATGATTTAATAGACGAGATTCGCATAAGAATTGAGAAAAATGAGCGTGTTTTAGTTGTAACCCTGACCAAGCGATTGAGTGAAGAGCTCAGTGATTATCTGAAAAAAATTGGGATCCGTGCCGCCTATATGCACTCTGAGCTAGATGCGCTGCAACGTATAGAAGTGCTGTATCGATTTAGAAAAGGTGATTTTGATGTACTTGTGGGAATTAATTTACTGCGGGAAGGTCTAGATATCCCCGAGTTAAGTCTTGTGGCCATTTTGGATGCAGATAAAGAAGGTTTTTTGCGCTCTGCAACAGCCTTATTTCAGATAGTGGGAAGGGCCGCTAGGAATTTGGAGGGTAGAGCCATTTTGTATGCAGATAAGATTACAGCAAGCATGAAAAAAGTGCTAGACGAAACGGATAGGCGCCGAGAGATACAAGCTGCTTATAATGAGAAACACGGTATTATTCCTAAATCTGTATTCAAAGAATTAAAGCCTTTGGTAGATCCTAGTTTGATATCTAATAAGAGCTTTAATCTTGATGAAAATTCAGAGAAACTGCAAGTATCTAAACAGGGTAAATATATTGGGAAGCATCACGCGCAGTTGAATGACCCATATTCTGTGCAAGTTGGTAAATTTGATGAATACATACGAGCTGCTGAAGATGGCTTAAGGTATAAAGCGGGACCACAAATGAATGAAGTGGTCTTTGACAATAAAGAAAAGCTTATGGATCACTTAGAGCAAGTGATGTTCGAATCTGCTAAAAATATGGAGTTTGAAGAAGCGGCAAGAATTAGAGATCAGATAGAGCAGCTTAAAGCAGTGAAATAAAGAGCGCTGCTTGATATCTTATACTTATGAGAATAAGTTATCGTTTTCTTTTTCATCAATTGAATTAGGATCAATTAATTCATCCTCACTTAGTAAAGAGTTATATGAAGTGCTGCCTTCGTTCTTAGCATTTCTAAGTGTTTGCTCAACGGCTTCTAACTCAACTCTAAGTTCAAGTAGCGACTTCTTTAGCTCATTTTGTAGATTAATAGTCTCTGAACCGTCACTCTCATCTTCGTTTTCCTCTCCTATACTGGCCTCATGCAGGCTAAGTAAGCCTTGGATACGAGAAATGGGCGCTCTAACCTTATGTGAGTTTATAGTAACGGCATCTTCAATTTTCTTGTATTCATTTTCTAACCGCGCTAGGCTTTCTCTCTCTTCATTTTTGGTTTCATCAATACGTTTTTCTTTATCTCGGTGTTTTTTTACTAAATGACTTAGTTTTACGCTAAAAAAACTAGAGAGAATAAAAATGTAGAAATTAAAGCTAACAGCTGTATACGTTATTCTTTCTAAATTCGAATCAATTCTGTCTGTTAAACTACTATACCTAAGCTCTTGATATACCGCTAATGCTGCTAGATCTAAAATTATAAAAAGTAGAGGAATAACAAAGCTACGTCTATAATCATAGGCGTATACAACAGTAATACAGAAAGAAATGACCATTAGGTATTGAACGGGGCTAAAACCACTCTTGTAAATAACATTAAACTTAATGACCACTAAAATAATAAAGACCAATATGGTATTGGTAAAAAATGTTTGTTTTGGAAATTTAAAGTGAGTAAACAGGCTTGAAACTGCAATGATGATTAATAACAGTGCAAAATTCCATACTATTTGTTCTTCAGGCTGATTGAAAGAAAAGGCAATTTGGAGAACAGCAATGACTATCAGATACAAATAGTAAACTATAGCTACACTATTTCTGATAGATATAATATTGGTATTTTCTCCGAAGAGATTTGCACGAATTTTGTTTAAAATCATTTTTATACCCTCTCAATATTGTTATTGATGTCTCTGAGTAACTCATCAATTGCTCCAGATACACTATTCCCAATATTTAGTAACTCTTCGTAGCTAATATCATTTTCTGGATTCAGTTTCTTTTCATTAGCAATTATTATAGTGTCAATTTTGCTAGCGTGACTTAAATAAATAGCATCAATTTTTTTTATGGCATTCAGTACTAGCTGGTTTTTGTCGTGTTCTGAAACCACTTTTCCTAAATTCGATTTATTTTCGGTTGCTAACTTTGTGGCAAATTTATTCATCTCATGACCGTAATATCCTGTAACAATACAACTAAATGTTATTATTATTAGTATTATCACATTGTTCAACCACATTGGATTATCACCAATGGCAACTTCAATAAATCCATTATTAATCAGGTAAAGCCGAATTATTTCTGTAGCAGAACATAAAATTGCTACAAATAAGCTCACGGGCCATGTATATTTGAAGCTAACAATAGCAATAAGTGCAATATAAGCGCACAAGACAACAGGGCTAGATTTAGTAGCATCTGAATGGTTAAAAAATAAGAAGGTTAGCAGTAAATAGATTCCTATAAGTAGTACGGGCATCATTTCTTTATGGCCTTTAGATGCGCTATACATTGACAAAAGACCTATAAACAGACAGAAGAAGCCAACATATAGATTAACTAAAACTATAACCTCATTATGTGTAAATACTTGCGCCACAGTAAGTAGAACACCTATCGCAAAGATGGCTAACGACAGAATTATCTGTACATTAAGCTTAATATTTGGGGTAGTTGTGGATGGTAGGAAAAGCATATCTAGGGTTTTAAGTGATACGTAATAAATATAAGTAATTTTGATCAAAGTGAGCTTTTAGTTCATTGTCTATAATGATTTGACCTTTAACCCTTGTTCAAACTGATCTGAGCTTATAAGTCTTAATAAAAGTTTCATTTCAGTGCTTAGCTATGGTTGTTTTAATTGTTCTAGCTTTTCTTTGAGTAAACTACAGACATTCGCTAAATCATTGTCATTTAAGTAAGTCTGCCCAAATATGACCCGAATTATATAATATTGGTCTTTCTTAGTGTGCGATAGATAAGCTTTACCTGAGGCATTGATCTTTTCTAACAAGGTTTTAGTACGCTCATTTAAGGGTGCTATATCTTCACCCTGTGCTTTTTCGGTACATCTAAATCCCACAAAATTTAATGTTGGTCCAGCTACAAGGGTTAAACCCGCTTGCTTTTTTATGAATTCAGAAAACTCCAAAGCATAGCCAATATGTGTTCGAAGCTTTTCTTGAATGGCGTTAAGGCCGTAATGTCTGAGTACAAACCATAGCTTTAACGCTCTAAACCGCCTTCCCAAAGGTATGCCCCAATCTCGGTAATCATTAACTTGTCCACGAGTATTGGTTTTCAAATATTCGGGCAGTATTTCCATGCACTTGAGCAATACAGATACATCTTTTACATAATAAGCAGTGCAGTCAAAATTAGTAAAGAGCCATTTATGCGGATTAAAGACATAGGAATCTGCATAATCTAAGCCTTTGTTCATCCATTGGTTTTCGGGTAAAAGTTGTGCACTTCCCGCATAAGCAGCATCTACGTGTAACCAACAATCATATTTTTTGGCAATAATGCCAATAGCTTCATTATCATCAAAAGCCACCGTGCCCGTTGTTCCCAAAGCAGTAATTATGCAGCATGGTTTCTTGCCGTTGGCTATATCTTCCTTGATAGCTTGTTCTAATAAAGCCGGAATCATTGCCCCTTGCTCGTCTACTGATATCTTCACCAAGTTCTTTCTTCCCATACCAGCAATACCAACGGCTTTTTCTATGGAAGAGTGGGTTTCAGTAGAACAATAAACCCGCAAATTATTGGGTACACCATAATCGTTTGAGCTAAAACCACTGCTTTGTTCACGCGCACAAACTATGGCCGTTAGAGTGGCTGTTGACGCAGTATCTTGAATTACGCCTTCCCAATAAGTTGGCAGTTTCATGGCATCTCTTAGCCATTCCATCATGCGCTGTTCTAGTTCTGCTGCCGCTGGCGAAGTTTCCCACACCATACACTGCGCACCAATTGCAGCGGTAATCATTTCTGCAAAAAGCGACTCTATTGAACCATTTGCTGGGAAAAAAGCATGGAAATTGGGATGTTGCCAATGTGTGATCCCTGGTAGGATAATTCTATCTAAATCGGCAATAATATCCCCGAAAGGCTGGCCACTTTCTGGAATTTGACCCTCAATTTGCGCATAAATCTCACCTGGCTTCACTTGTGATTTAACAGGCAGCTCGGGTAATTTCTTATAATAATCTGCTATCCATTGGGTTACCGTTGGCGCATGAGTGCTAAAATCAGATCTTGAAAACATAATAAAAGGGTATCAAATACTTAAGATTCTAGGGTAAATTACTAGAATTAACGCAGTTTTTTACGTTAAAGAGCCGCATAAATTTAAGATTGTACCAAATATTAGAATGTGTAACTGTTTCACATCTAAGGTTCGCAATCTGCTCAAATCGTGGTATCTTCAAAGCTAACTTCATGTTTCCACAACGAATCATATCGTAACTACCGCCTATATAATTCTATGAGTGATCCTATTCAGCACGAGTGTGGCATTGTTTTGCTACGCTTGCTAAAGCCACTAGAGTACTATCAAAGTAAATATGGGTCTGCCTTTTATGGCGTAAATAAAATGTTTTTGTTAATGCAAAAACAACATAATCGTGGCCAAGATGGGGCAGGTTTAGCCACCTTAAAGCTAGACATGGAGCCAGGTAACCAATACATAAACGTAAAACGCTCTGTTAGCTCGCAGCCAATCCAAGATATTTTTGACGGCATAAATACCAAGATTAATAACGTTGTTACCAAAGTCCCCAAAAAAGCAAAGCGTGTTGATTGGCTAAAGCGTAAACTAGATCATGTTGGTGAGCTGCATTTAGGACACCTTCGCTATGGCACTTATGGCAAAAATAATGTAGATAATTGCCACCCTTTTCACAGAAGCAGTAACTGGATGACCAGAAACCTACTGCTTGCTGGGAATTTCAACATGACCAATGTTGACGAGCTTTTTCAGCAATTATTGAGCTTGGGGCAGCATCCAACCAAAAAAGCCGATACGGTTACTATTCTTGAGCGTATTGGGCACTTTCTTGACGAAGAAAACGACAAGGTTTACTTTAGCAATAAAGAGAAGGGCTACACCAAGCAAGAAATGACCGAGGTGATATCTGAGCAGTTAAATATTCAGGATATTTTGAAGCGCTCTTCCAAAAAATGGGATGGTGGCTACACAATTGGTGGTTTAATTGGCCACGGAGACGCTTTTGTAATGCGTGATCCGGCCGGTATACGTCCTGCTTATTTCTATAAAGACGACGAAGTTGTGGTAGTAACCTCTGAGCGCCCCGTAATTCAAACGGCATTTAATGTGCCTTTTGAATCTATACAAGAAATAACGCCCGGCCACGCATTAATTATTAAGAAAAACGGCGACATTTCTCAGCAAGAAATTAATCCTGCAGTTGAGCAAAAAAGTTGCTCTTTTGAACGCATTTACTTTAGCCGAGGCAACGACCAAGAAATTTACCAAGAACGCTTAGAGCTTGGTCGCCAGTTGGTTCCCAAAGTATTAAAAGCCATTGATTACGATTTAGACAATACCGTTTTTTCCTTTATTCCAAACACCGCTGAAATGGCCTTTTATGGCTTAGTTCAGGGTTTGAACACTTGGATGAACAAAGAAAAAGCGGTGCAAATTGCTAAGCTGGGGGAAAAAGCAGACCCAGCTATGGTCGAGAAAATATTGGCTAGGCAAGTGCGTTCTGAGAAAGTGGCCATCAAAGACATGAAACTTAGAACCTTCATAACCGAAGACAGTAGCCGAGATGATTTGGTGGCTCACATTTATGATATTTCTTACGGAACGGTAACTTCAACCGATAATTTGGTGGTTTTAGATGATTCTATAGTTCGTGGAACTACCCTTAAAAATAGCATTATTCGTATGCTAGATCGGTTAAACCCAAAAAAAATTATTGTGGTATCATCAGCTCCACAAATTCGTTATCCAGATTGCTATGGCATTGATATGGCAAGAATGGGCGACTTTATTGCCTTCCAAGCTGCGGTTGAACTACTGAAAGAACGTGGCCAGCATGAGCGCTTACTCGAGATAAAAAGTCTTGCCAGAGTTGAAGGAAAAAAACTGCTGAGCCATGAAATTACCAATGCGGTTAAAGGCATTTATGACAGCTTTTCTGATGAAGAGGTTTCAGACAAAATTGCCCAACTGATAACTACTCCAGAAATTAAGGCAGAAGTCAAGGTTATTTACCAAAATGTGGATGCCCTACATCAGGCATGCCCGAAAAACACGGGAGATTGGTACTTCACTGGCGATTACCCAACTCCAGGCGGTATGCGCGTGGTAAATCAAGCCTTTATGAACTATATGAGTGGCGTCAATAAACGCGCCTATTAATAATGATTGAAAATAAAGAGCCAACACCCATTTTTGAACCCATAGCCAAAAATCCGGTTTATGTGCTGAGCGCGCCTACATTAAAGAGCTGCCCAGTATCAGAATTGCCTGAAATTTGTTTAATGGGAAGGTCAAATGTGGGCAAATCGTCGCTCATTAATGGACTAGTAAATCGTAAAAACTTGGCGCGCACCTCTAATCAGCCGGGTAAAACCCAAGCCATGAACTACTATGATATGGATGGGCGGTATTATTTTGTTGATTTACCTGGATATGGCTATGCTAAAGTTTCCCAGAAATTGCGCATGTCTTGGGAAAGAAATATGGCTGAGTTTTTAATAAACCGTAAACAACTACAGCTGGTAATACATATTGTAGATGCAAGACACGAGCCAAGTGCAAAAGACAAAGAGTACTTCTATTGGCTTGCTGAGCAAGAGCTTCCGTATCTCATAGTTTTATCTAAAGCCGACAAAATATCCAAGAATGAAGGCTCAAAACGCAAAGCCGAAGTGCGTAAATTGCTATCAAAAATGAATATTGAAGTGCCTGTTATATTGGTATCGGCTGAAAAAGCTCGTGGGCTTGACGAGCTAATAGACTACATAAAAGAATTTAGCTCGTAATTTTTTGCTGAATTCCGTTAAATTGAGCCTCCAATTTTATCCACCTTTCGATAAACTACCACGGTATCATGTTTCAACGTAAACAAACAGTTTTTCTAATCTTTGCCTTATTTGCTAACGGCTTCTTTTTCGTCTTTCCCGTAGATAACCATGCTAAAGACGACCCGCAGCAATGGATTTATTATCTATTAGTTGGCAGTATTGCTCTTGCCTGCTTTTTCCAGTTTTTTGCGCTTATTTCTTTTAAAAACCGTGCTCGCCAAATAAGGGTTATTCGTTTTGGTGAACTACCTCAGATTGTAGCTTTTGGCTCAGCACTGGGTGTGGTTTTTAGTTTGGGCGGAATTGGCAGCTTTTTATGGGATGAAATACTAGCTACAGCGCTGCTTTTCTGCGCCTTATTATTTGCTTTATTAGCTGCCCAAGCGGTAAAAAAGGATGAAAAATTGGTGCGCTCTATGGATCGCATCAGATAGGTTAAATTGGCTTGCCCATATTTTTGCCCTATTTTAAATAAAATTAGCTCGTTCAAAGGCATGAATATCAATTAATTACGTGTATTTATGTCTACCAATAACATTCGATTGCGCTAAATTATTGCGTAAACGCCCCTCTGAAAGCCCTAGGTTTATTTACTTCCTGATCTATTTTTTGGCTTTATGTTTTTTGAGCGTGTCATTAAAACCTAATTATAATGAGTAGTAACCACAGAATTTGCTGGCTTTACTCAAAATCTTAAAGGATTTAAAAGACCATGCACATTATTGATTTAACAGTATTTGTAGTGTACACGATAGGAATGGCTGGTGTGGGCCTGTACTTTTATAAGAAAAACGAAACAGACGACGATTACTTCTTGGGCGGTAGAACTATGAAAGCCTCTCATGTTGGTTTATCTGTTGTAGCAACCGATGTAGGTGGTGGTTTTTCAATAGGACTTGGTGGCCTAGGTTTTGTGATGGGTATTGCCGGTTCGTGGATGCTGTTTACCGGTTTAATTGGCGCTTGGTTAGCAGCGGTTTTTTTAATTCCGAAGCTTTATGCCATGCCAAAAATAAAGGAATTTCATTCGTTTCCACAGGTATTAGGGGCTTTTTATAATCCAAAAGTGGCTGTAGTAGCAGGGGTAATTTCTGCTGTTGGTTATATCGGCTTTTCTGCTTCCCAAATTCTAGCGGGCGCTAAACTAGCCTCGGTAACCATTGACGGCCTAGATTTAAAGCCGGCTGTTATAATTTTGGGCTTAATTGCTGTGGGATATACGGTTTTGGGTGGAATGAAAGCCGTTATTTACACCGATACTTTTCAGTGGAGTATTCTTATAATTGGCTTAGCTGTTATAGGTTTACCACTTGCGTATTTCACGGTGGGTGGCTGGGATAATATTCAAGCCTCCGTTTCTCCAGAGATGCTTTCCATGACCAATGTTGATGCTATAACCATCTTGAATTGGGCTATTACCATTATTCCTATTTGGTTTATAGGTATGACACTCTATCAGCGTATCTTCGCCTGTGGTGATGAGAAGGAAGCTAAGAAAGCTTGGTTTTTTGCAGGTCTTTTAGAGTGGCCAATTATGGCATTTATGGGTGTAGGGCTTGGCTTACTTTCTAGAGTGGCTGTAGATCAGGGTTTATTAGCGGGTTATTCAGGTATTGCCGATATACAGGATCCAGAAATTGGGCTGCCGCTATTAATAAAAACCATCTATCCGGTTGGGCTAACAGGCATAATGCTAGCTTCTTATTTCTCGGCTATACTTTCAACAGCAGATAGTTGTTTAATGGCCGCTTCGGGAAATGTTGTTACCGATTTGGGTCGCTTTTTTGGCATAAATAAAGAGGGAAGTTCTCCAGGTAATGCTATAAAATCTTCCCAAATAGCGACCTTAATTATTGGGGTTTTTGCCATTGTTCTGGCTTGGCAAATGGAAGAGGTGCTTGCCCTAATGTTATATAGTTACGCTTTTATGGTATCAGGATTATTTGTGCCCATACTTATGGCCTTATTTACAAAAAATCCCAGTTCATTAGGGGCGCTTTCGGCAATGGTTATTGGGGGTTGCACTACACTAGGCTTGCAATTATTGCAAACACCGCTTCTGTGGGGTTTAGATGCCAATATATTTGGGATTACCGCATCCTTGCTTAGTTATCTCTTTGTGAAGAATGTGATAAAGAAGTAAAGGCGGGAAAAGAACCAAAGCGAAGAAGTTAGTTTAGCTTTAGTATATTTGAGTTATACTATTCGGCTACTATTTGGGATTTAACTATGGAACTTGTTGAAACGGAATTAGATCCGAATCAGATACTACTGCTTTTTATACATGTTCTAACAGGAACGGCCTCGTTTATATTAGGCGCGTGGATCTTATCTAGGCGCAAAGGTGATAAACTGCACCGCAGATTAGGGCGTTTCTATTTAGCTGTAATGCTTACCACAGCATTTACAGCTTTTACTATGGCTGTAGTTAGCGGCGACAATTTTCTGATAGCCGTTTCGCTTTTTAGTTTTTATTTAACGGCCAGTGGCTATCGCTACATTTATTTGATGCGAATGCAGGATCAGATGAAAGCTTCCTTTCCAGACTATGCCACTACAACCTTAATGTTAGTTACTGGGTTTTATTTTTTAATTCAAGGCTTAAAAAAACTGATAGTCATGGATATTTTTGGGGTAATTTATGTAATCTTTGCCTTGATTGGCTTCATGTACGTACTCAAAGACTTGCAAAATTACAGGCTGAAAGTAAGTGTGCCAAACGAATGGATTATTCAGCATCTGCAACGCATGATTGTGGCCTATATTTCAATAATAACAGCTTTTGTAGTGGTAAATGCTTCGCATAGCCCTTTTCCTGTTCCCGAAATTGTTTATTGGCTGCTGCCTACCATTCTTCTTATGCCAATAATTATTCGAATTAGCCGAAAGTTGCGTAAAAAGCCATTTCCAGTAGTTTTTGAGATACAAAAGCCTAAAAAAACATCTTGGATAATTAACGAAAAGAAAGCGACTGAAGACGAGTAGTCATCAATCGCTTTAAAGGTGTTTTTAAATGTGTTGCTTAAGCATGTTAAATAGGTCTAACTATAGATCTACCAATGCTTTCATAATGGAAGTTACGTTCTTGCATAGCTTCTAAATCATATAGATTACGTCCATCAAAAACGACCTTATTTATTAGCGCTGCTTCCATTTTTTCAAAATTAGGTGTACGGAAAAGTCCCCATTCGGTGCAAATAATCAAGGCATCTGCCTTTTCTAGGGCAGCATATTCACTTTTCGCATAGGAAATTTTATCGCCAATTTGTTTTTGCACATTTTCAGCGGCTTCTGGATCAAAAGCGGAGATCGTTGCGCCCGCTTCAATCAATTGATCAATAATGTATAAGGCTGGCGCCTCACGAATGTCATCGGTATCAGGCTTGAAAGCTAATCCCCAAATGGCGAAGTGTTTCCCTTTTAAATCATCCCCAAAATAGCGTTTTACTTTAGGCACTAAAATGGTTTTTTGGCGATCATTAACGTCCATTACTGAGCCTAAGATATTGAAGTCGAAGGCCAGATCTTTACCTGACTTGTGTAAAGCTTGAACATCTTTCGGGAAGCAGCTTCCGCCATAACCAATGCCAGGGAATAAGAAACGTTTACCAATACGGGTGTCTGTGCCCATCCCAATTCTGACCTGATCTACATTAGCACCCACGAGTTCGCAGAAATTAGCTAGCTCGTTCATAAAAGTAATTTTTGTGGCAAGAAAAGAGTTTGCAGCGTATTTGGTAAGCTCAGCCGAAATCTCGTCCATAAAAATGATTGGGTTTCCCTGGCGAACATAAGGCTTGTACAAGCGATTCATTAGGCTGATAGCCTTCTCTGAAGTGGTACCAACAACTATCCGGTCAGGTTTTAGGAAGTCGTCTACGGCAAAGCCCTCGCGTAAAAACTCTGGATTTGAGACTACATCAAAGTCTACTTTGGCATTTTTGGCAATAGCTTCATGCACTTTTGCAGCGGTACCAACAGGAACGGTGCTTTTATCAACAATAACAGCATAGTGGCTAAGTAAAGGGCCAAGATCATTGGCCACGCCAAGTACATAGCGTAAATCTGCTGAGCCATCTTCGTCGGGCGGGGTTGGTAAAGCAAGAAAAATGATTTCTGCATCTTTAATGCCATCGGCCAAATCAGTGGTGAAGCTTAAGCGTCCAGCGTTGATATTTCGCTCGAATAAAACATCTAAATGGGGTTCATAAATGGGAACTTCCCCGGCTTTCATTTTAGCAACTTTTGCGGCATCAATATCCACACAGACTACATTATTTCCGGTTTCTGCTAAACAGGTTCCTGTTACTAAGCCAACGTATCCAGTTCCAACTACAGCGATATTCATCTAATAAAAGCTTGGTTAAAAATAACTTTAAGGGCATAAATATAAGCCTAATTATAGATAGATATGAGCGTGATTTGGGAATACTCAATGGCTACGCTCATTCGTTGAATTAACTTCGCTGAGCTCATAGGGATTACTCAAATCTTTGCGTTTTTGCGCCTCTGCGTTACATTTGTCTGTTGTCCGCTCAATCAACACTTATCACTCAACACTAAAAACCTCAGCCTTTTCTTATGACCAAAATATGGATTTTGAAACACACTCACATCCAGCTTCCAATTCTTGTCATTCCCGTAAATATTCATTACCACCTATTTAATATTTATCTTATTGTATTGAGTTGTCATGTTATTAAAAATTAGTTTGCTTTGAATAAGATTGCATACGTAGTAGCTACGTTCGTTACTCATCTATACCTGCTTTAGCGTAGTAGGCTGTGTTGAACAACCCACATCCGTAGAGCCTACAGATGATTTTGTGATTACGGAGTTTGAGCCCGTGAAACTAACTAAACCTAACCCAATAAATACTTTTGTTCACTATAAAGCTAGTTATGCAACACAAGATATTGATAATTACTGGGCATTCGATTGGGTTCAAATAAATTGGGGAAGGTTTCCACCTATAATAAACCCAAATATTATCAGACCTAACGGAAGTAGAGATATTGCATCCGAATTCTATCCATTAATAGAACCTTATTCAAGTAATGATCCAGATGTTGTAGATTACCAGCTGTTATTAATGAAATACGCGGGTTTTGATGGGTTGATTTTAGAATGGTATGGTTACGCTAATATACGGCCACCTTCATTGCCTGAAATAGCTAGACCAATCCCAATTACTAAAACAAAAACAGCAGAAGTAATAGCTGAAAGAGCAAATAATATTGGTTTATCGCATATATTCAACTATCAAGTTGGAACCATTCGTAAAAATCAAAATACAATCAGTGATATCGATGCGATGATCGCAGATACTAGATATCTAGTTAATTATCTTGTAAATATGTCTAACTATTATACTATAAATAATAGACCTCTTTTACTTTTACAAAATCCTTTATCTCAATTAGAGTTCTCAAGAACAGCGCATATACTAAACCCAAGAGCAGTCTATCTACATAATTGGCGATGGGTACTTGATGCGCCCTCTCAATATGTAAATGGCTTTTATACTAATGCACATAGAGATAGCGGTTCTCATGGCCTGCTCAGTACATTGGCTTTATGGTATGAGCGTCAAACCCCTAATTACGACCATGTTTTTGGTTCGGCACATATTGGCCAAAAATTCTTTGATGGATTTAATAAATCCAATGTTCATGTAGAATTAACTCATAATCGAGAAGTTTTACGCGCTAGCTTACAACTAGCCAAGTCGTATAACTTGACCTACTTACAAGTTTATAGTTGGAATAATTACAATTCGGGTGAAATCATTGAGCCAACTTTAGAATTTGGCTATGAATACCTAGAACTCGTTCAAAAGTATGCGGAAACTACCTACGATAAAACAGCTTTGGAGCAAGTTCATAGATATTACCTTTTAACAAAAGCCTTAAGAAATTTGGAGCAACCAAATCAGCCCATTTCTAAGAGAGTTAAACAAGTTTACTATTATCTCATTTCATTACAACTTGATGCAGCCATTGAACTTATGGATCAAATTGATACACTTTTTGAAGAGCTAGTTATCTAGTGGATAGTGCTGAGCGATAAGCGGTAAGTGTGATAATCTCTACTAGTATCGAAAGTACATCGACTGTTCGTTTGATATTGGAGTAGTTTATCAACGAAGTGAATAAATATAACGAGATGAGTTATCTAGTGTATCGTGAATTAGTTCTTTAGTTT
>Ga0136588_1000115_pt1 | contig 29923 bp, 27 predicted proteins | sample AntRauMFilla1564_FD_104782 | JGI IMG/M metagenome (GOLD analysis project Ga0136588, IMG submission 104782) | Saline lake microbial communities from Rauer Islands, Antarctica - Metagenome Filla 1 #564 | ecosystem: Environmental > Aquatic > Non-marine Saline and Alkaline > Saline | place... | reverse complement strand
CTGTTTTAGAGCAAGGTGTTTATCTACTTAGAAATATAGCTATGGTTTTTGACGCTTATCTAAAAAAGCCGTTAGAAAGTAGGCAGTATTCTAAGACTATTTAGTTATTCAGTGAACCAGTGAACCAGTGAACCAGTGAGACAGTGAACCATTGGATAACTGGATAACTAGACCACTGGATAACACTGTAAGAGTCCATCGATAAAAAAGACCACCTATTAAATAAAAAAAGCCCCTTATCGTGAAATAAGAGGCTTTTGTGTAGTCTAATGTACCGCCAGCCGGGGTCGAACCGGCACGAGCATTTAAGTACTCATTGGATTTTAAGTCCAACGCGTCTACCAATTCCGCCATGGCGGCATCAGATCAACGTCAATTCTACTCGAGAATTGAACAGACTTAAAATATAAGGGCTGACACTAACCTAGTCAATAGTGTATTTCGTTTTCTTTGCTACTTATGCTCATTCTAAATAAGTGGTCTCCTAACCTAAAATAAAAAAAAACTATGATTAAATACTTCTATGTCTTAAATTAAAATAGTTAGTTCGGAAATCTTACTCAAATATCCCTGTTGAATCTTTCTAAGACCATATCAAAAGATCAATGTTACCATTGCGGCACAGATTGCGCCTCTAAGGAAGTACATATTGAAGAGAAAATCTTCTGCTGCGATGGCTGTAAAATGGTCTATCAAGTGCTTGACGCTAACGGCATGGATAGCTACTATCGCCTTGCTAGCAACCCTGGCACCAATATGGCTGGTGCATTTGAAGTCAAAAATGAAGCCGACGCAACCAGATTTAGCTACCTAGATGACCCCAATACCGTCACTAGGCTTATAGATTTTACGAACGGAGAAGTTTCCTCTATTACCCTAGATATTCCGGCCATTCACTGCGCTTCGTGCATTTGGCTTTTAGAAAATTTGCGAAAGCTTCAGCGCGGTATTTTGGGCGCTAAAGTCAATTTTATGAAGCGCAAATTAGCTATTACCTGGCAAAACTCAGAAACCACGCTTAAAGATGTCGTTGCCTTACTTGCATCTATCGGTTATGAGCCAGAACTGAACTTAGATACCATTCAAAATAAGCAGTCCTTTTTTAGCGGAAGCCAGAAAGAATGGCTTAAACTGGGCTACGCAGGCTTTGCATTCGGGAATATTATGCTCTTTAGCTTTCCAGAATATTTAGCAACCGCGCCACTCGGACAGGGTTTTAACTGGGTCTTTGGTGGACTAAATCTCATTCTTGCTATTCCCATTTTATTATTTTCAGGCGTCGATTACCTGAAATCAGGTTGGGCTGCCATTCGTCAAGGCAAAGTGAATTTAGATGTTCCCATTTCAATAGGGATGTTGGCGCTATTTTTCCGCTCTGCTGTTGAAATTCTTTTTCAGCTAGGGCCTGGATATATGGATTCCTTCGCCGGCCTGATCTTCCTTCTGTTAATAGGCCGTTGGGTTCAACGCAAAACCACAGATCACCTAGCTTTTGATCGTGATTATCGCTCGTACTTCCCAATTAGCACTACACGAATTAGCCAAGACGGTAAGGAAGAGCACATTAATATTGATCACCTGAAACAAGGCGACATGATTTATGTGCGTAATAAAGAGCTTATTCCTGCCGACGCACTTTTACTAGATAACGAAGCCCTGATTGATTATAGTTTTGTGAGCGGCGAGGCTGATGCCCTGACTATTAAAAAGGGAAGTATGGTTTTTGCTGGTGGCCGGGTTGTGGGTAAATCGACACAGTTTGTAGTAGAAAAAACGGCCGACGCGGGTTATTTAACGCAATTGTGGAACGATGCGGCCTTCGATAAAAAGGATAAAGAACAGCGAGTACAGAATTTTGCCGATCGAATTTCAGCGCCCTTTACTTTAGTGGTCATGGGAATTGCTCTGGTTGCTGGCGGCTACTGGACGGCTGCTGCAGATTGGGGAAAAGGACTTGAAGTAGTTACAGCGGTGTTGATTATAGCCTGCCCATGTGCGTTGGCTTTGTCTGCGCCTTTCACATTTGGCTCTGCTATTAATGTATTGGCACGCAATGGTTTTTATATAAAAAATGCCCGCATATTTGAGAACTTATCACGCATAAATACCGCAGTATTTGATAAAACTGGGACCTTAACTAGTATGCGCGATTCTATCATAAAACAAGATTTACGCGTTGAGCTTAGCCAGAAAGAATGGAGTATGGTTTATCAGTTAGCTATGCAGTCTACGCATCCCTTATCTGCAAAATTAGGAAGTTGGTTAAACGAACAACATCAAAAACTTTTATTGATTGAACTGACAGAGATTGAAGAGCAAACGGGCAAAGGTCTATGCGCAAAATTGGGTGAAAGCTCAGTGAAACTTGGTTCTCTTAGCTATCTAAGAGAAGAGCTGGTAGCAAATGTTCCCGCTAAAGAAAGTAAACATACTGCCGTGCATTTAGCCATAAACGGGCGTTATGCGGGCTGTTTTAAGTTCAGCAGTAAGGTTCGTGAGGGAATGAGAAACTTATTGAATGAGCTGAAAAAGGATATAAGACTCTTTGTTCTTTCAGGCGACTCAAACAGAGATGCGGCCATATTTTCTGATCATTTTGGGAAGGACGACATGCACTTCGGGAAGTCGCCGCAGCAGAAGCTAGCTTTCATTAAAGAGTTGCAATCAGACGGCTCAAAAGTTTTGATGGTAGGCGATGGCTTAAACGATGCTGGTGCGCTAGTTCAAAGTGATTTTGGTTTAGCATTAACTGAAAAAGTAACCGCATTTTCGCCTGCTTCTGATGGAATAATTGATGCTAAACGGCTCTTAGACTTAGGCACATTCATTCGCTTTTCCCAAAAAGCGTTGATAGTTGTTTACCTAAGTTTTGGCATTTCATTGACCTACAATATTATTGGAATTAGTTTTGCTGTGCAGGGACTTTTATCGCCTTTAGTTAGTGCTATTCTAATGCCAGTCAGCTCATTAACCATAATTGCTTTTACTACTACGGTGGTAAGTCAGCTAGCCAAAAGGATGAAAATTTAAGTATGGAAATTCTATTCCTTTTAATTGCTTTCAGCCTTACACTGGCGCTGATTTTTCTAGGGGGCTTTTACTGGGCCGTAAAAAATAAACAGTATGAAGATTCTTATTCGCCTTCGGTGCGAATACTATTTGACGATTTAGATCCAGTGTCTAAAAAAGATGCAACATCTACTACTATTACATCAACTAAAAACAATAAAGAAGAAGCGTAATGGCGACTCCGTTAACCCAACCATCGGGTACTACAACCACTGGCAATGCTGCAACGCGTCTCATGGAAAAGTTTTTCTACGATAATGTTATCGTACGAAATTTTGCCTATGCGACCGTTATTTGGGGTATTGTTGGCTTTCTTGTAGGCCTAATTATAGCTATAAAACTGGTATTTCCAGATTTTCTTGGCTTTATTGCTGAACTGTCTTATGGTCGATTAAGACCGTTACACACCAACGCAGTAATTTTTGCTTTCTCAGGAAACGCAATTTTTACTGGGGTGTATTATTCCTTACCACGGTTATGCAAAACCGAAATGTGGAGTGATGCCCTTTCTAAGATTCATTTCTGGGGCTGGCAATTAATCATTGTACTGGCTGCTGTCTCTTTACCGCTTGGTTTTAATACCAGTAAAGAATATGCTGAGCTAGAATGGCCAATTGACATCTTGATTACCCTAATTTGGGTGGTTTTTGGTGCTAATATGATGGGTACCATTTTCAAAAGAAGAGAGAAGCATTTGTATGTAGCTATTTGGTTCTACATTGCAACCTTTGTTACCGTAGCAGTGCTACACGTGGTAAACTCTTTTGAAATACCTGCTACTATGTTTAAGAGTTACTCCGTCTTTGCGGGTGTTCAAGATGCCCTAGTACAGTGGTGGTATGGCCATAATGCGGTTGCGTTCTTCTTAACCACCCCTTTCTTAGGGTTGATGTACTACTTTATCCCGAAAGCGGCACAACGTCCGATATATTCTTACCGTTTGTCTATTGTTCACTTTTGGTCGTTAATTTTTATCTATATCTGGGCTGGTCCTCACCATTTGTTGTACACAGCACTTCCAAACTGGGCGCAAAGTTTAGGTACAGTATTTAGTTTGATGCTTATTGCGCCATCTTGGGGTGGTATGCTTAACGGTTTACTAACGCTAAGAGGTGCTTGGGATCGCGTTCGTGAGAGTCCGGTGCTAAAGTTTTTAGTGATTGGTGTTACCGCCTACGGTATGTCTACTTTTGAAGGCCCAATGCTTTCGCTTAAATCGATGAATGGCTTATTCCATTACACCGATTATATTATTGCCCACGTGCATACTGCGGCCTTATTATGGAATGGCGGTATTACCTTTGGTATGCTGTATTTCATTATGCCACGTATTTTCAATACCAAGCTATACTCTGTTAGATTGGGTAACACCCACTTTTGGTTAGCTACTATGGGAACCATCTTTTATGTGGTACCATTGTATTGGGCATCTTTCACTCAGGGTTTAATGTGGAAAGCATTTACTACTGAAGGACTTCTACAGTATCCTAACTTCCTTGAGACCGTTACCCAGATTATTCCGATGTACGCCATGCGTATCTTTGGTGGCTTATTATACTTTATTGGGGCAATTGTTGGGGTATTTAACCTATTTAAAACTGCAGCATCGGGTAGCTTAATTCGTGCAGAAGCAGATGAAGCACCAGCATTGGATATGTCTCCTGAAGCCATTTCTGCTGAGAGTAAACATCCTTTCCATAGAAGATTAGAAGGAAAAGCCATACTGTTTACGGTACTTACCCTGATTGCCATTCTAATTGGGGGTATTGTGGAATACATACCTACAGCGACCATTGAGTCGAATATCCCGAAAATCGCTTCAGTGATGCCTTATACACCACTAGAGCTTGAAGGTCGCGATATTTACATCTCTGAAGGTTGTAATGGCTGTCACTCTCAGATGATTCGTCCGTTCCGTTCTGAAACCGAGCGTTATGGCGAGTATTCTAAGGCTGGCGAGTTTGTTTATGATCACCCGTTCTTATGGGGTTCTAAACGTACTGGACCAGATTTACATCGAATTGGTGGTAAGTACCCAGATTCATGGCATTTACGCCACATGGAAGATCCTACTTCTACCTCACCCGGTTCTATTATGCCGGCTTATGATTGGATGCTAAAACGCGATATGAATAAGAAATCAATTCCTGCTAGAATCAGAGCCCTAATGACCTTAGGTGTGCCTTATGATACTGATTTCGATCAAGTAGCGGTACAACATCTAGAAATACAGGCAGACAGAATTGCAAATCAGCTAATAGCAGACGGTTTTGCAAGCGTTGATGGCAAGCAGGTAACAGCAGACCTGCAGATTGTTGCTATGATTGCCTACCTACAGCGTTTAGGTATTGATATAAAAGGGGAAAACAGCCCATGGGCAAACCTTCCCACCACTAAAGAATTATTGAACCGCCAAAATCAAGCTGCAACCACAACCGCAGCTGGGACCAAGTAATCTTATGTATAAATATGTATTACGCTCCATAGAAGGAGTTGATATCTACCCAATAATAGCACTTCTCATTTTCTTCACTTTCTTTGTGTGCCTGCTTTGGTGGGTCTTCAAAAAAGACAGACAATACATAAATACGCTGTCTGAGCTACCCTTTCGCGATGATGAAAGGGTAAAAGACGCTAGCGGGCTTAACTGATTTACTTTTAAAAGACTAAAAAACTTAAAGAATTTATCATGAAAATTTTTGACGATGAAAAGGATAAACTACTCGACCATGAGTATGACGGTATCCGTGAACTTGATAACCACATGCCTAGATGGTGGGTTTGGTTATTCGTATTCACCATATTTTTTGGTGAAGTATATATAATCTATTATGAGCTTACAATTGGCCCAAATCAGCACCAAGAGTACGCTCAAGAAATGGCGGAAGCAGCTATAATGTATGCGCCAAGTGAAGAAGAAGTTGCTGAATCGGCTTCTTTTGAATGGGTGTTAATGCAAGATGAGGCTACTTTGGCCCGTGGAAAAGACATATTTGTTGGAAACGGACAGCTTTGCCACACTTGCCACGGTATGGCTGGTGAAGGTTTGGTAGGTCCGAATTTGACTGACGAATATTGGATGCATGGCTGCGATATTGAATCTATTGCTACTAGCATTGAAGTGGGTTTCCCGGCAAAGGGAATGATGGCTTATGGTAGTAATGTGAAAATTCAGGATGAAGATTTACGTGCATTAGTGAATTACATTGTGTCTATACAGGGCTCTGAACCAGCTAACCCAAAAGTGGTAGATATGAGTAGAGCTGTGCCATGTGAAACGCCTTCAATGGCAGCTAACTAAGTATTTACTCTTTAAATTTTCGATTTAGATCTACTTTATTTAACCAAAGGCGCTCTTATGTGCCTTTGGTTACTTTATTTAAGAGTTTTAATTCTTAAATTGCTGGTGCATTAATTTTATCAAACAATTTCGACTATTCTGTTATGGCAAAAGTCCAAGCAACTGTTGAAGGTAATGCGCAGGCTACCTACAGAGACCATCATGCAACTATTAGCCAAGACGGCAGTAGGCGCTGGATTTTCCCTAAAATGCCGCAAGGCCCTTATTACAACTGGCGTAAATTAGCGTCCTATTTTTTGTTGGTTTTCCTATTTCTAGCACCATGGATCAAGTATAATGGTCACCAACTGCTTTTATTCAATATTCTTGAGCGTAAATTTGTTCTATTTGGTATTGTTTTTTGGCCGCAAGATCTACATATCCTAGTATTTGCTGCCTTAGCTGTTGTGCTAAGCGTTGTTGCATTCACGTCAATTTTAGGTAGAATTTGGTGCGGTTGGACCTGCCCACAAACCATTTTCATGGAGCTACTTTTTCGTAGAATTGAGTATTTTATTGATGGCGACTTCATTCAGCAAATGAAACTCAAAGAAGCAGCTCTTACCTTTCAGAAAATTTGGAAACGGGTGGTAAAACACGTCATTTTTTATGCAATTTCCTTTGCCATTGGAAATACCTTTTTAGCCTATATCATAGGTTCTGAGCAATTAGTGAAAATTATAACCTCGCCACCAAGTGAGCATCTGGGTGGGTTTACTGCTATGGTGATCTTTAGTTTTGTGTTTTATGGCGTATTTGCCCATTTGAGAGAGCAAGTTTGTGTGTTCATTTGCCCTTATGGTCGTATGCAATCGGTATTACTTGATAACAACTCTTTGCAAGTTATTTATGACTTTGTGCGCGGTGAAAAACGCGGAACATTCCGTGACAGAAAACAAGAAGAAAGAGAAAAACTAGCTGAAGCAAAGGCAATTAAAAATATTGTGGAGGGTAACTAAGATGGCTACTCAACATGATTCAGTAAACGCAAATGTTAAAGATGACTTATCCCTTGGAAGGGTAAATCCAGAAGAATGGACACCAGAATACTTGAACAAAAAAGGATTTGGTGACTGTATTGATTGCGGCGAGTGTGTGCTGGTTTGTCCTATGGGTATTGACATCAGAAATGGTACGCAACTAGAATGTATCAACTGTACTGCTTGTATAGATGCTTGCGATATTGTGATGGAAAAAATCGGCAAACCAAAAGGCTTGATTCGTTATTCAACCTACAATGCGGTAAAAGAAGAGAAGCCTACGAAGCTGTTCAGTACTAGATCTATTGCTTATACCATAATTTTAACCATAATAGTGGCAGTTTTCACTACGCTATTGGTAATGAGACCGGAGACAGAAACCTTAGTGCTTCGCCAGTCTGGTACCCTTTATCAAGAGTTACCAAATGGTTGGTTTAGTAATATTTACACGGTAAAAGTGCTAAATAAAACCCTTGTTGATAGACCTGTTGAAATTAGACTGATGGAGCCAATTGGCGGCGAGCTGCAAAACTTGGGAACACCTGTGATACTACCAGGTTTTGATTATATCCAAGGCCGATTACTAGTTAAGTTGCCAAAATCCTCTATGGAAGGCACTAAAACTGATTTAAAATTTGGAATATTCGATGAAAATGGGAAACTCATAGAAACCGCAATCAGTGGATTCATAGGGCCATAATCTTTTTCTCAATAATGTACTTTTAGGCACTTGTATTCATTGTGATTATAAGTGTTTTTTTTCATTCTGCTATCTAAAAACTTGGTCAAATTATGTTAAATGAAAATCCAAAAAAATCGTTTTGGGGTGTTGGTATAACCATAGCTATCGTCATTTTTATGTCGTTTACTGTATTTTTGGTTTTTTTCTCAAGCAGTCTTCAATTCGACCAAGTTACAGAAACTCATTATGAAGACGCTTCTATCTATCAAGAGCGAATTGAGGCACTTCAAAGAACCAAGGCACTTAATAATCCTATTTACTTTAAGCTGGGGGAAAATCAGGTTCAACTAGCGCTAAATACAAATGAGGCAATGGTGATAGATTCTGCAAAAATTCAGTTGTATAAGCCTGATGATGGCTCCTTAGACCGATTAATCACAGTTCCATCTGTTCCCGCAAGCGATACCCTAGCTTTTGATTTCAAAACAGCTTTAGCAAAAGGAAGCTGGACGGCAAAAATTCAGTGGTGGGCCGCTGGCAAAGCGTATTATGCGGAAAGAGAAAGGTTTTTTTAGTGAACCAATGCGCCAATGAACCAGTTACCAAATTCTTTGATGAATAATGCCTGAAAACTGTTGTGCGCTACGCAACGAGTAGGTTCTATTTGTATATATTGAAGACGAAATACCTCACTGCGTAAGAAACCTTATTTTTAATTTCTAATTACTAGACGTAAATCTGCCACTGGAGCACTGGAGCACTGGAGCACTGGAGCACTATTATTTAACTATTGAGTCTAACTAGCGCCATATTAATCGGGTTTTTGGGAAGTTTCCATTGTGTGGGAATGTGCGGTCCGCTTTTCCTTTCACTTCCCTATGGCTCTAATAATACCGCGCTACATGCCACTTCACGCGCCGTTATTTATAGTTTGGGTAGAACGCTAACCTACACTGTTTTTGGGCTAATAATTGGTTGGATTGGCTACCTCTTTTCTATGGCTAAACTGCAAGCACCGCTTTCCATAGGCATTGGTATTCTTGTGCTAACCGTAACCGCAGTTCATCTTACAGGATCTAAATTTGTTGCTAAAACCTCATTAATAAGCATCAAATATGGAGCCTTCAAAGATTGGTTGGTTTCTGTTTTTAACCGAATTGGGCGCAATTCATTATTTGTAGTTGGTGTGGTAAACGGCTTGCTTCCCTGCGCCTTTGTATATGCTGGGCTAGGCTCTGCTTTAACCACAGGCGACCCCATAAACTCCGCTTTATACATGACTTTTTTTGGTTTGGGAACCATACCAGCCATGATTTTTGTGGCCTTAGCAGCTAAAGTATTTGGGCACTCATTTCGTAACGGTATTCAGAAATCCTTACCCGTTTTTGCCGTACTTTTAGGAGTAATCCTCATACTTAGAGGACTTTCATTAAATATCCCATTTTTAAGCCCAGACCTAGATGAAATCATTTTTGGCGACTGTTCATTCGATTAGTATTTGTCTCTTTATTTCAGTTTTTCTTATTTCATGCAGTGGAAATGAACCGATGGATCGGTTAGACGATATTCAGGTGAAATTGGTTAATCAGGTCAATCAAGAAGTAGTTTTTCCCAACGATTTTGAAGGTGAGAAATTTAGCATATTTGGCTTTTTATACACGCATTGCCCAGATATTTGTCCATTAATGGTAGCTAATATGAAACAAGTGGAAATGGCATTAGGCGACCGTTCTAATGAGTTTGATTTCTATTTTACTACCTTTGATCCAGAACGAGATTCCGTTGAAGTCATGCAGTCCTATTTTAATGCTTTTCGACTAGAATCGCCGCAATGGACTTTTATGGTAGGCTCTAAAGACGGAGTAGATTCATTGACGCAACGACTTGGATTTAGGGTAGAGTTTCAACCAGAAAAACTTGATGATAATGGAAAGCCATACTATTTGATTGATCACACAGATAAAGTTTCCATATTAAACGGGAAGGCAGAATTGGTTGCAGAATTTAACGCTAGTAGAATGACACCAAAAATACTAGCTAGAGAGTTGCTGGCATTGAAAGATCTGTAGGTATAAGGTTCAGTTTAAGCCTTTAGCTTTTTAAAATTAATTTAAGAAGTCAGAATCTCTTCCTTGCGAAACCGTATATTTAAGGCCTGAGAATAGAAGTTTGCCATATTCTCAGAGACCTATAATTGTTACTACTACTACCTATATGCGTTACTCATTTCCGAAAGAGAAAATTAAAGTGCTGTTGCTAGAGAATATTCATCACAAAGCTGTGGAGTATTTTGAAAAAGAAGGCTATCAAATTCAGTTACTCAATAAAAGCTTGGATGAAAATGAACTCATCGAGCATTTATCAGATGTTAGAGTTCTTGGGATTCGTTCAAAAACGCAGCTTAGTCCACGAGTTTTTGAGCAGGCAAAACAGCTCAAAGCGGTTGGTGCTTTTTGTATAGGAACCAATCAAATTGATTTAGACGCTGCCCAAAAAGTGGGTGTTGCGGTATTCAATGCACCTTTTAGTAATACCAGATCAGTTGCTGAACTCTCTATAGGCTCTATGATTATGCTATTACGTCATATTTTTGAAAAAAGTATGTATATGCACGAGGGTAAGTGGGAAAAATCAGCCACGGGTTCGTACGAAGTACGGGGCAAGAAACTTGGAATAATAGGCTACGGGAATATTGGAACGCAGCTAAGTTTTCTAGCTGAAATGATGGGAATGCAGGTGTATTTCTACGATTTAGAAGAGAAATTGATAATTGGTAATGCTCGTAAATGCGAAACTTTGGAAGAGCTGCTAGCAACCGTTGATATTGTTTCTTTACACGTAGATGGTCGCCCTGAGAACAATAATTTCTTTGGTTCTAAGGAAATCCAGCAGATGAAGCAAGGGTCTGTATTCTTGAATATGAGTAGAGGATCTGTAGTAGATTTGGTTGCATTAAAGAGAGCCCTAACGGCTAAACACATTGCCGGCGCGGCAATAGATGTATTCCCGGATGAGCCAGTAAAAAATAGCGATGTCTTTACACATGAATTGGTGGGAATGCAGAATGTGATTTTAACGCCACATATTGGTGGTTCAACCATGGAAGCACAAGAGAATATTGCGGAGTTTGTGCCTTCAAAGCTGGTTGATTATATCAATAGCGGATCGAGTATGGGCTCAGTTAATTTCCCGAACATACAATTAAGACAAGTGAAAGATGCGCATCGAATCATTCATATTCATAAGAACGTACCTGGCATGTTAGCTCGTATGAATAAGCTGTTTGCAGATAGAGGAATTAACGTTGTTGGGCAATATTTACAAGCCAATGAGCATATTGGCTATGTGATTACAGACATCAGCAAGGGCTATGACGATAGCATTATGCAAGAGTTAACCCAAATAGAACACACTATAAACTGTAGAGTGCTGTATTAATCTCCCTCAAGGTCGGTGGTATTTCTTCGCTAGCGCTCAGGAGTATTTCGACTACGCTTTGCTTCGTCGAGGGATTGTTCTTCCGACATCGTTGGAGGCACAGGATTTTTCATTCGAAGCTACTGCATATCTGTGTAATTACTACATAAAATCAAAATCTTCAAAGATAATATTATCCTCTTTAATATTTGCTGCTTTAAAATCCTTCGTTAATGATTTACTCATTTCACTTGGCCCACAAATATATATAGTTCTGTCTTTTGTGTTATTGATATCTTTCCCATTGATAAATCCTGTTCTATCAGAACAGCTTAAAAAAAGATGAAAATTAGGCAAAGATTTTTCTAGCTTTTCGAATTCATGCAAATGATAGGCTTCAGCGGTATTGTTTACGCAATAATAGAAGTCGATGTCTAGTGCTGATATATCGTGATTCTTAAAATCTCTAGACCAGCTGATGAATGGGGCTATACCAACGCCTCCTGCAATCCAAACTTGCTTATTCTTTCCCTTTCGATAATCAAAATAGCCGTAAGGGCCTTCAACCAAGGCAGCTGTATTAAGGGTTAATTTTTCGTGAAGGTTGGTAGTATAATCTCCCAAAGACTTAATTAGAACTCGTATTTCCCCCTCAGTAGATCCACCACAGATAGTATAAGGGTGTGATTCCATACTAATATCGTTGTGTATAAACTGGAAAAAACAAAATTGGCCAGGTATATACTCAAACTCAATAGAGGAGTTTTTTAAGCTTACTTCCATCACTTGATCGTTCAGATTTTGAATTTTTGTTACAATAAAGGGATGTTTTTTTACTAACCATTTCTCAAAAATGCTTTTATATATAAATGCTGTTAAAGAAACTATTGAAATAAGTGATAAGTAGATTGCTAAGTAAAAATTGTTCGCATAAAAATTATTAATGCTAAAAAGATGAATAATCCCGACTAAGAAAATTAACCCCATGAACTTATGCGTAATTTTCCATTTATCATAAGGTAGCTTAACAACGATTGTAAGTGCCAACAGAATGGTCAATCCTATTAAAGCCCAACTACCTAAGTTAACTTCAATTTTTTTGTGTAATGGTAATAGAAACCAGAACATCTTCTCGATATTTTCCGGAAACCATCTCAGAGACAATAGAATTGGATGTAAGAGCAACAAGATGAACGCTATTTTCCCAATATGTTGATGCTTCTTATACAACTTATCAAGTCCGCCAAAATACTTTTCAATGGGTTTAATTCTACTAGTCAAAATAAAGCTTATTGCAAATAAGGTGAAGCCAACAATAGCGAGTAATTGACTGGCATATACTAACAGAGGATATGCATGATGCTCTACTGTAGTGGTTGGAAAGCTTAAAAGCCAGAGTATGCTAGGTATTAAAAATGCAGAAAATAATAGGGTAAAGTATCTATCATTAGTTCTCATAATAATTCCATTCACTCTCGTGAAGTTTAGTTGAAACTGCATCGCACTTATAAAGTACCCATAAATAACGACAGAATGATTATTTATATCATATCATTACTATTTAAAATGATGAAATAAGTTATTATATGATCTATTTTCATAGATAATAGATTTAAAATTTTACATGCTTATAATTATATTTAACTTAAAGTGTAATTTAATTTTTTAATATAGCCAGTTTATTAAGCGTGTATTCACTCAACACTATAGAAAACATAATTTCTAGGTTCTGCTGAGCTATTTAGTAGATTTGCGATTGCTAGTAAACCAACAGTGATACCAATACCATAGATAGTGTATATTGGAGTTCTATATGCTCCTAAATTTGAGATATTATCTCGATTTTGTCTGTTATCTTTTTCAACTGCCAACGTTAATGCTATTCCTGCTGCCATTGCTAAAACATAGATTGCAGTATTAGAGCCGAATCCAAATTTTTTATCCACCCCAATTTTACTAATAGTAGAAAGTGGTTTGCCAGTCAATTTTCCATCCGCCGTGACCTTATAAAAAAGTGAATCGTTTTCACTTATATACAGCAGTTGATCCACATCAATTTCTCTATGTATGCTGGGATCTAGAACATAGGTTTCCTTTAAAATAATCTTCCCACCTTTTTTAGCTTTTAAAACCCTATTAATGGCTTGGTAATCTTTACTGGAGGTATCTACTGTTCGTCTCAATTTGGCTGCACTACCACATGAAGAGATAACTAAAATACTTGTTATTAATACTATCAATAGTTTGGTTTGCATACATTTTTGTACTGAATAAATTGACTAAATCTACTAACTCAATGTACTGCAATTGGCTTTCTACTCAAAGCATATAATCCTAAAATTGGGCCTAAAGCCAAGATCATAAAAATGCTGGTTGAATCAGTAAGCTTGTCTAACACGCTAATTAGTTGAATACTTACGATAGTTATGGAGAATCCTATGCAATTCACAATGGTAAGGGCTGTCCCCTTGATTTCAGCTGTAGTATTTTGCGCAACTAGGGTAGACAATAATGGAGAGTCTGCGATGACCACCATTCCCCAAAAAAGTAGAAAACCAATAAAAACATATTCAGAGTTCACAGAAAAAGCCCACGGTGAAATGATGCAACAAATAGCCGAAAAGCTGAGTGCAGTGAGGGCGGTTTGTTTAGTGCCAAAAGCTTGAGATACATAACCACCGATCACACAAGCCAAGCCACCGATACCAATAATTAGGAAGGAAAGTAAAGGGATATTTAACTCAGCTTGTGGATTGGCTACGTTGTAGGTTTCTAACATTATGGGAACAAAAGCCCAAAAAGTATAGAGTTCCCACATGTGTCCGAAGTACCCAAAAGCAGCTGAGCGAAAGCTTTGATTCTGAAATACCTTAAAAAATGCAGAAAAATCTGGTTTAGTTGCGATTTTCCGAAACGGTCCGTCTGGCACAAAAACGACCATTAATGTACCGCCAAAACAAGCAAGTGAAGAGGTTACGACAAGCACCAGTTTCCATGAAACAGCATCGGTTACTTCTCGAAGTAAATGCGGGAATGCCGTACCCAGAACCAGCGCACCTACCAAAAAGCCTAGCGATTTTCCGAGTCCTTTATCAAAATAGTCGGCCGCTATCTTCATACCAACAGGGTAGATACCAGCAAGGAAAAATCCTGTTAAAAAGCGTAGACTTATAATACTAGCTAGGGTATTTCCTTCCCACAACACAGCTAAATTGAATAATGAACCTAGTAATGCGCTCAGTAGAAATACTTTTGAAGGGGAAAAACGATCGGCAATACTTAAAATAGCGAAGCTAAACGTTCCAATAATAAAACCGAATTGAACGGCTGAGGTTAAGTGTCCTAGAGCGCTGTCAGTAAGGTTGAAACTTAGGATAAGCTCGTTCATCACTCCATTTCCGGCAAACCAAAGTGAAGTGCAGCAGAATTGGGAAATAACGATTATGGGAAGTATTCGTTTTGTGTTGAACAATAGGGTTATGGATAGAAAGGGAGGTCAGGGATTTGTAATTATTTCTTTACCAAAAGGAGTTAATGCTAATGCAGCCAATTTAAAGTGTTGTTTTGCAAAGGGGATTCCAATTATGGTAATTCCAAAAACTATCCCAAAAGCCAAATGAGACAAACAAATCCATATCCCACCAACTAAAATCCAAATCACATTCATTAAAGTAAAAACTAGGCCTGTTGATCTTTCAGTTACTCGAGTATCTTTCCCAAATGGCCATAGCGCTAATCCTGCTAGTTTTAGGGTTTGAATACCAAATGGAATACCTATGATAGTTACAAACAGTAAGAGGCTTGCTACAAAGTATTCAAAAGCGATAATCAATCCACCAAAAATGAACCAAATAATATTCCCCAAAAGCTTCATAATAAATACTTTCCTGATAATAGTTGGTTTTAGCACCCTAATAATTTTGGAGTGATATTTTAAAATCTATAATAAAGCTTTTGAGCTAAATAATACAAGAAAAGGAGTTTAGAAAAGAAACTATCAACATTTGTTGCTCAAATAATACTAAGACTGCATTTATTTGACTTTTTTACTAGAAAAATGTGTGTAAAAGCCCGAATTTGCGGAAATAGCGGTATCTATTCTAGCTTCAGGCATTAGCATGACCATTCTATGTACGAATTGCGCACCAGCAGAATGCCAAAAAATCATAGGTAGTATTGGTGATAGTATTTACTGACTTATTGTGGTCGAATATATTCTCAACTACACTAAAAGCCCATTCATCTTTAGGATTTTTAGTACAAAAAAAGGTGAATAAATTGACTTCTTGATAGTCGTTAGTGGTATATCTAGAAAATTTATTCTCAAATTCTGGAGCAATTATGAATAGATTGTGTTCATCAGCCAATTCAACCCATGCATTTAGGTAGTCATCTGCATTTCTACCACCGCCGTGCATTACAAAAAGCATCTTATCTTGATCAGTCCAACTTTGTAGTTTGTAGGTCCATACTTTTATCGTCTTTCTTTTACTCACTTTATGTGCATTAATTATAAAAGCATCTTTACCCACTTTAGGGGGTCGAATTTCTGTGATTTCTGGTCCTTTTGGTAGTACATATAGATAAATATGTGCTGTGATGGATAAAAGAAGGACTACAGATATGGCACTGAGTAGTAGTATTTTAAGTATTCTCATATTAATGAGGTAAATAATTGATTTTTTTGGGACTTAGGATCTTCTTGGAAAGCTGATCTATACTTCTAGAATTTGGAAAAGCTTTCATCAAGGACATAATATTTCTTATGCTAAATCTCGAATAAATTGGAGAGGGCAAGTTTCAGTAGAACAGCCTGGGGTTTATATTCAGATTAGTCAAGACGTACTTTATCTGCGTTATTTTTAAATCCCCGATTTTAACAAATGCACAAAAAGGAACAATGGAAAAGTGTAGGATCTATACCTTTATTAAGCTTACTCATCATCACCTTTTTTCATATCGATATACTTACGAACTAGTCTTAACCCTAATCTTGAGAATAATAAGATTGAAAATAATAGTACAATATCTATTCCGTTTAAGTTCATCGTATTCTTTTAGTCTTTTGTATCTGTAACTATACCTAAATAGGCATCAATTTTTTTAGTTAATACCTGACCCATTTTTATGGTTTCATCAGTCATGTATAGGCTGCTATTATCAATAAGAATTTTCGTTTTTATTGCATTTAAGAGTAATGACGCATTTTTTGGTTTGTTAATCTCTTTTAATAAAAAAGTATTCAAGCTGTTACTTTCTAGTAATAAATACTCACCATCTTCTGATATTTCTAAATCAGCTAAACTTACTTGATGTGAGTTATTAAAAATAGTGAAAATATCCTTATAGAGTATATTTTCACTATGGTCTTCATACTAATTTCACATTTTTCACAAAAGAGGTAAACACCGATTATATCTGTACTTAAATATGGATCTTGTATGATGGATTTGGCTATTTTTATGCTTTTATTAAAGTAAAATTTTAGGTATTCCAGCTTATCTGTTTGGTAACGAATTTCTTCATAAATATTATTAAGATACCAATTTTCTTTAATTCTATTATCACTTTCTACATTTACATTATTAAAATGAAGGGCTAATAATATACCAACGACCACTAGCAAAATTTCACCAGAAGTATAAAATAGATAATCTATAATTTTACTATCTATAAGTAGCTTTTTACGAATTTGTCTAAAGAATTGAATCATATATAATATTAGTTTGAAGACTTGTCGACTAAAAGGCTAATCAATAAAATACTCAAGGTATAGGTTATCAATCCAAAAAAATATGAAATGAGTGCTTTTATATAGCTAGTCATTTTCTTTTTATCAAAAAACTGACCAATTGCCCAAATGATATAAATAACCCCTAGAAAAAACCCATTATCCACAATTTTTATACTCACTAAACTATCGATAATACCAAATATAGTGAATATTAGCATTCCTAAACCAAGGGTAAAGCACAAAAAGATTATAATTTCATAAAAATTATATTCATACTTTTTAAAGAGTTAATTTTACCCATGCAGCCATAAATATAGACATAAAAATATTTGCATTTCCATAGTTATTTGAAACCCAATCAAACATTTTATTTGCTGTATTTATTTCTCCGAAAGAAAAACCAACATAACCATCCTAAAACTGAAATAATTGCTGGGAAATAGTATAAACAAGTGAGCATATAATTATAAATAAAACAGGCTTTACAAGTCGATTTCTTTCATCATGTATGAATTTCTAGATATTAAGACCAGGTCTTAGTAACAGTTCTTTGACAGTAAATAGTATTCCCTTTTCAAATTGAATATGCTGCTTACTTCAGATAGTACATAGGCTCCGTTAATACGGGTAAGTCTTTGAGGTTGACCGCAGCTTTAACAAAAGTTGCCATGCAGTTGGCTTTCAAAAAATTTACAATTACCATGATTTTTTTGTTCTGAAATGTTCTATGAGTTAAACTTATTTGGAGTAAATTGGATATAGGTCTGTGCAGAATTTACGCAAAGTTTTTTAGGATTGGTGTTCTTAAATAAAGCCTTTACTATATGGAAGCCGCTGCATATTCCAAGCAAAGCTATAAAGCTGGGTTTTTCTTTATGTTAACTTCCTTTACTCTTTTATAGGATTAGCTTTGTTGTCATAAAAGTCCTTTAGAACAAAGAATGCTTTTTTCTTTTTGCCATCATCGGAAATCAATCCTTTTCTATTCCAGTCTTCTTGTATTTCAGGTAAAACTCTTCTAGGGGATCTGAAATCAACTAAAATCCAGGGGGAAAAGCCTTGTAACTGACCAATGTTGTCAATCATTTTCAAGGTCTCGATATAGAGGTATTCTTGATATTCTTCAGTCCATCTTTCATTCTTATCGCCACGCAAGCCATATTTTGCGCCTGCACCAAATTCAGAAATTAGCACTGGTTTATCCTGAGATATTTCCCAGCTAATTTTGGCGCATTTTTCTGGCGAACCATCATACCAACCGATGTATTGATTAAAGCTTAGGATGTCTACAACCTCAGCAAAAGGATCGTCAATAGTGCGTATGAATTTATTGCCTTGGTAGTCACTCTGCTCAAGTGCAGCACTTATAAGTCGAGTAGGGTCCTTCACTCTTGTATAGTTCGCAAGTTTGTTTAGAAATAGGTTTCTAGCGTCACTTGTTGGGGTTTCATTGGCCATTGACCAAATAATTACACTAGCCCGATTTTTATCACGATTGATGACCTCCGACAACTGATTCTCTGCATTTTTATAAGTTTCTTCATTTTCCCATTGAATAGTCCAATAAACAGGGTTTTCTTCCCAAACCAGTAGGCCCATTTTATCTGCTAAGCGTACCATATGTTCGTTATGCGGATAATGAGCCAAACGAACATAGTTACAACCTAGCTCTTTGGCCCATGTAAGCAAATGCCTAGCATCCTCTTCCGAGTAGCCTCTTCCACTACCTTCAGGACTTTCTTCATGGATGGAAATACCCTTTAGATAGATTGGAGAATCATTTAAGAGAATTTGCGAACCCTTTGTTTTGATGCTTCGAAAGCCAATTTGGTCGGGAAGCCTTTCTTCGTCTGTTTGAATGCTTACCTCATAAAGAAAGGGATTGTCTACAGACCAATAGTCAATATTAGTTGTAGCTATTTCAAATGAAACACTTCCATCTTTATCTGTGGTGACTTCTTTTTTAATAGTTAATTCGGGAATACTGATTTGGATTTTTTTAAAGGATACATCATCTCCATTTATGGTTATATGTCCAGTGATCTGTTTATTGTTACTTGGGTCTAATTGAATAAAATAGTCTTGTATAAAATTCTCGCTTGTTTCAATAATCTTTACATCTCTTGTGAGTCCACCATAATTCCACCAGTCGGTATTTAATGTTGGCACCCCTTCTTTCAATCTTTTATTATCAACTTTGACTATTAAGAAATTATCCTTTTCGATTAAATGCTTGGTGATTTCAAAATTAAAGGGGGTAAAACCACCGACATGGGAGCCTAGTTTTTTGCCATTCAGATAGACTTCAGTTTTATAGTTAGATGACTCAAAATAGACGAACTGTCGTTTTGATTTATCTGAAAGATCATAATCAAATGACTTTTTATACCAAACGGTTCCTTCGTAATAGTAAAGTTCTTTTTTTTGCGTATTCCAATCACCTGGCACAGTAATACTATCCATTTTATCGAAGTTGTATTCGATTAAATCAGATGGATTTTTAGGCTTAGCATTTGTGAAAAAAGCGCCATTTCCAGGATTACTTTGTTTGTCAAAGGCTTCGTATCTATAATTGAAATAGCCGTTTTCGTACGGATCTACAATGTACTTCCAACTACCATTTAGTGAGATTGTAGTACGGTTATAAGCATTAATAAGTAAATTTTCCTGAGCAAACGAAATAATAGGCAGCAACAGTATTGTGAGAAAGAGGATACAGGTTTTCATTATAGGCGTAGGTTAGTTAGGTCTAGTAATCTTGGCTTTATAGTAATCAATATCTAAGAAACGTGATTTTATCGAGGCTATTCTATTTATTTCATTAGTAATAGCTGATTGTGTAGACTTAAATGTACTTTCTCTAGTGTATAATTTTAAACTTTAAATTCATACTCCGAGCATTTTAAATCTAAAAAGCAACTTTAAAGTAAAATAGTACTATGCGCATGTATTCTCTACAACGCATTTCAGATCAGCCTTTACTTTAGATTTTGTGCGAGTAGATTAGAGGCGAGGGTTTAGGAATTTAGCTTTGTTCTGAGTCCTTCATAAACAACAATACTAACGGCATTGGCCAAATTCAGGCTTCTAATATGATCTCCAAACATCGGGATTTTATAAAGCTTATCGGAGTTTTTTGAGGTTATAGACACTGATAATCCAACTGATTCCTTACCAAACACTAAAAATTGATCTTCTTCGAATGGAATGGAATAATGGTTTTTTTCGGCATGACTTGACAGGAATGCCATATTCTTATCGCCATGAATAGTGAAGAACTCTTCAACACTTTCATAAATATGAAGATCAATATGTTGCCAATAATCTAAGCCCGCACGTTTGACCCTTGAATCGCTCAGTTCGAACCCAAATGGTTTGACTAGATGTAAACTAGCGTTTGTAGCAAGGCTAATTCGACCAATATTTCCGGTATTGTTGGGTATTTCTGGCTCAATGAGAACAATGTTATATCCCATGTCATTAATTCTTAGTTTTAAACCTATTGACTTTCCTAAACCCCATGCAGATCCAAATTATCTGAATCTTCCATATCTACCCAGGTTTTCATTTTTTTCTGGATAACATTAAAATGATGCTCGTCATCTTTAGTTACAAAAGACAATGCATTACCAGGATTTTCTGCACGACCTGTTCTACCAATACGATGGATGAAATCTTTGGGAGAACGCGGTAATTCATAATTGATAACATGAGGCAAAAATTCAATATCAATTCCACGAGAAAGCAAATCGGTTGCTACCAAAACTCTCAATGCACCCGATTTGAAATCGGCCAAAGCATCTCTTCTTTTTCCCTGCGCTTTTTTGCTATGTATGGATCGTGCATCAATTCCATTCTTAATTAATTTATCGACCACCAAATCGGCTTGGTGTATGGAAGAGGTAAAGACCAATACTTGTTTCCATTCATTTTTCTGAATCAAATAGCGCAATAAAGGCCCTTTTCTCTCTGGCTTGACAAAGTAGCCCAACTGCTGAATTTGGCTAATCTTATCGATTTCATCGGCGATTTTTATTATCGTAGGATTGTCCAATAAAAGATGCTCAATCTTCTGAACATCGGTACTTAAAGTGGCGGAAAACAGTAGATTTTGGCGTTTTTTAGGTAGGAGCTCAAAAATTTGATCCATCTCTTTCTTAAACCCTAGATTCAGCATTTTATCTGCCTCATCTAAGACCAGCATACTCATCTCAGAAAAATGAACCGCATTGGCCTCTGATAACTCAAGCAATCTTCCAGGTGTGGCCACCAACACATTTATGTTGTTCAGGTATTTCATCTGTGGGTTAATAGAAGCGCCACCGTAAACAGCCATAGATTTGAATGGAAACGGTAATGCACTGCCGAACAACCGAAACTCGTCTTCAACCTGTATGGCCAACTCTCGGGTTGGTACCAGAACCAATACATTGATATGTCTATTCTGAATTTCCGTTTTCCCTTGCAAATTCATCAATATTGGGAGTACATAAGCGGCCGTTTTCCCTGAGCCTGTTTGTGCAATTCCTAACACATCTTGTCCTTTTAGAATAGCGGGAATGGCCTCTTCTTGTATAGGGTAGGGTTTTTCATACCCTTGTTTAGCAATTACTTTTACTAAGGAAGGGAATAGTCCGAACGAATTGAAAGGCATAGAATAGTTTTTTTTATTAGCGCACAAAGGTGGAATTCAGCAATAGCCCTAAATATAGCAAGATGCGAACGCAGATGGCTAATAAAGGTAGGGGGAAATGAAAACAAAGTGTTGTGTTCGTGGAGTGGGGGGGCAGTCGCTACGCTCAAGTGAGAGGTTTAAGGTATCGTTTGCAGATTAGGTTATAGGTGGTTGTCATTGCCCAACGAGCGAATCCAGTGCTCCAGTGGATAGTGATCAGTGGGCCAGTGTTCTAATTAATAAGCTACCAATAGCCTAAGACGTCTTCCTGAACAGCAATTTGCGATAGCGAAGAGTGTGATTCAGGATCTTTCCCAGTGAACCAACGAAGCCTTTGGTGAGTTCAAGGACAGCGAAGTGGTATTGTAACCAAAATCTAACCATCTGTATCCCTAGCATCACTTTCGCTTCGCTCACTGAACTGGGCTGACAGTTATTTATCTAACTTCCAAGCCTCGGTTAGTTCATAATTGGTGCTTCTTCCGCCAGCAGATTGTTGCATTAAGATGTCTTTTATAATCAAGTCTTTAATATCTCTTAGTGCAGTATCTGCTGAGCACTTAGTGATTTTTGCCCATTTAGATGTAGTTAACTTCCCATTAAAACCGTCAAAGATTTTGTTTAAAATGAGCCTTTGCCTGCTATTAAGTATTGTTTCTTTATTTTGTTCCCAAAAATCAGCTTTCTTAATTACTCGAGTCATCAATAGTTCTGTATTCTGCAACGCCTTATATAAACAGTGTAAGAACCAATTCAACCAATCTGTGATATCACCTGAACTGTGCTGAACTTGTTGTAATATTTCATAATACTTTTTCTTTTCTATAAGAATTTGGTTAGATAAACTATAAAATCTTTGATTACTTTCTTCTGAACGCGCTAGAAGCATATCAGAAATTGCCCTGGCTATTCGGCCATTACCATCGTCAAATGGATGGATAATTATGAACCAGAAATGTGCAATTGCGGCCTTTAGAACACCGTCAACATGATTATCTTGATTATACCAGTCTAAGAAAACATCCATTTCTTTTGTAAGAACCGATGGTGAAGGTGCTTGGTAGTGTATTTTTTCCCTGCCGATAGCTCCTGAAACCACTTGCATTTCTTTGGTTCTATATTTTCCAGACTCAATTCTATGTAAACCACTCCAACCCGTTGGGAATAAAGCAGCATGCCAACCAAATATGCGTTCTTGGCTATTAGGTTTATCGAAGTTTTGTGTTGCGTCAAGCATCATTTCAACTACGCCTTCAACGTCTTTATGAGAATGCGTTATGCCTGCATAGTTTATGCCAAGTCTACGAGCTATTGAAGAGCGGACTTGGTTGAAATTCAAAAATTCGCCTTCTATTTCAGATGATTTTAATACATCTAGTGTCAATGTAGAAAGCATTGTTTCTTCTTTCATTGAAAAGCCTAGCGCATCCATTTGTCCAAAGATTTTCCCTTGAAAATGTCGCACCTTGCCTAAAATGACACTAATCTGTTTATCATCCCATGTGAAATCAGGCCATTTTTCATATTCATAAATATATTTTGTCATAACGGAATTCATTGTTTCAGACAAAATATGAATTATTCTCCTCATATTTAATGGGAATAGGGAGTTTATTCCCCGCATTTTATAATTCTAGTCCATAATCATTTTGATACAGATCCAAAAAGAGCCTAGGTTTCGTTCTTTGGGCTGGCTTAGGTTTAAGATGTAGTAACGCTCAGGTGAGAACTTAAAGGTAATTATTACGGCTTAGGTAGTAGTATTTAATGCTATTGGGTCTTAATATTGTAAGCACTTTTGCCGCCGCCGTAATAGTTTGCGATAAGTGTGTGCCCTTTAATGGGTTTATCAAGGTAAACGGTAGAGACGCGAGGCGCATCAAAGCCTGTGATCCACATGGCACAAACAATGGCAAATCTGTACGGATTTTCTTCATCTTTGAATTCTTTTTCTAAATCTCGTTCAACTATTTTTTTCGCGATGCGGTGCAATTTCCAGGTTCATTTTCCGGAATTTATCTACCTCATTTTGTTCACTGCTTACCACCACACAAACTTCGGTTTCTTCAACACGTGCTAATTTGCCCTTTAGCCTTAACTCTTCTTGTTGGTCTTCTTCATTTTCTATTCGTTTTTTCAGTTCAGCTACATAATGCCCGAATGTAAAAGCATAAACAGACATGGTTAAAATATATCCAATAATTAATATCCAGGATAAACTACCAGCAAAACCTTTATGATTGATTTCACTCAGAAAAGTAAAGGCACCACCGCTTTTTTGGTTTTTAAGTGATAATTGGCTGTAACTATGTACTGAAATCAGAGCTATAAGTCCTGCTAAGACAAAACTTAACCAAGCCCATTGCCCAGCTATGCTTATAATTACGCCTAAAACTGAAAATATTCCACCACCAACCATACCACCCACAGCCATTGACCATGTGGCATTGAAACTCATTTTTTTATTTAGACAATTACTTCTGCTACTGCCATCCAGGTGCCTTTTTTCGTTTTATATCCCATATAATATACCTCCCCAAGTTTCAAGTTTTCGCTTTTGATTAACGCCTCAAGGTCTTTTGAGCTATTGCCTTCGAACGCGATACCAAATCCAAGTTCTTCATTAGTCATTTTCAGCTGTTCAAGACTTTTTTTCTTGCCAGGTATCATATCTCCATTTACAAATTGCTTAGCATAAAAGTCTGCAACAATTACACTTGAAGGAGCAGCATGTTTTTTGATTTCTTTTAAAGTATTTCTTATATCTATTTCTGAAAGGTAAAGAGTAACTCCTTCCCATAAAAAAGTGGTTATTTTATTTTTATCATAACCTGCATTGCTAAGTTTCTCATACCAGCTTTCCGTGGCAAAATCAACTTCAACAAAACAAACATTAGACGTATCAATATTAGTTTGATGCAAAAAGCTCTTTTTAAACTCCTGAGTATTTTTTTTATCTAACTCGAATAGTGTCACCTCATTTTTAGCCATTGGGCCGTAACATCTGGTATCAAAACCTGCACCCATGACCACAAACTGTTCAGAATTCTTTAGGGATTTGTTTAAAATTTCATCGAAATATTCTGTCCTTGAAGTTACCAAGTTCGCTAATGTTTCATTTCCGTCCTTTTTTACAGTAGGGTAAAGAAGTGGCTTGCCAGTAATTTGTTTTAAAACGTACAGTGGAAAAAGGGCTAGCCAAAGTCCTAATGCGGATGTATTTGGCAATACGTTAAATAACTTAACAGTGGCTGGGTCTTTTCTAAGATCAAATTTATCCATTGTCCATCTACCATTAATGATCTCAATCGCAGTAAAGGACACACCTAATTTCTTACTTACATACATTTGCTTATAGTAAGTGATGATAGCTCCTATTATTGCAAATGGGATAAAAAGGGTTTGAAGAGGTATAAATATTATAATTCCAATAAATTTTCTCATCTGTATAGTTTAATTTTTCCCCTTTAGCCAAATTGTACACAACGTTTGGTATATGAAAAGTAGGTGACTACGAAGCACAGAACTTTTGTTTTGCACTTGGCTTGATTAATGCCGAAACTTTGAATTTCAGCACACTACCGACATTAATCATACACCTTGTAATCGACTTTTTTTTAATCATTTAATATTTATTGGTCACTAATTCAAATCTATGGTCTATTTTCCTTTAAGTCACCATGATTCTTCCTCAACTGGTTCGCCAAACACAATAATATTAATAGTATTAATGCTTAGTAAATTCCATCTCCACTTATGCGCTTTGTTCTGCCATTATCTTGCCTGTTTGTATACTGGAATCAAGCCCAGATTGGATTTGAACCAATCCATAGTTTTGACAACATCAGATGATACTGGTGTATATATTCAAACCTATGGTTTTTATTTCCTATATAGACCTATATAACTTCTTTCTCTGGGCCAAGCAAGTACGTTCAAAAATTTTCACTAAGGGGTGTAATGGTGGTACTCACAGCTATTCCTTCATTGACATTGACGCGCCAGTTAATTCAGATTGACCATCTACACCTGACCAACCAATATGCCATAAACTAGATCCCAAATGTGTTGGTGGTAGGGTATCAACAAGATTCATTAATTAAAATTCGTTTTACTTAATTTCACAGTATTATCGGTTTTTTCAGGCAGTTGTTTACATTCAATAATTTGAAATATCAGAGTAGCAAAGACTATCAGGGTAGTTCTTATTTTAAACCGCTTTTTGTAGCCTGCGGTTCTTTATCATTATAAATTGCAATTGAATGACAAAACAAACAACACTTTTCACGTTTACACATTACTTTTTTGTATTGCTTTCATTAGCCATTTCTTTTTGAAAGGTTATTAAACTTTCATCTAATGAAGTTTTAAGCTGATTTACTTCCTGCTTTAAAGAATCTTTTTTTTCATCTGCAGCTTGATTTAACTCTTTAATTTTGTCAAGCAATTGATCTTTTTGTTTGTCAAGTTCAGCTTTATTGTTTTTAAACTTAACTTTAAGCTCATCATTCAGTTCACTATACTCATTGCTGACTTTTTGCATCTTGTCATCAATTTCTGCATTTATCTTATCCCATTGTTCTGCAGCATACTCTTCTGTTACATCCATCACTTCACTTGCTTCTTCCTTCAAGTCTTCAACCGTTGTATCATTTTCTTTATTAGACGTCCCACAAGAGGCTAAGAAAAATAAAACGATTACAATTGGAAACAAGGATTTTATTTTATTCCATCCTTCTTTAAAAGAGTCAGAAGCTGATGAAAACGCATTTTTTGCTTCATCCCATTTTTCTTCTGATGTATTTTCCAGTTCTGCATATTTCGCATCAAGTTCTGCCTTTTTTGACTCTAAATCTTTCAGAGATTCCTCATATTTTGAATTAGTATCGTCCTTTACGTACTCTTTTTTTGCTTTCAACTCGTTAATATTCGCAGACACTTCATCTATTGTCTGACTTGCTTTTGCTTTGAATTCTGCTTTGTTCATTTTTTTTAATTTTAAATGGTAATAATTTTTCCTACTCGTAAAGCTTTTCGGATTTCGCTCCTTTGAGATGTGCGGTCATCTTTTACCATAGGCTACAACGACCCAGCGGTATGAAACGATGGGGATCTCGGATCTAATTCACTATTAAGATACAAAGAACTTTGATTCGACAATAGAAGCTTATATAACCACTTAGTCCCCAATGTTTCATGACCGCTTGTTATAGGCTGAGTATCCATTTTAAAATCAATTGTAATAAATCATGGTTATTGTTTTAATTCACCCAATATATGACCATCAATATCTAACTTTAAAGGATCAATTTTCTCTGCCCAGTAAACAGACATATGTGGGAATGGTATTTCTATATTATTCTGATCGAAAGCATATTTCAAGCGTTCTCTGTATTCCCGACCTACTGCCCAATGTTCACTAGGTTTAGTTTTTAAACGGGCTTTAATAACAATTGCACTATCAGCAAACTCATCTAAGCCAAATATCTCAATTGGTTCAAGAATTTTGTCCTCAAATTTTGAATCATTTTGTAATTTATCACTTACTTTTTTGCATAAAATCCATCACCACCTGTGGGTCTTCTTTATACGCAACACCAATATCAAATACAATTGTAGACCAGTCTTTGGTCATATTTGACATGACATTAATTTTACTATTTTGAATAATATGAACAACTTCTGACAAATCGCGAAGAGTAATAGTTCTGAACTCGACCTTTTAAACCAATCCCCACGTTCCATCTAATATCGCAACGTCACCAGTACGAATCTGATTCTCAAGAATAATGAAAAATCCGTAAATGTAATCCCTTACCATTTCTTGTGCTCCAAAGCCAACAGCCACCCCAACAATACCCGCACCTGCCAATATTGGCGCAATATTTATGCTGATTTTTTGAAGCATAATCATTATGAGTAATAATTTGTGCTACGTCCACCTGATTCTTCTTGTTTTAAGATACCTTTTTCAATTAAATCTTTTATATCTCTTAAAGCAGTATCTGCTGAGCATTTTGTTATTTGGCAACGGGTTAAGTTTTCGGTGCAGCCTTTCCCTTGCACGGAAAATCGATCCTTCTCTTTTTAGTGCTGCCTCAGTCCAAGGCTAGACCAACCTCCATCACGACCTGCTCGTCGTTCTCGGACTCGACTTTCCTGGGCTCCGCCAGGAGGATCCGCTTGGGCTCAACCGCGGAGCCTTCTTCCGGGTAGTCGGACGCATTTGCCAGCAGGATTTCCCGCACGGCGGTGGCCCGTGCCTGGCCGAGTGCCGTGAGATCGGCATCGGTTATGGGCTGCGCCGCGATCACCTCCTCGGCGAGATGGGCTCGATAGGCGACAGCGTCGAACTCCGAGCGGCCTTCCGGTTCCTGGTCCTGCTCGGTGGTAAAGCGCTCACGGAGCTCGTCCAGGCTGGTTTCCGGGTAGGCGCTTGAGAAAATCGCCTCCATCGCGTCTTGCGTAGATTCCTGGGTCAGGTCCGGAGTCGAAACCTCGCGTCCCTGCTCGCGCAACCACTCGGTGAGCTGCTCGATGGCGCGTTGGTGCTTGAGTGCCGAGCCGTCCACATCCGGATCGAATGGTCCGGCGAGCTCCAGCACCAGTTCCGGACGCTTCACGAGGGCCTTGCGGAGCAAACCTACGCGCTGGCGCTGTGGCGGTGTCAGGTCGCTGCGGCCCGCCGGGTACGCGATCCGTTGCAAGTCCTCTTCGCCAGCCCCGACTAGCCCAGCCAGGAAGCGGAACGGCTCGCTGACGACGCTGCTAATCGCGTCACTGATGGCGCTGCGAATCACGCTGCCCATGTGGAACTGCGGATTGCCGAGATCTCCCGTGACCGGGATATCCATCTCGATCACGCCCTCGCTGTCCTTGAGCAGCGAGACGGCGAGGCTGAGCGGCAAGTCCATCGCGTTCGGGTTCTCGACCTTCTCGCCCAGTTTCAAATCATGGAACACTATCGCATTACTGCCCTTGAGCTTGCCGTCCGATAGGTGATAGCCTAGATCAAGGTCCATGCGGCCTTCCGCGATCCGGCGGCCGGCGAAGGCGATCGTGTACGGCGAATAGCCCTTCACCACCAGGTTGCGGAACGTCAGCATGACGTCTGTGTCCCGCGTCGGGTGCCAGGCGTGGATCGTGCCCTCGATGCCCGCCAGGCCATCATCACCCACCTGACCTTCGAGCTGCACGTCGGCTGGAATCTGTGTATCCGAAGCCAGTGTGGAGACCTCGCCGTTCAGCTTGTGGATGTTCGTTGAGAAGGGCAGCGGCAGCGAATAATCCGTGAACTGGAGGCGACTATCGGCCAGAACAGTGCCGGCGATGCTGATGCGTAATGGAGCGGCCTCATCGCCGTCATCCCCTTCGGGAGCTGGTGCCTCACCCTCGGCCTGCGCTACGAGCAGGCGCTTGAAATTCGTGGTCTGATCCTCGTGGATGATAACCCGTCCGGATCCGCCCTCAATGGACACGCTCGAAGTCTCGATGCTGCGCTGCGCCAGGCTCAGGTCGAGCTGCTCGATATCCATGGCTTGCCAGCCCACCACCGGCTCGGTGTCGCTTGAATCCAAGGGCGCGAGGCTGAGCACGTACACGCCGGCACTGCCGCTATAGGCAAGGGGCTCATCGTTGCTGACGGACAGTCTTCCGTCGAGACTCAGGTTCCCACCCTTGATCGCCAGCCGCGCGAATTGTTGTAGGTAAGGCTCGGCTGGGCTCAGGGCCAGCGCCTCCACGCGCAGACCGCCGTTGATCTCGAATGCTGGCGACATCTGCATTTTACCGTCGAACGAAAAGGACCCGCCCGCCTTGAGCTGCCCGGCGAAATGGATCGGGAACTCGGTATTCTCATGCAAGGCGGCATCATTCATCGACAGGGAAAATTCTTGCACCGCGATGGTGGAGGTCGTGCCTGACAGGTGGGACGCGGTGGTCATGTGATCCGCAAAGCGGATCGTTCCCTGCACAACATCCAAATCGCGGATCACGGCTGCCGGCATCCCGCTTTCGCCGGTCGCTT
>Ga0136588_1000111_pt1 | contig 30117 bp, 31 predicted proteins | sample AntRauMFilla1564_FD_104782 | JGI IMG/M metagenome (GOLD analysis project Ga0136588, IMG submission 104782) | Saline lake microbial communities from Rauer Islands, Antarctica - Metagenome Filla 1 #564 | ecosystem: Environmental > Aquatic > Non-marine Saline and Alkaline > Saline | place... | reverse complement strand
GGATCTTTCAAATTTCTTATAATTTGACAGAACTACCACAATTGAAATAGTTTATTATGAATAGCTGATTCTAATGATCATTAGTATAGTATTAACAAATTGAGCATTAACATCAGCTTAAGTTTCTCTAAACCTTTGGCAATACTTGCATCTTAAAACTGAATTATTATATTATGTGAAGTAATTTTCTGCTCACCTCAACCAGTGTAGTAAGTAGAATCAATAAAAAGATGTTATAAATTATACTATTATGCAATCTGACTCTGTTGAAATAGGAACAAAAGTAACGAATCTTAATTGGAAAACTCAAATTCAATTATCAATCCTAACGGGCTTATTATTTATCACCTTTTTTAGTATTCTTGATTATTTATTTGATGGACAGTTAAAAAGTTTGACTCGTTATGCAGTTATTGGTGTAAGTTTTGGATTAATAATGGGTTTAGCTTTACCTTATTTTTTGAAAAAATATGGGGCTAAAATTGCAACAAAAATTGGAAAGACCATTATACCAGAATTAACAGAAAATGAAAGAGTCGAAATCAAAGGTCCTGCAAATGTGTTTCGTGGAATGGAAAGTGTTGGTGGATATCTATTTTTGACTAATAAAAAGATGATTTTCAAATCTCACAAAATTAATATACAAACTGGACAAACTGACATCGATTATGAAAGTATTGAGGATCTTTCAGAAAGAAAGACGGCTAAATTAATTGATAATGGTATTAGAGTTAAAACAAAAGATGGTATAGAATTTGACTTTATTGTTAATCAACGTGAAATCTGGATTAATAAAATTAGTGAAAGAATTGTAGCTGTATAGCATGGTATTCAATCTAACAGCCCTTTTCAAGTTTAAGCATATTCTCCATATCTATATAATGTCTGATAGCACCATATGATGGTATCACAGAAAGAAATGAATGAAATACTAAATCAGCAATTTATTTGAATCGTTGATAATCAGATCAATGAAAACCACCCTCCTGAGACCAAAGAAACTTACCAAAGGCTACAAAAATTGGGTTTTAGTGAAGGAGACTCAAAGAAGCTTATTGCTCAATGTGTTGGTTATGAGATGTTTGAAATTATGAAGAACAAAAACATATTCAACGAAAAACGTTTTATTAAGAATTTGAAGAACCTTCCAACAGAGCCTTAAAATCACTGTCAGGTTCTTTCTTCATGGCTTCATTCTATAGCGAATATAGCAGGCAATTTTGGGAATTTGAGGGAATGTTGGATGTGGTACTTTGCGCCGTCAAAGCTCGCTCACCAAAGAATAAATGCAAACTGAAGCAGAGCTCCAACTAGCTGACATATACCAATTAGTCTGTGAAATTATGAATGCAAAAGAGGCAAAGCGCTAGATTATTCCGTGTATAAGACGAAATAGCTATAATTACAGTGCAGGAAGCGTTATGACCTTGCTTGATAACTATAATAATAACCTATATTCCTAAGAGCGTTATAACGTCCTAAGAAACTATTTATGATTCGTGACTACTTATTGGAATTTATACCATTCTCTGATGAAGAGTTAAACGACATACTTTCCCATTTTGAAAAAGAATGTGTACAGAAAAACGATGTGCTTATAGTTGGAGGGCAGATTTGCAAGAAATTATACTTTGTAGAACAAGGTATTGGAAGAAGTTATTACTTGAAACAAGATGGGAAAGATATCACACAATGGTTTTTTGGAGATGGTAAATTTATGACAAGTGCTGACAGCTTCTTCCAGCATACTCCTAGTATATACTATTTAGAAATTTTAGAAGATTCAGTTTTACATAGTATATCTAAAGAAAAATTAGATATACTCTTAGGTAAATATCATAAAGTAGAGAAACTTATAAGATTGGTGTTTTTAGAAATACTAACCCAAGTATTTCATAAACTAAATGCTATTCAATTTCATACAGCAAAAGAACGGTACGATTATATGCTTGCTGAACTTCCTGATATATCATATCGCATTCCATTAGGTCATATTGCTTCATATCTCGGCATAACTCAAGAAACTCTTAGTCGCATCAGAAAGTAACAATTCCATTCACCTATTTACTTCAAATAATTTGATATAGGTCAAAGGAAAACTAGCCTATTCTGTGCAGTTTAGCATCGTAACTATAATTCAAATACAATGCAAAATTCAAAATTCAGTTCAAACATCCTTTTTCTAGTAGTTATTGTATGCTTCCTTCCAGCAATAGTACAAGCACAGCAGTTGGATTCGGCGCTAAAAGAGCTTATAAGCAAAGGACTTGAAAAAAGTCATAGTTTAAATATATACGATTTTGATATAGAACAAACAAAGGTAGATCAACAATTAGCAAAATCTATCTTTCTGCCTAAAATCACACTGAATGCAAGTTATACAAGGTTAGATGATGACATCACCTTTGATAATGCAACCAAAGACCTGTTAATTGCTACACAAAAACTTCTCATCAAAGAGGCAGTTGGAGTTCCCTTTAATAATGTTTCCCCAACAAATATCCCATTAGAACCTATTCCTAATTTGCAAGATAAAAGCATCTTGAAATCATCGATGGACGTAAATTGGGTGCTGTTTAGCGGATTAGAAGCAACTAATGCAATAAAAGCGAGTAAACACAAAGAAGCCTCTTTAAATTACTTGACTAGAGTTGAAGCAGACAAAATTGTTTTAGAAATTATAGAGGTATATGATAGGCTGGCCTTGGTAAATGCCTCAAAAAAAGTATTGCAAACCACTGAAAATTACTTAGCTGAACAAGAGTATTACGTAAATACAGCCATAAAGAATGGTTTAGCAACGCCTATAGATCGTAAGAGGATAGAACTTGCTAAACAACAATTAGCAAGTAAATTATTAGAATTTGAGCACAGCAAAACATTATTGGTTGAAGTATTACACCAACTCACCAATGAAAATAGAAGAAATTTACGTTTGCTTGATCCAGCGTTACAATCATTCGCATTCGACTCCGTAACCACTGCAAAAAAACGAAGTGAACTAAAAGCATTAGAGGAAGCAAAGAAAGCAACACTTTTTAAAGTGAAAATGGAAAAAAGTAATTTCATACCTAAGCTTGCCTTCAAGGGGCATTATGAATTTATTGAAGATGATTTATCATTATTCGATCCACAATGGTTTGCTGGTATTGGTATTAAATGGAATGTATTTGATGGAAACCAATCACGTCTAAAAAGTAAAAAAACGATACTGGAAAGTCAGAAATATCAAGAGCAAATTGATGATGCCAATGAGATGATCAATTTAAACATTATCAAGACCGAATTGACTTATGAATCTACTATACAAAATATAGAGATGGTTCAAAAAGAAATTGAAATTTCAAGAGATACTTACGATATGATTAATAAGCACTATAAAAATAATTTGTCCTCAATAAATGATGTTCTGGACGCACTAAACGAATTTGAAAAATCAAATTTCAAGTTACAGCAGTCTTATTTCAATCAACGACGAGCTGTAACGGCATTGCTTCATGCAAAAGGCATACTTAAATATTAATTAAAAAAAAATGAAAGTAAAATCTATACTAATCATACTTATATCCAGCTTTTTAATTATCAGTTTAAGCTCTTGTAGGAATGAAAAGCCCCTATCAAATTTTAGAGGGAAGGTCAAATATGAGACTATATCAGTAAGTAGTAAACTGGCAGGGAGAGTTAGTAATATTTATGTGCAAGAAGGAGAAGAAGTAAAGCAAGGTGATACACTAGCCACAATATTTATTCCTGAAGTTAATGCACGAATAATGCAAACAGAAGGTGCTATTGAAGCCGCTAAAGGTCAATTAAATATGGCACTTAATGGCGCTACTGCAGAAGAACTAATACAGATTAAAGGTAAAATTGATGCTGCAACGGCAGAACTACATTTCGCCCAGGAAACGTACAATAGATTTCAAGCCATGTACCAAGATTCACTGATTAGTTTACAACAGTTTGATGAGATAAAAATGAAGGTTAATATGGCTAAGGCACAAGTTTCTGCTCTTGAAGCTAGACGTAACCAAGTGAGTAAAAGCGCTCGAAATGAGCTATTAAAGCAAGCTGAAGGCCAGTTAAAGAGAGCAGTTGGTGCCAATGAAGAAGTACTTTCAGCTGCAAATGAGAAATATATGATTGCTCCTATAGACATGTCTATTGAAACTATAAGTCTTCAAGAGGGCGAATTATTAACTCCTGGCTTTGCACTTTTTAATGGATACGATAAAAATAGCCTTTATTTTCGCTTTACAGTGCCAGAATCAAAAGTGTATTCATTTAAAATTAACCAAGAATTGCAATTAATAAATCCATACATAGAACAAGAGACACTTGCAAAAATTGTAGCCATTAAACAGCTAGCACAATATGCTGACATTAGTAGTACTTCACCAATATATACGCTTTCAGAATCTATTTATGAGTTGAAAGTTGTACCAATTTCAAATGTATCCAATCAATCTTTTTTTCTAAATGCCACCATTCTTATTAAAGAGTAACTATAATGAACGAATTCATAAGCTTAATCAAAGTAGAGTTTAAACGAATTTTCTCAAATGGTGTATTAGTTGCTATTTTAATTGGCGCGCCTATCTTTTATGGTCTTTTACTTGGTACCGTTTATCAAGGAGCAAAAGTAATAGACTTACCTATAATTATTGTAGATCAAGATAATAGTCCAACTACTGATAAGATAATTGATGCATTTTTTGATAATGAGGTATTGCTGGTAACTGACGTTCGATATATACCGGGTAACCTACTATTGGAAATGCCTATAAATGAATATGTAGCAGTTATTACATTCCCCGCTCAATTTGAAGCTGATATTCTACAGAAAAGGCATCCAGAAATAAGAATTGATTTGAACATGGCTAATATTTTAAATGCAAACACCGCAAGTAAAAATATTCAGTCTGTTTTAATGACCATAAATGCAGCTATTGAAATTGAAGGACTCAAAAAAAGTGGTGTACCTGAAGTTAAAGCCATACAAAGCTATGAAAGTTTTAAAATTAACTTCAATAAGCTTTATAATTCTACTGGAAACTATGTCACATTTATGCTTCCAGGTTTATTAGCTACTATTATGCAGCAAGTTATATTTTTGGCACTAGCTTTAGTTTTTGCTCGAGATTTTGAAGACGGATATTTTAAGATTTTAGTAAAAAAGAACAACTTTTCATTATATCATATTGCCTTGAAAGCAATTCCATTTTTCTTGATTTTACCATTAATATGGATGGCTATAAGTTTGTTCATCCCCTATTTTAAAATCGATGCAGATATATTTAATGTACCAATGTTAGTAATGGCTACGCTATTGTCGCTGTCCTCTATGTGTATTGGGATATTCTTCTCTATCGCTATTCCAAGCCAGCTGAAGGCTACAGAGATCTTAATGGTCATATCTACACCTGCCTTTATACTTAGTGGTTTCACTTGGCCAACTCTAGCCTTTCCAGATACCATAAGCCGTTTAGCAGAATTTATACCTCTTACACAATTTTTAAGCGCTTTTAGAAAAATAGCCTTTTATGGAGGAGATTTGTCATCAGTACGATCTGAAGTAAATATGTTATTATTGATAACCCTTGTATTCTTTATTTTAATGACGCTATTGCTTCAATACAAAATATATTCTGCAGAAAAACTAAACATCCCAGAATAACTAAGTATTACTATTTATACTATTCAAAATGAATAAACGCTAGATTTACTAATGACAACACGCCTAGTACTACTACTTTATTGTGCTATTCTATTTTCGTGTACCGAAGTTAAAGAAGAGCGGTATATTTTCTTTCTTCATAACCGCTTTATAGAAGAGCACACCTTAGATGAACTACATCCAGAATATGGGCAGACGGAATACAACGAAATCATTGCCGAATTTGAAAATAATGGATTTATCGTAATAAGCGAGCAAAGAAGTGGGAATGTCAACGCTAGAGAGTATGCGGTGGGAATAGTAGCCCAAATTGACAGCTTACTAAATAATGAAGTCGATGCACAAATGATAACGATAGTTGGAACATCAAAAGGTGGATACATCGCTCAATATGTCTCGACATTGGCAAATAACCCAAACCTGAATTTTGTATTTATTGCTAGTTTTCGGGAAAGCGACATGCAAAACATCCCTGAAATCAATTACTGCGGGAATATATTAACGATTTACGATCAATCTGATCCTTTTGGCGTTTCGGCATTAGCCAGAAAGGAATCTTCCACTTCTGAAATTCGACATTTCAAAGAAATTGAACTCAATACAGGTTTAGGCCATGGTTTCTTGTTCAAACCGCTAAAGGAATGGATAGAGCCATCAGTTAAATGGGCAAATGGCCATTTTGAACGATTGGAACCTAAGTAGTTCATAATCTAGAGACAATACTAATTAGAGAATATTGCACTAGCTCGTCTTTCAATACGCTGGATTTCGATAGCAGTGTGCCATTCGACGCAGCGAATAATAGAGTAATAACCTAAAGCTAGCTCAAGTATCTTCTAACGTTTACAAAATGAATACTTTTTATCATATATCTATTATATTATATGATAAAAATTAAATAATTAATTAATATAAGTTTTTCATAAATAGTTCCAATTTATTTACAATAATATTTCGAATTTCAGATCTTATATTATTGTAAATAACTTGCTCTTAGGCAAAATTAGTTGGAACTAAAGAATATGTACATTAACAGTTAATTTACCAATGTAACTAAAAATGACTTTAGCTCTTTTCATGCTCCAAAACGCTCAACAAAATTGATATAATAACGTAAATAGAAACAAATTTTGCTCAATTCCTTGAAGATTGGATAATTGAGTTCTTTGCAGTAGGACAAGATCAGGCGCAAGTGCTAAAAATGATACTTCTAATTGCTATCACAGCAGTTGTAGCATTCTTACTTTGGAAAATAGCACACCTTGTACTCGGCAAATTCATTACACGAATTGTTAACAAGAGATCCGCTCGATGGAGCAACTTATTGTTAGAAAAGACTTTTGTCAAGCTGTCCTATATTATTCTTGCTATTTACATCACCACAGCCCCCCCATTGGTTTTTCCGATTATCCTGCATGGATTCCGGCTATTAAAACCCTTACACTGGCATACATAGCTTTGGTGGTTATGCAGATCATGATTTCGGCCATATCGGCTACTAATATTTATTTGATTACCGCTACCAAATTCAAAGGCAAGCCCATGGCAAGTTTTACACAACTAGCTAAAATAGTAGTATGGATCCTTGGTAGCATTTACGTAATCTCCATTTTAATTTATAAGAATCCGTTAACTCTTTTTGGTACTCATGGTACAGTGTCCGCTGTTTTTCTCTTAATTTTCAAAAATACTATTCTTGGTTTTAAAGCGAGTATCCAACTTACGATCAATGACATGATACGAATTGGCGATTGGGTTTCTGTGCCCAATTATGGCGCTGATGGAGACGTGATAGCCGTTTTACTCACAACCATAAAAGTGATAAACTGGGACAAAACCATTTCTACTATTCCCACTTATTCCTTTGTAAGTGAAAGCTTTAAAAACTGGAGTGGAATGGAAGAAAGTGGTGGGCGACGAATAATGCGATCCATTAATTTCAAAATATCTTCCGTACGGTTTTGTGATGAAGAAATGCTAAAGCGATATGCAAAAATGGATCTAGTTAAAGACCACATCCAAAAGTGAACAAAAGAAATTTCAGCTTACAATGCAAAAAATAACATCAATGCTGAGAAGTCATACCTCAGCAAACTTAGGATGACCAAAATCGGTATTTTCCGGATTTATATTCTGAATACCCTGATAAAAAATCCTAATATTAACTTGGATATGACTCACATGGTGCGACATTTAGAGCCTACAAAAACGAGTATTCCGCTTGAGGTCTACTGTTTTTCCCGCATTAAAAGCTGGATTAAATATGAGGGCATTCAAGCAGATATTTTTGATCATATTATGGCGATATCTAGGCATTTTGATCTTGACCTATTCCGAATCCTAGTAAGTTAAGATTTACAGCGTACAGTGTTCAAGAATACTACTGCATAAATAAAACTATTGGCGAAGGCTTCTTTAACAAAGTAGATTTTATAGTTCTTTAAGCTGTTCTTTCAAATCCATTAGTATCAGCTTTAATAATGAATAAATCTCTACTCTTAATCATAGCCTTATTTTCCTGTATTTTTCAAGTCAAGGCACAGAATGTTGAGCTTTTTGAATCTGACAGAGTGCTGAAATATTACTCATTTTTCATTTTTTCCTTATTGTAGCCGCTAAAAGGGCGTTATATTTTTCACTCGAAATTGGAATAATTGCTTTATTTACTTTTTATGAGCTGAAACTTGCAGCTAGTTTATATGAGTTTTATTTGTTTCATAACAATTTCCACTCTTTTAGCGTATTTTTGTGGTAATAACAACTTAGCCTTGATATTTTTTTTACTAAATTAATTATGTTTCAAACAGTCAATTGTTACTAGATATCCAAAAAATAAAACGTTCATTATGGCAAAGCAAAAAATCGAAACCGTAAGAGAACAGATATATTGGTCTTACGCTAATCTAGCAATGGCTCATACAGCTGTGGAGAAAAACCAAGTTAAATATGGTGTTTTTAACTACATGATAAGAGCTAAGTTATTTAAGGGACTTAAAACTGGCATCATGAATATGCGTACAATCTTTGATGATGAGAAAATTAAATTACAAACTGGTGGAATATGTAATTATTGTGGTAATTCAGAAAAACTAGCACTTGATCATATCTTCCCAAAACGCTTTGGAGGTAAAGATGATGCTGAAAATCTTATTTACGCTTGTAGATTATGTAATAGCTCAAAGGGTAAGAAAGACTTAATGGAATGGATGGCTTTTCGTGGTACATTCCTTCCCCTAATGGTAATCAGGCGTTACTTGAAATTGACTCTGCAATATTGTTTAGAAAATAATCTGATTGACAAAAAAATAGATGATTTGGCATCCGTTGATTTACCTTTCAATATCACACTTTTACCAGTATCCTTTCCCTTACCAAACAAGTTAATCTTAAATATTTCATCAAATAGCCAACAGAACCCTAATTGATAAATAAATGAGCATCATATTATGACAGAAAAACAAATTGAACGTATTCAGCTTACTATTAAACAGTATAAAGCAGCTTTAGCAGCCGAGAAGAAAATATTTGGCGGCTACGACGATAGCGCAGGAAGACGTTACGATATTGCCCTCCTATACATTTTAATTGCAGATTATAAAGGTGCTATTACTTATAAAAAGTGGTTTAATAAGAATTTTGATGATGATGCTGGTGATATCATGCTTTCATTAAATTGGTCAGTTGCCTATTTCGAGTTTGGAAAACTGGCCGAGGCAAAGGTTCATACAATAGACACCGCTTTCCAAAATGTTTACCTGCACAACTTACTTTTAGATAAAGGTGTTGAACAGATAGATATGTATGAGTTAATGTATAATATGCTAGAATTTACCACCACAAATATTGATCAATATAAAAAAGCTGTAACGAAGTCTTATATTGATTGGTTGCAGGAATTTATAGAAACAGATGAGTATAAAAATCCAGTCAACAAATATATTGCTCTTGGCAAACTCATGAACGATGGAGAGTCAGATGAAAAACACTCTCAATTAATTGATCATCAAGATAAATTGGTTGAAGACAATTTGAAAAAGGTTTAGGTGGGGTTTGAAGATAATACTCATACTAATGAACAAGTCGAATGACGGATACCAAGAAATTACCGATGCTACCAAGTATTTAAAATTGTGTGCTAACGGGATTTTCATTTGATGTGGGTTAGAACGAAGCTATTGATCTACATGAGGCCAAAGGCTAGCAGTTTGCTATAGAGGAGAACCTCAGTAAGGCTCAAATCTTCGTAATCACACAAATGAAACTAGATCTATATAGTCATACTAAGTAAGCAATCCCGAAGGACTAGTTCTCAATTATTACTGGAATAATGCACCATTACTCATTTTTTTTGGAAAATTAACGAATACTGCTCCGACTTGTCGGAGAGATGAATTTTGGTATCTAGCTAAATCTTTGTACATTAAAATCGTACACGATATAAACGCATACGATTCTATCAATTTTATGGAAAGATATACAAAAACGACTATAGCACAGAACACATTTCGTGTCTTACTAGCTTTCTTTATGGTTTACGCGGGCATCAGCCACCTCACGTTTAACCGTATCGAATTTCAGGCACAGGTACCAAACTGGGTGCCCCTCAGCAAAGATATAGTAGTTATGCTGTCTGGTATTGTTGAAATAGTACTAGGTTTAGGACTAGCCTTTTGGAAAGACCATCGCGTTAGATTTGGTTGGGCCTTGGCGCTCTTCTTCGTTCTTATTTTTCCTGGAAATATTGCCCAATACCGAAATGGTATAGATGCTTTTGGTGCTCTAGACTCAGAACAAGCTCGTTTAATGCGCCTATTTTTCCAGCCAGTGCTAATAGCTTGGGCACTATGGTCATCTGGTTCCTGGAAGGCATGGAGAACAGCAAAAAAAAATAAACCGACCTCTTATGGATGACTCACAGCTAAAACTAAATAATCAGATTTGCTTTCCGATTTACTCCACCTCAAGACTTCTCACAAAAGCATACAAACCCTTTTTGGAGAAACTTGGACTAACCTATCCACAATATCTAGTTCTTATGGTATTGTGGGAAGAGGACAAGTTATCTGTCAACAAAATATCGGAAAGGTTAATGCTCAACACCAATACGCTCTCTCCTTTACTCAAACGAATGGAGAAGTTAGAGCTCTTGAACCGAAGACGCTCCACAGCAGATGAACGCAGCGTTACTGTGCAAATAACAGAAAAAGGGGCTCAATTGAAAAATGAAGCCAGACCTATTCCCGAAAAAATTCTTAATACGCTACTAACAGAAAATATCGGGTTAAATGATGTGATTCAATTAAGAGAGATGCTTAACGAATGGATTAAAGTACTCTCTAAAAAGTATCCAGATGTAGATAGCATCCAGATCTAGATAGAACTAAATCATCTTAAGACAATAAATAAAATAAAGAACCAAAGCAATATGAGAGAAATCCTTTGCTTTAATGAACATTAGGACAAATTATGAAAGTACTACAGATAGTAAAATACGGCGATCTAAATGACGGATTGTCAATGAATGAAATTGCAAAACCAACAATTACCGATACAGATATTCTTATTGCAGCCAAAGCAGCAGGACTAAATCCTATCGACTATAAATTAGTTAGTGGCGGCCTAAAAGATATGGTTCCCTTAGACCTGCCTGCAACCATTGGCTTTGATGTAAGCGGTGTGGTTGTGGAGAAAGGCAAAGGTGTTACAAACTTTGAAATTGGGGATAAAGTTTATGCACGAGTACCTCAAAACCAAATGGGCACTGTGGCAGAATATGTTGCTGTTAACAGTTCCGTAGTTTCAAAAAAACCAGAGAATATTTCGTTTGAAGAAGCAGCTGGTTTGCCATTAATTGGCCTTACCACTATTCAAGCTTTAGAGCGTGTTGGTCTGAAAAAAAATGACCGAATTCTTATTCATGCTGGCTCAGGTGGTGTAGGCAGTTTTGCCATTCAGTATGCCAAGAACAAAGGAGCTTATGTTTATACAACTACAAGCACCAAAAATGTAGAGTGGGTAAAAGCACTTGGCGCTGATCGTGTAATCGACTATATGAAAGAAGATTGTAAATCTATGTTGTCAGACCTAGATATCGTTTTTGATACATTGGGCGGCGACTATACACTAGAAGCATTCCAGATGATCAAAGATGGTGGAAAGGTAAGTAGTATTTCAAGTGTTCCAGATAAAGAAACAGCTTCCATGATGGGAATTGAGGGCTACGAACTGCCTGAAAACCTATCCAAATTAATTGATCAAAAGTCTGCTATTTATAAACTTACTTGGATGCAACCAAATGGTGAGCAACTTGACGACCTCTCAGATATGGTGAAGGACGGGAAGATTAAAACCGTCACTGACAAGGTATATTCTTTCAAAGAGGGCATTGAAGCCTATTTATACTTAGCCACAGAAAGAGCCAAAGGTAAAGTCATAATTAGTATGTCTTAGGCCGTTCATAAGCTTAGGGCAAGTTTAAATGTTAACAAAAGAGATAAATACTATGATTAACGAAAAACAAAATATACTGGTCGCAGGTGCAAATGGCACCACTGGTAGAATCATCGTTCAATTACTAAAATATGCTGATATCTATCAACCAATTGCTATGGTTCGAAAAAAAGACCAACAAAAACGGTTTGAAGAGGATGAGATAACCACGGTTCTTGCAGATTTAGAAAAAGATGTGAACCATGCTTTAAGCCATGTAGACAAAGTCATTTTTGCAGCAGGATCTAAAGGTAAAAACCTCATAGACGTAGATCAGGAAGGTGCAAAAAAACTAATAGATGCTGCAAAAAGTGCGGGAGTTGTAAAGTTCGTAATGCTCAGTACAATTGGCGCAGATAATCCTTCGATGAGTAAAGAACTAGAAGATTATTTGAAAGCAAAACAAAATGCAGATGAACATCTACGTGAAAGCGGTTTAGGTTTTAGCATTGTTCGGCCAGGTTATCTAACCGATGACGAAGGTACGGGAAAAATTAAGTTACAAGAAAAATTAGAAAGTCCTGGGAAGATTGCTAGAGCAGATGTAGCCAAAACTTTAATTGAGGTTTTACAGAACGATGTAATGCAAAACCAGACATTCGAACTAATAGCCGGCGATACCCCCATTGATAAAGCCGTTCGCAATTTTAAATAACCAAACAAGTAAATAACAGCTAAACTATTTCAAAAATGAAAACACTTTACACAGCAGAAGCAACAGCAACAGGTGGTCGTAACGGGCACGTAAAAACTAATAACGGCATTTTAGACCTACAGGTTAGAATGCCTAAAGCACTAGGCGGAGAAAATGACGATCATGCCAATCCTGAAATGCTTTTTGCATCAGGATATTCAGCTTGTTTTGATAGTGCCTTAGATCTAGTCATTAAAAAAGGCACCCTTAAGGCAGGGGAAACAAGCGTAAATGCAAAAATAAGCATTGGGCAAATCGAAAATGGCGGTTTCGGTTTAGCAGCAGAGTTAGCGGTAAATATTCCAGGAGTAAGCCTAGAACAGGCGCAGGAATTAACAGAACAAGCACATCAAGTATGTCCTTATTCCAATGCTACGCGCGGAAATATTGAAGTAAAGCTATCTGTAACAAACAACTAAATTTTAATGCCCATTATGAGCACAACAAAAACCATTCATTTAAAGCACAGGCCCAACGGAATGCCTGTGTTAACAGACTTTGACTTCACCACTTCAGAAATTCCTGAACTGCTACAAGGAGAGCTTTTGTTGAGCACCAAATTCGTTTCTGTGGACCCCTATTTAAGAGGTAGAATGATTGACACACCTTCGTACACACCCCCTTTTAAGCTCAATGAACCTATTGTATCAGGTCTTATTGCAGAAGTAGTAGAGTCTAATAGCAATGGACTTAGCAAAGGGGATTTTGTTTCTGGAATGTTAGCATGGAAAGAAACACAGGTAGCAAAGGCCGATGGACTGATGAAAGTTGATCCTGATAGAGCACCACTTTCTGCCTATTTAGGAGTTTTGGGCATGACAGGGCTTACGGCCTTTCTCGGACTAACCGAAATAGGCAAGCCAAAAAAAGGTGAAACGCTCGTAGTTTCTGGTGCAGCCGGAGCGGTGGGAAGCGTGGTAGGGCAAATTGGTAAAATTCTTGGGCTACATGTAGTGGGTATTGCCGGAACTGATGAAAAAGTGGAAATGCTAAAATCTGACTTTGGTTTTGATGAAGGTATCAATTACAAAAGCACAGAAAACATGACAAAAGCCATAGCCAAAGCATGTCCGGATGGTGTAGATGTGTATTTTGACAATGTTGGCGGCGAAATTTCTGACGCGGTACTCTTTAACATCAATAAATTTTCTCGAACCGTGAACTGTGGAGCAATCTCAGTTTACAACAATAAGGAAACGCCAAAAAGTGTTAGTGTTCACCCCTTTCTGATTAGGAAAAGCTCTTCTATGCAAGGCTTCGTAATCATAGATTTTGCTGACAAACATTATGAGGGAATGATCCAATTAGCGACATGGCTAATGGAAGGAAAGATTAAAAATACGGAAACAATCAGAGAAGGATTTGAACAAATACCCCAAGCCTTTTTAGACCTTTTCGAAGGAAAGAACAAAGGAAAAATGATCGTAAAGGTTTAGAGATATTGTTTTTCGGGAATTATGGGCTCAGAGCAACTTCCGCGGACGTGCGTGGCTGAGAAGAACCTAATCCACCTACGCATTGCGGACAATTAATTATGATTCGACTGAATCATTCCGCCCTGAAAACTTTCAGGATAAAATCTTTATAGTGCCAAGAATTCAAAAGCCTAATTTCAACAAATGTTAGGCTTTATTTGTGAGCTACTGACTCAGGGAAACGAATAATTTCTAAGTAGTTCACATAATTTATACTGAGAAATTCCTTTTTATAGCGGAAAAATGCAGCAATATCGATAGAATTTACCGCTTATGAATAAAAAATTCATACTTTTTTCTGTTATTATTTTTTATATCGATATTTAATATTTGAATTATATCAACATTGTAAATCTACCACTCTAGTAATTTTATAAGTATTACCTGTTATTGCAACCTCATATATGTTATTTAATTAGGAAAAGATATTTTTTTTTTGTTAGTTGTTAGTAGAGCAAACATTAGCATCTAAAAATATTTATCATGAGAAATTTAGAGAATAGGAAAGTAGCTATCTTAATAACAGATGGATTTGAAGAATCAGAATTTACAGAACCAAGAAATGCACTAGTAAATGCAGGCGCCACGGTACATGTAGTAAGCCTATACGAGCAGCCGATTAAGTCATGGATTGATGGAAATTGGGGAAGCGAATTTCAAGTAAATAAAGTAGTTGACCAGGTTTCAGCTTCTGAATACGACTCCCTTGTTTTACCTGGCGGCGTAATCAATCCAGACAAATTGAGGAGAAGTAGTATTGCAGTCAACTTTGTTAGAGACTTCGTAGAACAAAACAAACCAGTCTCCGCAATCTGTCATGGGCCTTGGTTGCTAGCAGAAGCTGGAGTTTTGAAAGATCGTAAAATAACCTCTTTCTCAAGCATAAAGACAGATATGATTAACGCTGGAGCCAACTGGGTAGACCAAGAAGTGGTAGTTGATCAGGGATTAACCACGTCAAGAACTCCAAAAGACTTACCTGCCTTCTGTGATAAAATGCTCGAGGAAATAGCCGAAGGAAAGCACGCCAATATGGCCAAATCTGTATAATTAGAAACAAAAAAAAGTAACCTTTCACAAAAAAACTACAAAATATATGTCAAGTCCAGAACACAAAAATCTAATTTGGAATTTAATTAAAGATATCAAAGTAGGAATGTTCGTTACCAACGAATTGAAGAATGAAGGCTTGAGAGCTCGACCAATGAGTTTGGTGCAAGACGCTTACGACGGAACCCTATTCTTTTTTACTTCAAAAAGCCAATCTAAGGTCTATGAAATAGAGGTCGAACGTAACGTTTGTATTACCTTCAGTAACCCTGGTGAAAACACCTTTGTTTCACTAACAGGGAAGGCAAGAATGTCTGATAACCAAGACTTAATTGATCAGTATTGGAATGCAGATGTGGCTGTTTGGTTTAAAAACGGAAAAGATGATCCTGAGGTAGCTTTACTAGAAGTTAAAATTAGCAGAGGTGAACACTGGGATTCTAAGAGTAACAAATTAGTACAGCTTTTTGAAATCGCTAAATCCAGAGTATTTGAATCTTCAACACCCAATATCGGAGAAAATGAAGAATTTGGTACATAAAAATTTATAATTAATGTTGAAAAACTAAATCTAATTTCTATTGAATACATCTTGTTCTTCTGAAAATTTGAAGAATGAGATAACATTCTCGTCTATGTTTATTTATAAATGATAATTACATAAAAATTATTTTCTGAATACACTATCACTATTACTTAAATGACAAGAGGGATAATATTTAAATAGAATGAGAAATATTTATACTGGGATTGGAAAAGTAAACCTATTAAAAAATATAACTACTGTATTAGAAAATCTAGCTTAAATTTATTACAAATAGTCAATAGCGATTTAAATAAAATAGCACAAAGCTAATAATCATGTAAAAAGTTAAAACATATATTATGGACAAATCAATAGATAAAACGAGCAACGGATTTAGCGTTAGAGGTTATGGCGTACTAGAGGATTCCCGAGATAATAATACCTTAAAGCAGATGCTCGTTGAGCGTGCAAACCCTAAAGCCGATGAAGTGCTAATTGAAGTGCTCTATTGTGGAGTGTGTCACAGTGATATACACCAAGCGAACAACGATTGGGGTAACACGCGCTATCCATGCGTTCCTGGCCATGAGGTTATTGGCAAAATTACTGAAATAGGAAGTGCGGTCACAAAATTCAGAGAAGGTCAAATTGTAGGTGTTGGTTGTATGATAGATAGCTGCCAAAGCTGCGCGCCCTGTAATAACGGCGACGAGCATTTTTGCTTGGGCGAACATGGTCCAACTTTGACTTATAACGGATATGCTAGAGACCCAGAATCCGATTACAATACATTCGGAGGTTATTCGACTCACATTGTTTCTAATCAGGCTTTCTTGTTAACAATACCTAATAATCTTGATTTATCTTCAGCAGCTCCCATCCTTTGCGCTGGGGTCACAACCTATTCTCCAATGAAACGATGGGGCATAAAAGAAGGTGATAATATCGCTGTGGTTGGTATTGGCGGATTGGGGCATATGGGCGTTCAAATAGCAAAAGCAATGGGCGCAAAAGTAACAGCGATTACAAGTCACGAATCAAAAAAAGAAGAAGCCAAGGCTTTAGGTGCTCATGATGTGTTGATATCTACGGACGAAAATGCTATGAAAAATAATGCGCTGCGATACGATTATATTTTGATTACGATTCCAACAGCATTTGATGTCAACAATTACATTAATTTGCTAACCTACCGCGGGAGTTTAGTCACAGTTGGCCTTCTAGGCGAATACAAAGAGCTTACAAATAATATGAACCTCGCCATGTTTGATCGCTCAATCGGAGGCTCTCTAATTGGTAGCATTTCTGAAACCCAAGAAATTCTTCATTTCTGCGCTAAACATGAAATTGCACCAGAGGTGGAAATAATATCTATCGATCAAATAAATAAAGCTTTTGCGAATATTAAAAATAGTGATATTCGATTCCGATATGTTGTAGATATGAGTCAATAATTAAGACAGTAGCAATAAGATTACAGATGTCATAATTCAACCTGAATTACATAAGAAAGAAATGAAAGCTAAAAAAATCTTAATAATTGGCAGAGGCTCCACGGGTATGAAGTTGGTTAATAGCTTCTTTAGCAAGGGTCTGTCACAAGGTGTACTAGTGGGGGCATAACGAGAGTAATTTCGTGTAAAGAAATTTTTTAACAATCTAATTTAAATAATATGAAACGATTAGAAAATAAAGTAGCCATCATAACTGGTGGATCAGGACAAATCGGATTTACAACCGCTAAAAATTTGGCTCGTGAAGGTGCCAAAATATTATTGGTTGACATTGATAAGGAAGGTCTAATTGAAAAAGAAAAAGAGGCTAAAAAATTAAACTATGATATATCCTATGTCGTAGCAGACGTAACAAACCCTAAAGACGTAGAAGGCTACGTCAAGACTGCAATTGACCGATACGGTAAAATTGATTTATTCTTTAATAATGCTGGAATTGAAGGTGTAGTAAAACCCATAAATGATTATCCTATCGATGTATTTGACAAAGTATTAGAAATAAATGTCAAAGGTGTTTTTCTTGGTATGAAGTACGTGATTCCAAAAATTGAAGACGGCGGTAGTATAGTGATAACTTCATCAGTTGCGGGTTTAACAGGCACGGCTGGCATGGTAGCATATAATACTAGCAAGCACGCAACTATAGGGATCATGCGCGTTGCCGCTAAAGAACTGGCCGATAGAAAAGTACGAGTAAATACGGTGCATCCAGGTGTGGTAGACGGCCGCATGATGAGATCTCTTGAAGATGGTATGAATCCCGGGGAAGGTGATGACGTAAAGTCAAAATTTGAAGAAATGATTCCGTTGGGCCGATACGCAAAACCAGAAGACGTAAGTAATATGGTAACTTTCCTTTTTTCAGATGAAAGTAGCTATGTGCACGGAAGTAAATTTGTCGTCGATGGCGGTTTTACAGAACAATAAACATAATTTTTAAAGACAAAAAAATGAAAAACTACTTATTTTTAATAATTTCTACCCTACTCTTTACAGCATGTTCAAATGATGTTAAGAGTCCAATTACTTCAAAAGCTGTGGCCATAATAAAGGCGAAAAGCAATTCTAATGTCTCCGGCACTGTCACTTTTACTCAAATTGATAGTACGGTAACAATGACCGCGAATATATCTGGATTGACACCAGGGAATCATGCAATCCATATTCATGCTGAAGGCGATTGTAGTGCAGCTGATGGAAGCTCAGCAGGTGGTCATTGGAACCCAACGAACGTAGATCATGGAAAATGGGAAACTGACCAATTTCACGTTGGGGATATAGGAAATATTGTAGCAGATAGTTATGGTGTCGGAACAATTAGCCGAGAGACCAATCTATGGTGCATCAATTGTTCTGATGAAACTAAGAATATAATAGGAAAGTCTATTATTATTCATGCTGGTCCAGATGATTTCACTTCTCAACCTTCAGGTGCCGCCGGTGCCAGAATTGGTTGCGGCGTAATTGCACTAGAGTAAATATAATTTTTGATGTGTGCATTTGAAGTAGACATAGTGATATGAATTTATTGCTTCGGACCATATATTTTTTAAAATTATTGTCGTTATATGCACAATAGGGTACAAATCTAAACTACTATTATCTGGGTTTATAAAGTTACGATTGCCTTTCACTTACAAATAACTTCCAAATATCAGCCAAAGCATGAAAGACCCAGATAAAAAGCTAGAAGAGAATCAAGACGACCACCAAAAGGATTTAGAAAAAAAATCTGACCAGGTTGAAGAATCAAAAAAATATTCGGAAATCCTTAGTAGTATTATTCACGAGGGAGAGGTAATATTTAAGATTAAGAAACGAGCGTTGTTCTTGAGCTCTTGTCTAGCAGGTCTCGAAATCGGTTTTAGTTATACACTTATTTGTACATTATACTTTTTAATGGTTAATAGTGTTCCTGAACCGTTTATCTATAAAATGTTTGGCTTTGTTTATCCCCTGGGTTTTATATTGGTTGTTTTAGGTAAATCAGCTCTTTTCACTGAGCAAACATCCGTTTTAGCACTACCTGTACTCAACCGTCAGAGAACCATTATTGAGCTCTTAATAATTTGGGGAGTAGTCATTATTGGAAATATTATTGGCGGTATAGTTTTCGTGTTTTCAATTGGATCTATAGCCTCACATCTCGGTATTTTCGACCATAGCACTATGGTAACTATTGGAACCCATGTACTTAATCATAGCTATTGGGTACTCTTTTTAAGTGCGATTTTTGCCGGTTGGCTGATGGGCTTGCTCACTTGGTTTCTCAACAGCACCACAGACGTGCTCACAAGGATTGTCATCATAGCACTAATTACTGGTACAATCGGTTTCGTAGGCTTCCATCACAGTATCGTCGGTAATATTGAAGTTTTTGGCGCCTATTTATATTCAGACACAATTTCTATTGCAGACTACTCCTCATTTTTGTTACTAACTCTCCTAGGAAATGGCGTCGGCGGTGCTATCGTGGTTGGCCTATTTAAATACCGTGTTTTTGCATCGAATAACTCTTAAGATTAAAAGTACTGCATCCAAAATTTAGGCAGAATATGGATTTAAATATTATTCAAATACAATAACACTAGTACAGTTTATAAATCAATTATTATATCGAAATCTAACTCATTCACTATAAAAAGTGAATCATAACGGAGATTAGCGTTCGTCTTTGGCTGATAAGCAGCTTAACAACTAAAAAGATGGCCACAATAGTAGCTAAAGATCACAGTTGACGAGCACTAAATTGGCGAAGAGAGGCCATTCACACGCAATAATCCTCACCCATAAAGATAACCGTTGACTAAAACCACTTCTATACTATATCTACTTGATATTTTACCTACTTAAATTTTTTACCTACTTAAATTTTTTTATGACAAAAGCTCAAAATCTGAGACGACTAAAGATAAATACAAGATTTACTCCTGGAAAATTTGGAAGATGTCAGAGTTAGCTTTTTCCTTATTTATATTTTAAATTACGACAATTGGTCTTTCTTTCCTTGAAGAACAAGAAATCACTTTAAATACTATAATAATTGGTTTATTCTAGACCATTTTTGGTTAATTTTTGGATACGCAATGTATCTATTTACGAGTATGAAAGGGGTAAAATATACTAATAAATTTATTCCCAATTAATTATTGTTTAAATCATATATTTTACAACTAAAATAAAATAAGAGCTGCTACTCATATACCACTAAGTAATAAATAACTCATCTTGTAAGTCGTATAACAGTCAAAAACAGCTACTTAAAGACGTTTTGCAGTCTAAAGGTATAATCCTATATTTGATTTTAATGGTTTATCATTCTCAGAACCAATATTACTCCTAGTTTAATACGTATGAGCCTATCATTCAGAAAAGTATTTTATATTTTAGCCACCTTAATAGCTGTATTCACTATTATGAAGCTGGCTGAAGACCTATTGATTCCTTTCACATTTGCCATACTGTTTGCGTTTATTCTGTATCCAGTAGTAAAATGGTTTAGGCAGAAAAAAATAGGTGATACATGGTCTATAGTTATTGCAATGGGAAGCGTAACGGTAATACTTCTAGGCTTAATTTTCCTGCTTTCTGCGCAGATTGTAAAGATGACTGATGATTACAGTAGCTTTCAAGAAGATTTAAGAGCGGTTTTTGATACCTCCATTTCATTCCTAAATCAACAAGTAACTTTCATTCCACATATTCAAGTCGATACAATTTCTGGTACCGTTTCAGCTTTTTTTGGAAATAATGGATTTAGCCTAGTTTCAGGCACTCTCGGATTCACAAGCGTTTTTCTATCTTATTTTAGTCTTTCGGTTATTTTCACCTTTCTAATCCTACTTTATAGCCGCCAGCTCACAGATGCAATAACACAATTTTCCCAGAAAAAAAACCAAGAGTCCGTTCGTAAAATGCTCAAAGAAGTGCAACAAGTAGGTCAGCAATACCTCACAGGAATGGTCATTCTAATAATCATACTGGGTATTCTTAATAGTATTGGTTTGTTTAGCCTAGGAATAAAATATGCCTTCTTTTTTGGATTTTTAGCTGCTCTGTTGGCTGTAATCCCCTATGTAGGTAGCTTTATCGGAGGAATTGTTCCCACCATTTTTGCACTTATAACCTATGACAGTATTTGGTACCCTATAGGCGTGATTGCGATCTTTTGGTTCATCCAATTTTTAGAAGGCAACTTCCTAAACCCAAAAATAGTGGGTGGAAGACTAAATTTGAATGCCTTATTTTCTATTCTTTCTCTAATTGGGGGAGGTTTGCTTTGGGGAATTCCGGGAATGATTCTTTTCCTACCATTTATGGCTATTCTGAAAACAATTAGTGCGTACTATGAAGAACTCAAACCGCTGGCGAAATTGATTGGAAATGATGGTTCAAATAATGTAGAATCTGAGTGGTGGAAGAAAATAAAGTCAAGAGTGGCAAACTTCAGAAACTAATTCAGTTTGCTAAAATCTTGAAATCCTGGCTATTTTAAGAATTTTTAAGAGGACAGAGATCTATCATATTGCTAGACAAGTAGTTACAAATTTATCTTATATATTTAGCGACTTTTATCCGTTATTCAAAAAAAAGTCCGTAGCTCAGGGTCTATGGGTCGCTTATTTTGCGATTTCGCATCATTACTTTAAATTTTTTCGCTATCCGTTGTTTTTCTCACTCACCAAATTCCCTAGAATATCAAAACAGTACTTGGATGATCTACCATAGAAAGGTATTTTAAACTTCTTTTTGTTAAAAGGGAAGAATACTGGAGATAAAGCAAGTATCGATAAGACGAAAGTCTAGATGTGAAACCACTCTCTGCTAGGCTTACTTCTTAGTACTATTCTAGGAGCCATTTTTAACAACATTTTCACAAAGCGTAGACTGGTATATCCCAAAATAATATTTTCTATGAAGCTAAATGTCCAAACTGCCTAATGAGCACAAATTTATTGATCTTTCTGATTATGGAAGACCAATAGCGAAAGTTATCGCCAACTCATTAAAAAACACTACTTTCACGCCAGTACATGTAACTATTGGATTTATACTATCCGGCCTAATAGCCATTTACTGTATTCTTCAAGCACATTATTGGCTTGCTGCATTCTTTCTCATTTTTAAGTCAATTTTAGATGCAGCAGATGGCGAGCTAGCACGTGTAAAACAAACGCCATCTTATACCGGCCGATATTTAGACTCCGTAGCAGATATTATACTAAACGCATTATTTTTTAGTGCTATCTGGTATGTTACCGACACCACCATTTGGGTATGCATCGTAGCATTCTTGGGCCTTCAACTACAAGGCACGCTCTACAATTACTATTACGTCATTTTAAGAAATAAATTCGACGGCGATACGACTAGTCGGGTATTTGAAGACAAAACACCCATTGCATTAAAAGGGGAAAAACAAAAGCATGTAAATATACTTTTTGCCTTGTATAAACTGTTTTATGGCGTCTTTGATAAAGCCATTTATACCATAGATAGCAATGCAAATACAGGTAAGGTATTACCAAAATGGTTGATGACTAGTGTTTCTACCTTTGGCCTAGGTTTCCAACTGCTAATAATTGCTGTTCTGCTTGTATCAGGTCTAAAAGCCATAATTTTACCCTTCTTTTTGGCTTATACCATCATGATTTTTGTGTTTGTTGGTATCAGAAAGCTTTGCTATTAGTTGGCCTAACGTGAGTGATGCAAGGGGATATTGAAAAGTATCTTTTTGTCAAACTTAGCTGTACCCACATTGGGCAATTATTAAGAGTACAAAATCCCGTAGCACGTACATACTATATAAAAGAAACCGCAAAAAATGCCAAGTTCGTAAGAATGCTCATTCGCAACTTTGCCATTCAATATCACGAGGGCCTGTGTCTGTTACACGCCAAACAAGCTGTGTAAGACTAAATGCAGGAAAAATCCAACGAATTAAGCTATTACAAATAAGAAAATATAGGGCTATCAACACTTTTAGCATGCTCAGCTTAATTCAAAGAGATATTTATAGAAGCCCTCTATTAGGCTAGAATTGCACAAGATTGCAGATATGACTATAAATCTAAGTCCGCAAACTTAGCAAACATCCCAAAACCATTAGATCAACTTGCTTTATAAGCTAAAAGAAATATATTGCTGCATAAAGTTGTGCTTCATTAACACCAACCGCTAAACAATGATAAAATTTTTTAGAAAAATTAGACAAAAAATGCTTTCAGAAGGCAAAACTGGAAAGTACATTAAATATGCAATCGGAGAGATTGTACTTGTTGTCATTGGAATTTTACTTGCATTGAGCATTAACACGTGGAACGAAGAACGAAAGGAAAAAATAGTCATTAGAAATCTGTTACTTAACATCAGTTTGGATATGCAGGCAGATACATTGCAATTTTTTAAAAATATCAAAGATATTCCAGAAGTCATAGAAAATGCTACATTATTACTTGATAGTACCGAATTAGACACATTATCTGCGAATGAATTATTTAACAACCTTCCCTATTATTCATTCTATTATGTTATAAATAATAAAAGCTATGAAAAAGTAATAAATGCAGGAATAACGGATTTTTTTGAATTTAACGAACTATATAATGACATCAATACCTATTACACTCTGGATGCTAATGCATACCAAAAAATCATAAAATGGGACGATGATGATACCACAGCAGATGGTAATCTTTGGTTATCAATGGATTTCGAAATTGATATTTATGCAAATTTCACTTACACGGAGAATGATGTAAGGTTTGCACAGACCGAAGAAAATAGAAAATCTGTTTTTATAGAACAATTAGATAAACCCGAAATTAGAAATTCTATAAAAATGAGTTTATATAGAAAAAGATATTTGGACAATATATTAACTAAGATAAAACAAAGATCAAAAGACATTATCCTTAAAATTGATGAACAATTGCGAGAATAACGAAAGCACAAAACCGTATATAAAAAATAGCAAGAGTCGTTGCTAACACAAAGGTTCGGGCATTTTTGGAAAGTCGCCAAATTTAAAAATTTGTCTTGTGATTCATCCGAAATATTATCGCTTATTTTCAGCGCTATTTTTTATATACAAATTCGTTTTACGTCAGCAAAACCGAGCAGAAATTTGAACCTTTAGGAAAACAATCAATGAAAGTAAACAGCACGTTATCTGAACTTAACGAATCAAAATTCATATCGCAGGTAGAAGCAGAAGAAGCTATAATATCGAATAGATCTAAATATCTCGTTAAGGGATGAAGTTATACTGCATTAATGGAACTAACTACAAAAAATGACCTAAAAAATGCCGCAAAAGAATTAGACGAATGTGTTGAATTAGATAGTGGAAACTCTCATTTATTGAGATATTACAAATGGGTAACAGTTGACCATAATCGCTCAACTCAACTTCATGTAGAATTTGACAGCATGTTGTGTAAATAATAAAAAGGATGGATTTTCAGGTTTTTATTTTACTGTTTGCTGCATTATCCATTTGGCTATTTAAAGGTTGGATTTTTAACATAAAGCGTATACGAATACGTGATTACTATAGAAACGTATATCTAAAATCAGATAAATGGCAACGAAAACGATATGTAGTACTCAAACGAGATAATTGGCAATGTGTATATTGTTGTACACGTGCAACACAATAGATATGCAAAAAAGAATATCGGTAAAGAATCAATGAAATGGCTCATTTCAGTTTGTAAACCCTGTCATGATAAACAAAATTGAAATAATAAAGAGCTTGTAACTCGCATAAAACTTTGTAATTATCCAAAGGTTTTGTTCTTAGAAATTGCCTAATTTTTATATTCCAACACGTTAGCGGTCAGTTTAAAAAAAGATAGACAAGTAGTAAACCAAAAATAACAGAGCTAATGAATGAAAAGATGATATTTGAATAAGTTGAAAAAAAGAGTTTGAACTGAATAAAAAACAAAATAGATATTATTGCAAAACAGTCTAAAAAAAATACTTTAAAATAAAGAATTTTCAGAAAAATATATATAATGAAATTTATCAAATTTATGACCTAATAAAAGGTATTAAAGCGAAAATTAGTAAGGGTGAATATGAATATGTTATTAAGCGAGTACTACCTAAATCTGACGGTGGTAAAGAGATATAGATTGACCATAGAACAATTATTTATGGTAGGGATTATCCTGAATAATTATCTGATGATGAAATTATTGATTTTATGATTTAATAAAACATCAAAACAAGAGAATCAATAACATCTATAAGACGACTGAATGGACTATTAATAATAAAAATAAAATAAAAACTAAAATTAACCAATATGCATAAATGACTTTTTGTGTTTGATGTATTCATCGGGCTTGTTTATAAGTGAATTATTAGCACTGAAACTTGAAAACATCAATAGCACACAGAAACTTATGATCTTATTTTGATGGACTTGCAGATGCCCCAAATGAATGGGTTTGAAGCCACAGAATATATTCATAACCGTATAAAACAAAAATTCCAATAATTGCTTTAACAGTCGATGTAACAACAGTTGATTTAGAAAAATACAAAAGCGCTGGCATTAATGATTATGTCTCTAAACCACTTGACGAACGAATACTGCACACTAAAATCATTAGATTGTTAAAGTAATTATACTTATAAATCAAAGCTTTCATATCCCTGTTTTTAGTGAAAATCGTTTAAAAATAAGTGTGAATATTTCAACTCATACCATTTTAGATGTAATGAATTTACCATTGATTATAATCAATTTTGTGGCGTGGATAAAGATCTAAGTTATTGTAAACAGCCCCCAATAATTGTACAAAGATAATTTTTTTATTTCAGATGCAGATTAACTCGAATTGTTGACTGGAATGGGGATTAAAGAAGGACTCGGTTCTCCATATAAATATGCTTGAACTGATTTCAATATAAATTCAAAAGCACTTTTTCTTGCAATGTATATATTGCAATAACTGTCCATAATCTTATATTTGCTTTTCTACCATTTTCACTTTGTGTTCCTTGAGTAACAAGTCGGTCGATAACAATAAATCTGATGTCTTGTTCGGCAGTTTTATTTGTTGGGTCAACACCTGGCGATGTGATAAAATCGAAATAGGCTTTACTATTATCTGTAAATCTATTAACCATTTTATTTACTACTTTCCCCTCGTCATTAATAAAATATGGTAAGTCATTAATTGCTATTTTTATTATTTTCTCTATGGCTTGCGTGAGTGCAGCTATAAAATTCTTCTCAGACATAGCTTGTCTTATACTTGTTTCAGGATTGTCTTTTTTATGTATAATCCTAAATAATTTTTTTGCACAAGAAAGCAGCTTTTCTCCATAAATTTTTGTTTCTTCATCAGTCAATGAACTAAGATATTTAAAGTCCCTTATCAGATGTGCTGTACAAAACTGAACAATAACATTAAAGACCTTCATGTATTTTATATATGCTGAAAAATGATCGTATCCCAATATTCCATTAAATTCTTTTCCTAATATTTCTATCAAAACCTGCGAACCTCTTGACTTTTCAATTTTGAATAACATGTATAAATCTGTTTTAAATGCCAATGTCCAGTATTTATCTCCATTTACTGTATGGCCTGTTTCGTCTATGTTTATTTCGGTTGCATAAGGTATAATCCTTAAAAATTCTTCATAACTTCCCGCTAAGCTGCAGCTAACTTTTTGTATGAGTTTACTTAAATTACCACGTGATACTTTTAGATGTAATACATCTCGAATATATTTTCTTATGTTGGAATATGAACAGTGACACACATTTTTCATATACGCTACGAACGATGTTAGTTGTACTTTAAACAGCCCTTCTTTTACTACTTCAGCAGGAAATTCAGCAGAATGATGTTGCCCGCAATTATTACACCAGTATGCATGAGCACGATGTTCTTCTATGTCAATTGAAACTTGTACTATCTCGGTTTGCTGTATTATCTTTGGTTCTTGGCTTAAATCAATATCAACGGAATGATGGCAGTCTGGACATTGAGTCAAATTATATTCCTGTATAGCATGAATCTCGTTTTGCGGAAATGGTATTCGCTCATGTTTTGGATGACCCAGCTGACCTCCTATTTTAGATTTATTTTTTTGCGTTTTCTTGTTTGGTTCAACTATATCGCCCGAAGGCGTTTTACTAGAGTTTTATGATGTCTTTGGTAATTTGGCAATCTTCTCTTTTAATTCCTGATTCTCTTTCCAGAACTCTTTGTTTTCTGTATATGGCACAGCGTATTTTACCTCAAACTGAAAAAGATCTATTTGTAATTTGTATATTTCAATGCTGGTGTTCAAGTATCTTTAATTTGATAGCCACAAAGAACCATCTATTTTTCATGTATGTACTTTACTCATCCAAAAATATTTCAACATAAATTTGCTTATTTCCTTTAAAATATGTATAATTTTTGTGAGCGATCGCTGATTTAATAATAGTTTTGATTTATTTAATGAAACATGCATAATGTGTCAGATTGGCTTAACGTGTATCTCGAACATTGTGGTTTTCCAATCTTCACACAATGACCAACGAAATGGTAGTCGAGTGGGTAAACGTTCATTATGTTGTTTCATTATTTCAATCAACTATCTGGTGATAAGTGCGAATAATAATATGAAAATTGACAGCTCAAATATAGCGTTTGCAAAAAATATATTTTGGATCCAGGGTTAGTGGAAAACAACGGAAGATAATTTTTTAGACTCAGCTATGATCAATGCAAAGGAACTAAAAAAAAACAGTTAAGCTGAACTATATGTTCGAGTCGTATACTTACTTAAAAAACTTTACTGCTGTGCTTGGTTTTAAGATGCAACAACGGGCATCAAACATTTAAAAAATGTTATGGTACAAAAAATGTCCCCGTTGTGTAAGCAATAAGAACTTTTACAGAATTATTCAACGTTTTGTAGTTGAATAGTCAAAAGAATTAGAACGCAAGAACGAACAAAAAATAAGTAATTGGTTTCCTGGGAAAAGTGATTTTTTATTGAAACACTACACATTTAATCCAAGCATGGATGTAGCATAAAACAGATAATTACACATTATTAATAATAAAAAATATGAAAGCGGGACAAGACAAAAATATCAAAAAACTAATTGAAATGGTTTAGTGAGCGCGCAGCTGTATGCTTATTACCAGCTAAAAAGATACCGAAAATCTATCGGGCAAATCAATGGGCATAAATAAAATTGACGATGACAGCACTAGCTGGTTTTTACAAAGGCACAATCATACAATGTTGACGAAATAGAATAAAGCAAAAATGTACGCATTGCCATTACTAACGAAAGTAGTAATTATTATTTAATGATCCGCGGCACAGCAACTTTGGTAAACGACAAAACTAAAATAAAAGAGCTGTGTAATACCATCATGAAAGCTTGGCTTAGACGATCCCGATATGGCCCTCATTAAAGTAACACATAACGTAGTAAATTATTGGGACAGCAATTCAAGCAAAATGTTAGCAATGTTTAACACGTTAAAAGCAATTGTCACTGGAGAAGAGTATAAAGAAGTCGAAGACGAAGAAATTAAGTTATAAATAACCTATTGTAATAAAACAAATTACGAAAATATTAATAGCATCAACATTGCATGCACATAAAATTGGAGAGCTTATTTGACGTAATTATATAAAATAATAAAACAAACCGCTAACAGCACTACAAACCGTTTGGGGTAATTTAAAAAAAACCATAATTATGAAAAAAACAGATTTCAGTGATTTAAAAGTGATTTACATAAATTGTACTCTTAAAAAATCACCGCAAGAAAGCCACACCAAAACCTTGATGGAAGTTTCTAAAGCCATTATGACTAAAGAAAAAGTCAAAATTGATGAGATTAGATTAATCGACCATCAAATAGCAAGTGGCGTACATCCTGATATGACTGAATATGGATGGGATATTGATGAATGGCCAAAATTATCAAAAAGAGTTTTGGACGCTGATATTCTTATCGTCGGAACACCAATTTGGCTTGGCGAAAAATCCTCTGAAGCTCAAAAACTAATTGAAAGACTTTATGCTTTGAGTAGTTTGACCAATGACAAAGGTCAATATATCTACTATGGTAAAGTTGGTGGTTGTATTGTTACTGGTAATGAAGATGGTATAAAACATTGTGCAATGGGAGTATTGTATTCGCTTCAACACGTAGGATATTCAGTACCACCACAAGCAGATTGCGGATGGATTGGCAAAGTTGGTCCTGGACCAGGTTATGGAGATAAAGAATGGAAAGGAGAAAAATTAGATAATCCTGTTGGTTTTGATAGTGATTTCACAAATAGAAATACCACATTTATGACCTATAATCTACTTCATTTAGCGTTGATGCTTAAAAACAATAATGGCTACCCAAATTATGGTAACTCTCGGAAAGAATGGGATAATGGAGAACGTTGGGAATTTGAAAATCCAGAATATCTGTAGAAAAACTGGCTAAAACAACGTATAAAAATAATAGGTTAATTGTCGCTTAAACCAATGGCAAAAGCACTTTTTCGAAGTCGCCAAATTTTTAAATTTGGCTTATTGAGAAAAAAAGACCTGCCTGATGGTAGGCAGGCAATAAGAAAAATAAAAAATTAGGCTTGTGTTCAATTAAATGGTAGTCGCCTTTTTCCGCCCTACTATTCTTATACAAAACCGTTGT
>Ga0136588_1000110_pt1 | contig 30474 bp, 83 predicted proteins | sample AntRauMFilla1564_FD_104782 | JGI IMG/M metagenome (GOLD analysis project Ga0136588, IMG submission 104782) | Saline lake microbial communities from Rauer Islands, Antarctica - Metagenome Filla 1 #564 | ecosystem: Environmental > Aquatic > Non-marine Saline and Alkaline > Saline | place... | reverse complement strand
TTCCACCTAGTATACAATGATTGCAAGGGAGATTATTATGAACAAAGCAATTGAAGCATTAAAACAAGTTGATTGGAACTACGGCTTTAAGACAGGACTAGAGTACTCTAAGGGTAAGGCTAGATACGACATAGCTATGAGACTGCTACGTGAGCTACCACAGGATGTCGCATATGATCTATTTAATGAGCATTGCAAGGCATTGTATACATCAAAAACAGGTGGGTATAAGAACCCATTTAAAGGAGAGTAAGTGAAAAGCACATATACAAACAAAGAAGCACTACCACTCCTTATTCAGGGTGAGAAGTTGACAAAAGTTAGATGGGCACGTTCGGTCTTTATTTATGTTGATTCTTTTGGTAAGATAAGAATTAGTAACGGTCACGAAGAATATAATTGGAATAAGTGTATCAAATCAGACAACGAAAAAAGATGGATGAAGTTTCAAGATTTTAAGGAAGTAAAGTAATGGATAACACAATAAGGTATAAGAATAGGGTATATCGATGTAGAGATGAGAGCATAAAGCCTCTAAACATATACCCAAACAAAAAAAACAAAGGGTATTTGTATGTTGTATATGAGATAAACGGTGCGGTTGAAGTTGAGGAGCTAAATTTGGATCTAAGATACTCCAGTGAACATACCGATCCACTAGACCTTATTGAAGTCATAGATAAAAAACCAGCTAATGAGGTTTTAATGGATATGGTAAGAGAGGGTAAGAAAGTCCTTATACTTAAACGCAGATTTTGTAACGATTTAGACGTAGCACTAGCGAGTAATAGAACTGAGTTAAATTATCATGAGGGTAATAGTTATAGAATACTCCAGTCAGACGAGGTAAGAGAATTGTTAGAGAATACGTTGAGACTTGAGGAGTTGATTAGTGGATAATTTCTATTTGAAGTTCAACGGCAAGACATATGACGCTTGGATAGAAGACAGTGAAAGTGTCAAGTGTGAAGCCTCGTGTTTTATTAATGGTGACGAATGTCTTATCGATACAATTGAGACTAGGGAAAAGTTCAAAGGTCAGGGCTACGCAACAGCTTTGGTAAACGAACTTAAAAAAAGATTTGACAAAGTACAACCAATAGGTATAATACCATCAGCGAAACCTTTCTGGGATAAGCTCGGAATGGAAGATGGATTAGGAGAAGAGTGGTAATGGCACATGGTGGACAGACTTGGACTGAGATTGAGTACGAAAGATTGTTACATGAAAATAGTCTTATGCGAGAGTTGCTTGAGGTTATGGTAGATATTAACGATGAAGAGTGTCGTCATGATCATCACGGATATTGCCAATCACACTATTTAGAAGAGAGTTGTACAATTAAGAAAGCTAAAGAGATTTTAAAGGAGAAGAATGAAAAACTATAAGATTACATTTATGCATCAAGATGACAGGGTAGAGATGGTTACTATCGAAGCTAAGAGTGAGTATGGGGCTATATGTATTTTAGCTGATATCTGTCCAACACTACAGGCTGTAACTTTGGTTACGGAGAGTGACGTAACTATATACGATGCGAAAACATATGGGTTGGAGCTGTAATGAAACTACAGGAATTTAAAAACTCTCCTGAGTATAAGCGTTGGCTATTAGACGAACATACTAATGAGGATGAGAAGTATTTAATAAAATTCTATAGACTTATAAAAGATAAACCTTCGTGCTATGATTGTAGTACAGAGTGTGAAACATTCGATGAGTATGGAGACACGTTCATTGAAAGTTTCATGACAACTGTTGGAACATGTATCCATTGTGGATAGGAGATAAGTATGTTTAAAGTATTACAACACCAAAGACAAGTCGATGAGCTTGTAAAAGAATATGCAAGTCGTAAGGGTAGAGACTTTAGGCGAGTGATTACAGAAGGTAATATAGAATTTCCATGTATTGGGTATATAGAATTTGAACCTGACAATTACAACTGTTATTTAAACACCGAGCCACTGTACGATATAGGCTTGATTATTGAAGAAAATTTCTTGTTGGAGGAATAGGTGGAATTAATTATTACAGTAGGGTTTGTAGTACTTATAGTTGTAGGTTTGAGTGGTAAGGGTGACTATCCCTTTTAATTGGAGAGTAATATGGAAAAGTTGATGGAATTAATCAAGTTCATAGAAGATGAAATCTTACCTCATGCCGAACCTATGACTGTACATAAGATATTGATGTCTGGTGAGAATTATTTTAAAGAGCCAATATATAAGTACTTGACAGGTAGTGACGATGATGATAGGATACATGATATACAAGGTTACTTAATGAGAGTATGGAGATAGTATGAAAATGTTATTAATTGTGTTATTGTTAGGTTTAATGTCTTGTCAAAAGTACGAACTTACTCGTGGTTCAATTGAGGAGTGCCAAAGGGATAAATTGGCAGAGTTCGTACTTAAGTGTGCTGAGGTAGCAAACCCTATGAGTGATGAAGAGGGAGAAGATCTAGTACAACAGTGTGAGTGGACTGGTAGAAGTATCTTTTGTAAATCAATAAAGGTTACCTGTATGAGCAAGCACTCTATAAATAGTTGTAGAGGTTATTCAGACTACGATATAAAAGAGGTTGTTAGTAATGAAAAAAGCATGTAAAGATTGTCCTTGGAGAGTGAACTCAGCTAAAGGTTGGTTAGGCGGTCAAGAGCCTGAGCTATTCACAGGACTGGTAGAGATGGGTGAGAAGCTACCGTGTCACGCCACAATGAAGGGCGATCTATCTCTAGAAGATTTAAAAACTGATACAAAAACTAGACATTGTTATGGGGCGTTGACAACGATGAAGAATAGCTGTAAGCTGTCATCTAACCCTAAGATTGCGGAGCAAGTCAAGAAGGTAGAGCGTGATAGCTCATTCTTTAGTTTCTTCTCACAATTCTTAGCACACCATAGAGGTAAGTAATGGAAACTAATATTAAGGTACATAACGATGGAAAAGGTAAGCACCAGTCCTACGAGGTTAGTGTTTCACTAAATGAATCAGCCAACTACAATAGTAACTCAGAAGTTCAAATGATTGCTTATGGTGAAAATAAACATGAAGGTGTAGATAACTTCCTTGCAGAAATAACAGTATTAATTGAAAAGCTTAAGCTAGTTAAAAATGAAGCTCTAGCTATACAACATGAAGAGTGGAGTAGGTAATGATAATAGGTGATTTAGAATACAACCTAGAGGACGCTGAAAAAGAAATCGACCGCCTGAAAAATACACTTAAAAAGGTCAAGGATGAAAAATGAAAATAACAAAAACAAAAAAACACGTATTACTAAGAAACAACAAGGGTGAATATCACTTATCTCATGAAGAATTTAACAGTCTCGGAGAAGATAAGTCTATTGAGCTTGCGGAAAAAGAAATCAATAAAAAAACCAATTCTTCCTTCTCTGGAGAAACAATCAACTTCAAGCAAGCATCGGCATTAGGTTTTTGTAGTTATGGAATTAAAGATTTTGCTGAAATGTTGGAAATTGACGTTGAGGGGGAATATACAATTCAGGAATTGAACGAGAAATTAACTATAGATGCATTAAAAGAATATCCCGATGAATGTATTAAATTGTTTGGTAAAAACACGCTGAAATATCTAGGCGGTGTTGAAGGGATATTAGACGAGGAGACAGTTTCTCTGGTTTTGAGAAAAGAATTTATATCCGAAAAAACGCTTCATATTCTATCGGTTAAGTTTGCGTACTCATGTTTAGATAATTTCGAGAAAGAATATCCTGAAGATAAGCGACCGAGACAAGCAATCGAGGCAAAAGAAGCTTGGATTCTCGGGAATATAAATGATGAGCAATTGCACGCTTCAAGTTCCGCTGCACATTCCGCTACATATTCAGCTGCAGTTCACGCTGCACATTCCGCTGCACGTTACGCTGGAAGTTCCGCTGCACGTTCCGCTGCAAGTTCCGCTGCAAGTTCCGCTGCATATTCAGCTGCAAGTTCCGCTTCATATTCCGATGCATATTACGCTGCAAGAAAAGGACAAGTACAAATGATACTTGAGGAAATTACTAATCAATAAGCACAGGAGAAGAGATGAAAGAAAAGCTATTAGAGATGTTAACTAGAAGAAAAACTAAACTAAGTGAACTTGGACTAGCAGCTCTATTTTATTATGCTGAGCTTGAGAGTGAAGGTCTTGTGTATACATGCAAGAAAACAAAAATTATAAAGGTTAAATAATGACTAGTATTAAAAATTACAACCTTAAAACATTAAGTATCGATAGTATACGCAATGTGATATTACAAAATAATATACCTAATGAAAGACGTATGTTGCTGGTTTTGTTTAGTCCAAATTTTGATAAGATTAAGCAAACAAAAGAGTACAAAACAAGAGCTGGTAATAAAGATCAACACTTATTAGTCAATATAGGAACGAGTAACTATAAGGTACACTTCAGCAAAGAGGGTATAGGTACTTCTACAAATTACTTGAGTGTTTGTAGTTTAACCTTAAGAGGTAAATAATGGAAATAAAGAAAAGCTTTAGGCAGACAATTGATATATACTCAGAGGAAGACTACAACATGCTAATATATATTATGGAGCATGTACATACAGGTACTGCTGGTTATATGTGTGATGGTTCTGAGTTGAATATTATGAGTAAGAAACTTACTTATTCAAAAGATGAACTTGAAAAATTTGGTTACAGATTTATTAAACAGGTAAAGGATGTGGAGTAATGGAAGCATATTATATTACAAATGGAGATCTAGATCAAAAGCCAAAAGAGTTCGTAGTATCAACTAAGGAACTAGACGGTCATATACATTTCCACATGCATTTCGACTATGAGAGGTTAGATAGTCAAATGATGAGGTTAACGCTAGGTGGAGAATCTTTTAAGGATGGAAATAAAACTACAGTAGGGTATTTGTTTGATGATATTGTTTATTATTTTGAGGTTGACGGAGACTACACTATAACGTATAATATCAATAAGGATTATATTGAAGGTGTACTAAGCCCTAGAGAAATTCACGAAGAGGACGGTTGGGTAAACTTAGAAGTAAAACAGAAATTTTATAGTACAGAAAGTTTTAAACTAGAAGAGAGGGAGTAATGGAACAATTTTTACAAGGTCAACAATTGGTGATTAATTTTTTAATAACAGTGGCGTTAATTATCTATATAATGAAGGGTTAGAATGAAGAAACCATATGTAGAAGCTGAAAACCCATACCTAGAGATGGAAGAAGATGCTGCACTAGACAATATCATGGATTTAGGACCAGTCAACATGGCTGACAGTCTACTTAGTGCTTGGCAAGAGATAAGAGAGTATGAAAGAAAAACTTATAACTATGAGAAGGCAATTGAAGAGCACGTTGCTAACATTGGTGCAGCTAAATCGTTAAGCTTGAGTGACTTGATATCGTCAAGAACATATAATTGTCTTAAAGAAGTACTAAAAAAATATGGAGTTAAGTAATGGACGATAAACTAACAGAAAACGACATTAATATGGTACACTACTATCACTTTGAAAAGGGTGACCTTCGTAGATGGGAAGGGTGGAAAAAGAGAAAAGATATTATCGCTAAAGAGTTTCCCTTTATAATTTCTCTGATTGAGGAAAGAGATAGGATCGAGTCAGTCTTAGACAGCCTTATAGAGAAGATGGAATTCAGGGAGGATCAATGAGTGGTGGAAGTTACCAATATTTTTATTTAAGACTACAGCAGTATATATCTGATGTTGAGATAGACGAAGATACGCACGAGGTTAGAGACAACTCTCCAGAGAGGGTTAAACTATTAAAGGTGTTAGAAGATATCGTACCGCTAATGAAAGACATTGAATGGACTGATTCTGGCGATACGTGTGGTGAAGAAGAAACCGAAAACATAAGAAAGTTCTTAGACAAATATGGAGTAAGGTAATGAATAATAGCCAAGGTTATTTGACAGTAGTAGAGCTACCTAAACCAATAGAAGAATTTGAAGCAAAAGACAGGATGGGGGTTTAGATGATGTTATTTGTATATTTGATTTTAATCGGTTTAAATTTGATAGTTTTTGTTTGTAGTACAATTGAGCTTGTAGATAGCTATAAGAGATATAAGCTCAATTGTTTTGAATCTATAGCTGATATATTTGAAAACAGTATGAGGGGTGAGTCGATACTTTTATGGCTACTATTACTGTTATCCTCAGCTGGTTATATCTTGTCCTTGATTATCTTTATCATTGGGTGTATGGTAGTATCAACGTTCACATACGTACCTTGGAAATAATATGAATAAGAAGCTATACGCACAGATAGCTGTGACATTTATTATATCACTACCGTTTATAATACTGTGCACCCCATCGGTAGCTATTGCTGGAGCATATTTCCTTATGATGGATGCTTTAGATAAGATTAAAGGATATGTAGAGAAACTAAACAAGGGTATAGTTAATATAATTATGTACTTACCTAGAAAATTATCTGGATTTATGTTTCCTGACATGATAGACTCTATGAGAGAAGTGGTTCGTGCAAGAAACAGGAAAGCTGCAGTAGAATCAACAAACAGAAGAGGAAACGCCAAGTGCGTAGGAGAAAAAGATGAAGCATTTTAGACTGTATTTAAGAAAAAAACATGGCGTAACAATGGAAGATTTGAAGAAGGCTTCCAACCTGTCTGAAAGAACTATCTTAAGGATAGAGTCTGGAGAAAAGGGCTATATGGATACATATATTAACTATGTACACGCACTACTGCATTATCTTCCACCTATCAAGGCAATGGATCTTAGAGGTCATGTGATGGAAGACGTATTGGGTAGGTTTTAGGGTGACTAAAAAAGAAAGACAAAAACTTAAGTATCTTATGGATCTAGAAAGCAAAATTGAAGAATTATGCGATAGGAATCGTAGTAGTATATTCATTAACAAAGCCATAGCTAAAGCAATGGATGAATTGCTTTTAACCGTAGAAGAAGAGTTTGTAAACTTTTCAGATAGTTTAGGAGACTAATAGTGACTAAGAAATTTACACCAGAAGATCATAAGAGTAACTTTTACGATGTTGAGATAAAGATAACCGACAGTAACGGTGATGTTGTTAATTACAAAATTAAAAAAGGCAGATTAGAATATACCTTACAAGCTAGTGAGCCTAAGATGGAACAATTTATATATAAGGGAAGATTAGAATCTATTGAGACAGAACCACCTAAAGCTAAATTATTTAACTTAACAGTAGATGATATGGAGGGTGTAGAGGTTGTAGTTGATAAGTAACAGATGTGATACTTTAACCCTATTAATGTCACTTAAAGTAACAGATATGGTATATTAAACAAGCGAAGGTAGTATGGAGATAGCAATTGAGTAAAGAAAAAATCTATAAAGCCTACTATACAATATCCCAAAACAATGATATAGTGTTTACAGGATATATGACGCACGAAAAAGCGTGGTTTATGGTAGCTAAATTAGGAAATGCTAGAGCAGTGTTTCAGATCAAGGAGATAAAATGATTGATATTTACGTCAAAGTAGAGCCAACGGCTTATGATACCAATTACGATGCATTCTACCATAAAGTAGAAGGTTCGGAAAAATGGGACGATATATTGTCAATTATTAGGTGTGAGTTAGACTCTCACTACGCTAATAACAACCTAAGTCTAGAGGGTATTAAGTTTGAGATAACCATATCTGAAGATTTACCTCACGATGTGGAGGTTAGGGGTGAGTAAATTATACACATCAACAACCCACCAGATGGAGCTAACTGAGGGTCAAAAGGAATTTATTACTCACGTTACAGGGATTGACAGTGTGGAGATAGCTTTTGAGCACTTCTGTGTATCATGTGCTATGTATTTTATGGAAGCTGACGAGATATTAGAAAAGGTAAAAAGCTCACCATCTTACTCTGAATTTATAAGTGGAGCTTATGATGTGTGAAGTCAAGCAAAGATCTAAAACTAAGAAGAGAATCCCTAAGTGCAGGTACTGCCATCATAGCTATATAATTGATGTGCTAGATCCCTGTCTTGAAGGTGATGGTGAAGATATAATGGACTACAAGTACATGATATCTAATCCAAACACCATGTGTAAATATCATTTAGAATCTTATCAATATACTGTTGACAAATGTGTGAAGTCGATATACAATCATATGGACAACCTAGATAAAGAAGCTAGAGAGCGTAGGAGATAGTGTGAAAGATTATTTTAGTATTGAAAACAAACAAAAAAGAATTAAATACTTCTCAAATGCTGAGTGGACCAAGATAGGTAATTCAAGTGATCAACATGATAATATTGAGTTTGCTAGAGGTATTTGCGAAAGACTTATGAGTGAGTATAATAAGTGGGGTCGTGAGTGCGACACAAGAGGTAAATGTTTAAGGACTTGGGTAACTATAGGTAAGGCTGGTAGTTATGATGAGAGAGTTAAGGGGAGAAGAGATGTTTAATGCATTTTTACAGTCAGCACTGGATTCAGGGTTGGATACAAAGAAGGTCAATATAAACGCTCCATTGGTGCAGATTGACTATCACAAACCATACGGCAAATGGTACATGACAGAGTTTAGAAATCTCACAGATACAGAGGTCGAAGTTGTTAATGGAAATAAAGGCTTTCTTTTGCTAGAAACTATGCCAGAATTACAAAAGAAACACTTTACTATTATAATTAATGGATATAATGTTGATGGATTTTTAAAATATATGATACCATCTAAGGGTGAGGATGAATAGTTTAAGTTTAAGACAAAAAGATACAGTCAAAACACTTGCTAAACTAAATGGTTATGTAAATGTGGATATTGATAATATGACAGGTAATGATGTCAACGGTATGAATAGCTGGTCTCACGAGGAATTACCTGATTATTTGAATGACTTGAATCAACTATCTAAGTCATACCAAAAGATCATTAAAAAGCATAGGCTTAACTTAAGTAGCAAGATGAAGCTCCTACATCAAACTAAGGAAGGTCGCAATATTACTGAGACTTTAGAGCAAGTAGAGGATGACTGGAGATTTTTGTTTATAGGTGTATTGAGTCCTAAACATGTAGCACATCAATTAGCATATATAAAGAATGAACTAAACAAGGGTGAATATGAATAAGATACTGGAAAAATTAAAAGAACAAGCGGAATCTTCCAAATACAAAGTTTCCATTATGAGGTTGTTAATTACAATATCTATGGATACACTTTCTCCAGAAGAGAGGGGTAAACTTGCAGACTCTGTTAATGCTATTCAAGAAGCTAATGGACTAGGTGACATTACAGTTGAAGACCGTCAAGCACTTGTTTCTGCAATCGTAGCTGAGTTGACTGAGCAATGAAGAAGTTTGAAATATCATGGAGATGTGAAAATCACCACTACATAGAGATAGAGGCTGAAACAGCCGAAGAGGCTGTTAAGATATGGCAATCTGGAGAGTGGGACGAAAAGGAAGTAGGTTGTAGTGATAGTCAAATAGTCTCTGATGAAAATGAGGTTATAGAAAACACAATTGAAGTGGAGGATTAGATGGACGAATTAAGTAAATTATTAAGACCAGCTACTAAAAAAATGGCTGAGCAATATAAGAAAGACGTTATCGAAGGTAAGAGAGAGCCTGACAAGTTATTGGATACATATTGTCTATACCTAGATGCTGATGAAGAGTTAACTCTCCTAAAGGCTGAACTTATCAAAGAAAGAGCTGAGAAAGAAGATTACAAAGAAGTACTGCGTGATCTAGGTCATCACGGTATTGACTTTGGCTATGGTAAGGTTAAGCACGAAGTAGCTAAGATGGCACAGGAAGTACTAGGTAAGTACAGCCTATTGGATTATTGATGATAGCACCACCAGAATCTCCAAAAACACTAACACCTACTGATAGGGTTAGTTTAGTACTAGCTAGAATAGAGATACTAAAGCTAAAAGCTGACCATTACAATTGGCATTGCTATGTGCCAGATGAAGTGAAGGAACAATTAGAAGATACATTATTAATGATTGGTAGTGAATTAGGAATTGAAAGGGTTTAATTATGAAAGCACATATAGTGATTATTGGCAAGTTTTTAATAGCTGTTTTTTACTTAATATGCTTATTCTTTCTTACAATATTAGTAGGGGATGTAGCTATACATATATTATCCATACCAATTAATGTTGGTTATGGACAAGCGTTTGTTGTAGGGCTTCTGTCTCTTTTTGTATTTATATTGACATTTAACGTACTTGGTATGTTAATATCCCTGTACACTGAATTGTTAAGAAAGGAAAGGAATAAGTGAAGCAAGAGCATGACGTATATATGGTAGTTGACGGGACTTATTACGATGGTTGGTGGTGCAATAGTTTGTACTACAGTCTGGACAAAGCCATTGAACAGGCAAAAAAAGTACTTGACAGCACTAAAAAAGAAGGCGATACTATCGTTATAGATGAAGACCTTAATAGTGAGGAGTCTTGTATTTATTACTCAGCGTCAAATGAAGCTAGAGATAAGTATGTAGATGTAATTAAGTATATTATAAGTGACGGTACATAGTGTCAAAAGATAATAAGATCCTTAAGCAATTGGAAGAGATCGAAAAGATTATAGATGACATGTCTCCTGAAGAGCTAAGAAAACTGTACGATGAGTCTATTAAAAATAGATCTAATCCTGAACAGTATGCTAAGATAAAGAAAGAGATACTAGAAGAGACTGCCACTTGTGAATTGTGTGGAAAAGAAGAACCAATTGATCAGATAGAGTTTATGAGTGGTATGGACTACCAATATTATGCTGCCACTAACGTATATAAGGATTGTTTATGAAAATAGAAGAGTGTAAGACATTAGATGATATTGTTAGTTTTGTATTAAAAACGTACGAATCTATAAGTGATCAAGATGAGCAAGGTCGTTTCGATGAGTTAATTAGTAATTCAGAGGATAACTTTATAAGTAAGGAGCATAGTTACTTTGGTAGGTGGATTAGAAATCATTCAGGTATGTGGGATAAGGAATCTGCAGTTTATAATCATTTTAAAGATGCTTACGGATTAATTCATGCTGATAACATGTCTTGGTTAGTCTTTCACTGTGTGTGGCGTGATTATCACAATAAGTCTCGTGATATTAAGACATTGCTTGACTTTATTAAGCAAGATAGTATGACAGAAAGGCTAAATAAACAGAAATAATTAGAGGATTTAAAATGACATCTAAGAGTGATCACCAAAGTCAAAAAGATAAGAAGCTGGATCTACTAGTAGGGTTTGACGTTCAAAATAGAATACACGAAGAGCCAGTATCAACAAATGATGTTATAGATTATCTCTTTAAGGTAGATCTAGGTTATGGGTTTCAATTCATGGTAGAAGATAGAGGTTGGCGTTATTACGTACACTTAAACAAACAAACTATAAATCTAGAGAGAGATGGTCTTATTGAGAGAATCGGAACTAAAAAGGGCAGTCTAAATAAGAGTGAAAAGACTTATAAAATAACACAAAAAGGTTTAGATCTTTTAGGATCTTAGGAAGTAAAGTGAAGTGGATATATAAGGAAGTTGTCAGGCTTAGAGAAAGTGAATGGAGAGTTAAGACTAGGTTTGCTTGGAAGAAAGTTCGTACAACTCTCCCCTCCAATGATGTTGTTATTTGGTTAGGTTTTTACCAAACTAATGATAGATTTGAGTGTGGTCGATGGGTAACGCACCAGGTAGCAGATATGAATTATTGGAGTTACAGAAATGAGTAAAGTTTGGTACATGTCAGGATTTACAGATGTCAATGGTGAGTGGAATCCTTGCTATAGTAAATGGACTACTCACTTTAATAAAAAGCTAGACTATTATGTTATTTTAAATAAACGCTACAAAAAAGGCTATTCTGTAGCGATATATCTAAGCAAACACAACAGTACAAGTCTTAAGGTAGATTCAGAAAGATTTGATACACAAAGAGACTGTAAGAGATGGGTAGAAGAGACAATTAATCTTATTGAGAATTGTCCTGATAGGTTTAATAAATTATGTAGTAGGATATACAGTACAAATAGAGCAACTGTATATAAGCTAGAAGATGGAGTTGAAAAACCATACTTCTCTGTGTTTCATGGTCACTACATGATGGGTATAAATAAAATTGCACAGACGAGAGATAAAGTTATGTATCACAATATATCTAGAGATAGTAAGTGGCTAGTTGAATCTAGTGGAGGTTGTACATATGCAACAGGATATACAGAAAAAACCCTTGACACGAATAGGGAAGTGGCGTAAGATCTAAAAAAGGGAGTTAATTATGGAAAAAGTAAGCGACAAAACAATCGAACAAATTCAAAAGCTACTAAAGCTGGCAGAGTCACCAAATAAGAATGAGGCTGAGTCGGCAATGGCTATGGCACAGAAACTTATGCTCAAGCATAACATTGATATGAGGCAAGTTGGTAATCACGATAATGAGTATATCAACGAAAAAACTGATCAATTCAAGCGTGAGCCTATTGCATCTAAATACATTATAAGTTTAATGCAGGACTTCTTCTTCGTTAAGATTGTAACGAGTAGAAACAGAATGAGTGGTAAACGTTACTTCAATGTAATTGGTGAGAAGGGCAATGTTCATACTGCTATATTTGTAAGAAACTTCCTACATGAGACATTTAATAGATTATGGAAGGAATACGCTAAAGATACTGGTGCTAAGGTAGGGTCTAGAGATTCTTTTCACTATGGACTATATAAAGGATTACTAGATAAATTAACTCAACAGAGATATGATGCTGAGCAAGAGTATGGTATAGTGTTAGTTGATGACCCTAAGGCTGAGGATAAGAAGAATGAACTTTTCGATAACTTGTCTAAGGGAAGACAAAGAACCGCTAATACGAGCGATTTAGGAGCAATGAGCAACGGTATAGCTCAAGGTAAGAATATCAACATAAGCGGTGGAGCTTTAAAATGACAGTTAGAATAATAGATCCAGAGCCAAGCTCTAAAGTAGTAAAAGAGGTTGTGTGTCGCAATTGCGGTGTAAAATTAGCATATGTACCAAATGATGTTAAATCAGAAACACATACCGATTATGGTGGAGGTAGTGATACTTACAAGTATATAGATTGCCCTAGTTGCAACAAAAAAGTGAGAGTCCAATGAAATATTTACTATTAATACTACTATTATTATCATGTACGACTAGACAAAAGAGTTTGTTTGAGGTATGCTTGGATGGTGGATACTCAATTGATGAGTGTTCGGGTATCGAAGAGGAGTATTTAAAATGAAAGATAAGGCTATGGTAGTTGTTTGTGGAATAATGCTATTTGCAACTATGTGTATGTTAGGTGTAGAGTCATCACCACCCTATATAGTTTTAGGGTTTTTAACTGGGATTCTTTACGACTGTGTTAGCAAAAAGGAAAAAGATGAAGACGTTTAAAGCACCTAGACAGGGTGGAAAGACAAGGCTTGCTGTGGAAGCTGCCAACGCTTGTGGTGGGTATTTAGTTGTCAAAAACAAACAAGAAGCAAAAAGAGTCTTCCATAACTTTAAGTTAGATAGGTTTCCCATCACATATAAGGATGTATTTGAAGGTATGAAGGGTTCTTATGTTAGAAATATAGTTATCGACAATATGGATGATTTTGTAATCTATACCGTCAATTTGCAATTGCTTAACGTAGTGGCAACAACTATTGACGATGAATTTGAATCACATAATGAGATAGTTATGGACATAAGAAAAAGAATGGAAATAGAGAGAAAAGATTCCGAAAGAAAGTATAAGGCTTTAAAAAAGCAATTAAAAGAAGAATATGATCGTAAAGAAATGATTGAACACATGAGGTCTATAGTGGAGCGTAATGGTGAATAAGAAATTACTAAAAGAACTGCTGTATAGTTTAAACAAAAAGGCAAATAGGGGAGATATAAAAGAAATTTTCAACACTAAAAAGTTAATAGATCAAGTATTCGATACCACTACATGTTGTGATAACCCTGAGATGTTTGCTGCAAAGGTAACAAATTTACACAGTACCTGTGTAGGTGGTCTATACGAAACACAGTGTAAAAATTGTGGAAGGAGACCTTAAATGAAATTCAAGTTTTACCCTATAAGAAACGAATCAATGAAAGTTATCGCCAAAGGATTTGTTATAAGTTACACATATAGACATGACAGTTTAGTTGTAACTGTAAATGAGAATAAGCAATTTTCACTGATTGACTTGGAAACACTAAACAACAGAAATGATCTAGATGAGATACCTATGGGTGATATTGAGGGTCAGACCTTGAATAGAGCACACTACCCTGAACTTTATAGTCTTTTTGATGGTAAAATATCTCCTGTAGAATCAGTAAACCCTAATTTCTGTAGTTGTAACGATCAACAAGCTGTTTCTAACCAAGCGTATGGGGAAACTTTTATAGTTTGTGCAAAATCTAAAGGTGGTTGCGGTAAGGAAATAGGTAGTAAAAACGTTGGCGTTAACATTGAAGGACTCTATGACAAATAGTAAGATAAAAATCTCAGAACAAGCCTATATAGCTTTAACTAACGCTAAGGCTTCCGAGAATGCCTATAGAATGTTAAACGACATAGCACCCTTAACTGACTCTCAAGAAGAAAGGGATTTACTGTATCAGGCTAGAATGGCACTTATAGAGCTAAAAGCGATGTACGCTCTTAGTTTGGACATAGAGGAATAGTAATGAAAATAGGAACGCTAGTATTTATAGCTTATTTAGTTGGGTTTGCAATTGGGTTTTTAGTAGCACTATCCAAAATACAGCCGATAAATTTATAAATATGTGTGAATAATTGTTGACTTATTCAAGTATGCAGGTATACTGTATACAGGAGAACATATGAAACTAATAATAATTACATTACTATTGAGCTTTAACTTACTAGCCTGTCTTGGAATAGAAGATGAGTTAGAACAAGTTGAAGAGGAAAGAAGTGAATATACATACTCTGCTGAATACAATCTAAATACGGATAGTGGAGGTCTACACCTTGACGATTTAAACAATAGATTATTAGACTTACAAGAAGAATTAGACGCTTGTAATAGCGACAACACTATAGAAGATGATTTTTAGGAGATAGAATGAACAAAACACTACAAGAGGCAATGGATCACTTCCATAAAGAAAGTTTTAAAACAGCATCTGAAAATTTTCTAACCATTGGAGAGTTAGTAGACCTATTGAGAGGTTTTGATCAAGAATCTCACATAACAGGCGTTGTAGCTGAGGGTGATTCTTACAGGGGTAGCTATGACTATTTCTATTTAGAGACATTTCAGTATGACGGTGGGAATGAAGAAACAACCGTAGGTGAACTGCTTAACTACCTAGAAGAAGAGGTGCTGGGTCATGTATTTACAGGCTATAAGGGTGGGGATTACACTATGGTTGCTGACACACCTATCTTTTTGTCTACGTATGGTACTTCTAGTGGTCACGTATTTCTAGGAGCTAAAGAAGTAGGTAATAAAGTATATCCAATATTGATGGATTATTGGGCAGCGTTCGAGTAAGGGATATATGTTTTACGATAATAAGTATTTTTATGTCAATATAGGTAAGGATGTACATTATTTTGACCCTGCCCCTAAAGTGTATATTGACTATGGATATTACGGATATGAAATAAATAACCATATAACTTATAGGTATAAAGAAGTTGTGTTTTCTATAGGTTGTTACAGGTATGGTGTAAATTTAAACTTTAAGTGGGGATATCGTGAGTAAAGAAAAAATTGTAGAGTTTTTAACAAAAATGAATAACCAAGACAATAGATGTACAGCATTTCCGTTCTTCTATCAGATCAGAGATTATCGCAAACAATATAGACCAAGAGATCACGGTAGTGATGTAGAGTATTACTCTAGTGAACTTGAGTGCAGTTTTGACTCGGAAGGTGAAATGGTTGAGTACTACATAGAACACTATTATAAGGATGATTTAGACGATGTTGACTTGAAAGATCATGATTTTGATGAGATGTTTGAAAAATGGAAAGATAGTAAGGACATTACTAGATTTTACTATGAGATGGAAGAGTGCTTTAAAGGTCTATTCTTCACTGAGGAAGACGCTAAAGAACACCTAAGACGCAACTACTACCACTACTCAGCCAAAGCAGACACATACGTACAACACGCTTGGAGAGCACCTGAGTTGGAAGGATTTTTGGGTAACCTAATGGATTACTTTGAAATTGAAGGTGATAATAGGAGAAAGTAAATGTCAAAAGAAGTTTTATGGGAAAAAGTTTGGATCTTACATGGGGGCGAGTTTGTTAGAGTCAATATTCAATGTAAGCAAGTACCTTGTAGCGATGGTATGGTAGATATGGAGCTAAAGGTGTACACACTAGATAAGAAAAATGTTTTAATACATTATTGGAGTGATGTATTTGGTATGAACTCAGACAAGACACTGGATGGACTTTACAACAAACTTGAAAGACAGTATAAACAACAACACGCTCATGCCAAAAAACTATCTGAAGATGCCGATAGTGGATTGAGAGCTATATGGAATGCCTACTCAGATTATAGAAAGGAGAATAAATGAAAACAATAGTAGCAGCAGGTGATCTTAAAACTATTTCAATTGTAATTGCACCAAAAGACTATGGATTGTTTCAATATAACACCAGAGTTTCTATTAATAATAACCATATGTTTTCAGACTACAAAAATAAAGATGAGACAGTATATGTCACTTACGTTCGTAAAATGACTATTTTAAATAACGAGAATTTAACCGATAGGCTTGGGAGGTTTTAATATGACTTTTAGAGAAGTAGAGGCTATATGTCTAACAAACAGTGATATGATAGCTAATAGATCTGAGTACAAAGATGGATGGTATCAACTAGACAAAAGAGGCTACTGGTGTCACTATATGGATTTGTCTGCTAGGAATCCAACGTGGAGTCAAGAAGATATTGATGCACATGATTGGTTGGTCTTGTCTAAATCAACACTAAGAGAATTAGAGTATAGAAATTTAAGATATTTAACAAACGAGTAGGGGTTTATGGATTTAGGAGATTACAGGGGTGGTGTAAAGAATCACGTACTTGAGGGTAAGGATGGTACTGAGGTGGCGTTGTTGGCTTTGATAGGTTATTATCACATACTAGAGAAAGAAGAAGAGCTTAAAGCTGAATATCAAAGAGAGTTGGAATATGAAGTTGACAATTTAGAAAAAGAAGGCTACTATGTACCTGAAGAGCTTATTGAGATGTACGAGAAAGCTTATAAAAATTTACTAAATGCTAAAAAAAGCATTAACCAATTTAAAACTAAGTTGGTAAAGGATGAAGATGTATTGTAATTGTACTGTAAAGGGTTTTTACCATGATAGAAACAACTTTAGACAGGTTGAAGTTGATTCGGAAGGTATTTGTAAAGATTGTGGACACTATGCTGTTAAAAACAAGGTGTACCAAAATGATAGTCATGTTGAGAGTAGGATTGATACCGAAGAAGATTTTAACAAATCTCTAAGATACCAAGACTCTACAGTGAAAGACTATGTTAATGGTGAGTTAGATGAGAATAGTTGATATTGTGTTACTAATAACAATGTATTTCGGTGCATTCTTAACGGTAGGTTTTTTCGGTGAATACGACATAAACTGGACAAAGTGTTTTTTATCTTTGTTTGTAGTTGTTTTGTTTATTATACAGTTTAGAAAGATGATTAAGAGATAGATGTCAAAAAAAAGATCTAGATATAGTCTTGTAAAACAAATGGCTGAAGAGCATCACATAAATCACGACAACACTGGAAAATTAAACAAAAATGCTAGATACTACAACAGACTGTGTTATGGAATAATGAAAGAAGATGGTTATATATGTAAAAAATACCTATATATGACAAAGTATAGAATCAAAACAAAAAACTGGTCAGAAAACAAAAAAGGGTTAGAATAAAAAAACACGTTGACAGGACTTACGAATAGAGATAGGATAGATATATGTATAGACTTTATTACCATATACCGAACAACAAAAACTCCATTACATGTGTAGGTGCTTTTGATTCAATTGGCTGGTTAAATACAGTTAAGAAGAAAATGGAAAAAGGCAGTATATATACATATTTTGTAGTAGATACTAGGAAGATACAGTGAAAAGGTTGGTGGAAAATTTAACCTTCATGTTTTTATTTGTGACTATATCCTTAGTGTTGGTAGTTTCAATGGTAGGAGTTACACTTTTACTTAACTTTGTATTAGGTGTAGAGACACCGTACGGAGCTGCAATATCTCTGGTTGTGATTCTGTTCATAGCAGATAAGGTAAAGGATAGGTTGTTTAAAAAATGAAATTATTATTGATGATCTTTTTATCTTTCAATTGTTTTGCAAAACCTTTTTTTAAGAAAGGGGATAGGGTTAAGATGAAAAGAAGTCTAACCTTAACTGAAGCGATAAATAGCTGTACCGAATACGGTAGGGTAATTAAAATAAAAAAGAATAGTGGTAAGTATAAATATATGGTTAGGTTGGACAATTGCTTACTAAATAGATGGTTTGAGGAGGCTAAGATAAGATGAAAAAATACGAGATTGGAAATGAAAATGGTACGGTGTTAGTAGATGTGACTGAGGAATTTTCCGAAGACTTTATAAGCTCTACAGTTGCTTTTGTGGAATTCATTGTTGAAAGACTTGAAGGAGACGATAGAGAGACAAACTTAACGTATCCAGATAACGAAGAGGATATTATGACAGCTATTGCCAACATAGGGCTATAGGTGATATATGTTTTAGTAGGTTTGGTTTCTGGAGCTATTGGTGTTGGCTTTAGTACAATGAGAACTATATACACAATAGAAGGTAATTTTTACAAAGCTCCTATGTTGAATGTGTTAGCGTCTTTAAACATATTTATGATGACATATTTAGTTGTCGACATGAATTATACATATATGGTTTCTAACATTGTCGGTGCAAGTATATCTGTAGCCCTTATTGCCTATAGAAGGAGAGATAAGGATGAATAAAAGGTTTTTTTATGTGTGTAGATACAAAGAGACATTTCAAAACGGTACGACTCAGGTGTATTACATAGACATACCGTGTCCGTGTCCAATAAATGCTAAAGTTCTTGCCTACAAAAGCATGAAAATACACAAGAGAAATAACTCTAAAGTTACTGTGATTGAATTTAAAAAAGTGCCAACCAACAAGAGATACAACCAATATGGAACTATTAATTTACTTGACAAGGTAATGGTTTAGATATAGAGTGGTTATAAGGAGCTTTTATGAGCAAAGTGTATGATTATCATTTAGAGATGGAAGAGCTAGACAGAGATCTAGAGTGGCATGAGTTTTTAAACTTTCTAGATCAAGAACAAGAAGTAGAGTTTTTGCAAATGGAAGATGTGGAAGAGGTTAAAGCTAAGGAGTTTGCTAGAAAACTAATGGAGGCGGTGTGAATAAGAAAGTTTTCACCTTTATATTGATAGGGACTTTGATTTTAGTTGTTTCTGTCAAACAAGAAAGTGTACTCCAAGGCTTAGGTATATTAATAGCTCTCATGAATTTTAATGTAGCTTATCTATATAGGGGTGGAGATAAAAATGAATAAAAACAACAAAAGTAATGTACTTAACTTTTTAATATTATTCGGCATTACATTTATTTCCTTCATTGGATTGATTATATCAGATGATTTAAGGTTCTTTGCAATAAGAGTTTTGGTATTAATTCTTTTATCTTTTTGTACACTAAACTCATTTAATAAGATTAAAAAGGAAAACAGCAAATGACACTGATTGATCTGCTAAACAAATACATTGCAAAAGAAATGACAGCGGTTGAGGTTATTAGGAGGATCAGTTCGGTATTTGATCCAGACGCTGCTGTGGATTTGTTGGCTCTTATCAACAGTATCACTAGACACGAACTGAAAGATATGGATACAGTTACATTTAACAAAATTTGGGGTCTTGGTGAGAATTAGAGTCTACTTAATAGTGTTCTTTGTATTTGTCGCTTTAACTTACAAAGAAAGTAAGTTTGAACTATACGACCGTGTAGGGATAAAAAATATGTCTAAAACACTTAAAAAACTTAAATGTATACCTAAAGGTGTGGTTGTTAATCACAAAAAAGTGTGGGAAAACAATAAATATATGGTATTATTGTATGGATGTACTGAAAAATATTGGTACGATGAGGATAGATTATGGAAATCAAAGTAAACGAGACAGTCACTTACGAATTATCTTTAAACAAAAAAGAAGCTTTGTTTTTAAAGGAAATGGTTCAAAACTTCCTTGGACAATACCCTGATGACGAATCTGAAGAAGTAAGGGAAATAAGAATGAAATTTTGGAATGGACTTCCAAGTATCGAGGAGTTAAGAAAATGATACCTTTAATATTAAGTGCAGTTTTTATATTAATTTTACTTATAATTATTGTAAGTAATAAACTTTTAGCAAACAAAGCGAAAGACAGAAGTGATTTTATAATTAAACAGTATGAGGAAAATTTACTATCTAGAAACAAGCGCATAGGTGATTTAATTGCATCCGGCATAAAGTCAAATACTGCCATTACAAACCTGTCTTACTATGTATCGGTACTGGAAGCGGAAATCGTTACATCCAAAGGGAGAGCTTTGCCACTAGTGAGAAGAAAAAAGATTGAAGAATATCTGGACTATCTACATACTAACAACCCAAAGATTATGGATCGAATAGTGGATTTAACATTAGAATCCACAGAGCCAAAAAGAAGATAACGGTAATTATTGTATAGATATGACAATTTACTGTGTTACAGAAAGGTGGCTTGAAAGAAATGGTTTTGAACCGTATACGGGTTATGATGTAAACGAAACACGAAAAATAGTTTCGTTCAAAGTCGATGGGGTTCTTAGGTATTATTTAAAACCCAAAGATAAACCTAAGACTGTTTGCGATTGTGGATCGAAACACACAAGTCACCCTAATCTGCATAGTGATTGGTGTAGAGCTAATAAGAAAACTAAAAAAATAGATAATAACGAAGATGATTTCGGTTATTTTTAAAAAAGGAAATTATGAATTTACTAGAAACTGGCTATTACAAACTAGACAAGGTTAACGGATTGAACCTAAGAAGATATTTAGACGGTGAGAATCCAGATCTTTGGGGTGAAAATGAGCCTCTTAATATTCAAAAGCTTAGAATATGGTCAGACATACCCGAATCACAGTTAACATCTGCTTGGAAGTCCTACGTTAATAGGTGTAAGTCAGGTAAGGGGTGGTTTTCTAGATGGAAGGGTGGTCTTGGACCGTACACTGGAAAATACAGAAGCAATTCCCACGATAATTTAAAGGCTGTCTGTGCTGAGAGTCCAGAAGACGCTAGAGATATTGCAAACGTACTCGTTCTTAAGCTGTGTACTTACAACGATATCACTAAAAAAATTGATTTTAAAGAGTTTATGAGACCAGACGCTCTGGTTTATGCTTGGCTAAGGTCTAGTTCTATTATACATAATATCTTGGGCATGTTAACGTCTCCAATACTTATTGCTTTTATTTTAGGATCTACACTTAGAAAGAGAGACACTACTGGCGAATGGTATGACTTTACAAACTCAAGTGGTAAGTGGTTGGCTAAAATGATGCTAAATAGTTTGGATAATTACCTTATCTTTAAAATTCTCAATAAGTTTTTTGATAGACATGTTAAAAAATGTACCTTTATATATAAGAGTTTTGATAAAAATGGTACATTTGATAGGATTGTTACTGGGTTTAAAGCTGTAGTTTACGACTTTAATTTAAGACACCAACCAAGAGTTGGGATGGATGTTCAAAATAGAAATACAATGTTAAGGATTCAATTAGATGAGTACAGATAAGGAATATACATTGGAAATGCGTGAGTGGAACGATCATTGGATGGATATTGTTTCTGCAGATCTTGTTATGGATAGGACATTTGAAGAATGGGTGTTTTGTCCAGATAGATACGGTCATGAAGAACTTACTCACTTGGAGCAACTTTATAACCAAAAGAGACGTATTTTATTACTAATTGGAAGTTAGTAATTAGAAATAATTGGTGCTAAATACCAACTCTTAGTTCGTGATGGTTCTGGTTCTTGGTAGTGTAGGGGAGGCGAAAGCTTTAGATCCGTTGATATTACCGAAGTTCTAAAAAGGAGTTAAGACCCGATTTGTGTGGTTTATCTACGGTCGAAGTTAGTGGCTGACGGACTACCGTCTTTGTAAGTTATTGAAATTACGTACAATCATTTTATCTGTTAAACAGCAATCTTTAACTTATGAGCTGATTCGTAGTTTATCCAAAATAGCAATCTATAAAGTATGTTTATATACAAAATTACAAACAAAATTAACGGTCGAAGCCTATACTTAGAAACGATGGTACGGTATTTCCATCTATAGCTGAGTGTTCTAGAAACTCTGGAACTTCTACTGGTAATATATGTATGGTTTTAAACGGCAGTAGGCTAACCGCAAATGGATTTCATTTCAAGAGATTGGAAGATTGTGTTGAAATTAGTTCTTGGGACATACCCTACCCTGAAGAAAAAAAGATACTTAGAGACGATGGTGTAGTGTATGGGTCAATATACGAATGTGCTGACAGTATGAATACCCGTATTTTTAATATAAGTAGAGTACTTAGAAACAAAAGAAAAACTTACAGTGGGTATTCTTTCAAATACTTAGAGGAATAAAGTGTCAAATAAAGATATTAAAATCAGATGGATTAGTGACGACACGGAAGTGGAAAGATCAATTCAGCGTCTTCAAGGTAAGATGAAGAGGATGAACGAGGTTAACACTAAAATGAATGAGTATTCTCAAGGTGGAGGTACTTTGTCCAAACGTGCTCAACACGCTCAGAATCAATTTCAAAAAACCTCAGGTTATATGCTTGAAAAAGAATCACGAGAATTAGAGAAACAACAGTCTAAAGAAAGCGCAATGCTTCTTCAGAAACAACGTGAGCTGATGAAGATTGAAAAGATTGAAGGAAATATAACAAAAGAACAAGAAAAGCGAATGGATATGCTTAAGGAAGAAATTAACCTTAGATCTCACAAAATTATGGAGATGGAAGGTGCTAAGCAAGATATTGATTCAAACCTAAAAGGTATTAGGGGTGACGGAGGTCCACCAGAAGGTGGCTCTGGAGGTGGTGGAGCTAACGGCAAAGCTATGGAGATGTTTAAGAATATTTTAAAGTCTATCGGTGTTGCTTCTATTATTAATGGTGCATTGAACTTTACACAGCACAGGCTAGAAAGAGACAGGAAAATGTTAACAGATACTGGGTTAACAGCCCAAATGTCTTCTAGGGAACTTCGAGAGCAAATGTCTGGTCAAGGATCTAGAGGTTTGTTTTTTGCTGGTGAAAGACAAAAAGCTATGGAAATGGCATCTGAAGAACAACGTGGTCAAGGTGGTTTAGATTTAGCTAAAGTTATCGGATCAACCGCAATGGGTGCTTTTGGTGGTGCTGTTGCTGGATCTATAATACCAGGTCTCGGCACAATTGCTGGCGGTATTGGTGGTGGTATGGCAGCGTTTGGTGGCTCAATGGCTACTAACGATAAGATGTATAATAGAGTATTCGATCAAGAAGCTTACAAAAAAATGCTTACTAGAGAAGGTATGCAAAAGTACGAATCTAACAGACAAATGTTAGAATTGCAAAACCCTTTAAAGACAGCTGCTTATGATGAGATGCAAAATAGTCTAGATAAAAATATAGGATTAGAAAGAGGTTTGGGTTTAGGTGGAAGAGACCTATACGGAGCGTCTGATTCTGGTAGTATGTCGGGTAGTATGAGTTCAATGATGAACACTCCTCAGATGAAAGATATAATGGGCTTTAAAAGATCTGGTCGTGGAGTTAGTAGTGCCGTAGTTGGTCAGGGTTATGACCCTACTGGAACTTCCCCCTTACAGGGTGGGATGAAAGGTACAGATATATCTTCAATGTTTGGTGGCGGTGATTTTAACTTTGCCGAAGCTGGAACTGGGGTTGGTGGGAGAGGGTTCTTAAGGAATTCTATGAATCCATACGGTACACAGATGGGGTTTGAAAGAGAAGACGTAGACAGGTCTGTAAGTTCACTTATGGGTGCAGGTGCAACAACCGAAGGTGCTAGGGGTTTAGCAGGTAGAGGTTTAGCGTTTGAGCGTAATTTAAGGTTAGGTAATGCTCAAAATGTAATGGGTCAAATGTCTGGTGCTGGAATGAGTAACAACGAAACAGAACAAGCAACTATTAAATTAATGTCAGAGGCAGTTAAGTTAGGTGTAGATACATCTAAAATGCCTCAAGAAATGCAAAGAATGACAGCTATTACAGCTCAACTAGCTACAAGGGGTGGTGGTTTTAGTGAGTCTGCTGCTGGAACATTTGGTGCTGGAGTAACTAACTTTAGTAAGCAAGGAATTGAAGGAGCTAGTTCAGCGTTTGATGAAATGCTTGGAAGAGCCAAGGAAGCTGGTGGATTTGAAGGTCAAATGGGTATGGGATTCTTAATGGGATCTGGTGCTGAAGGAGCTTTTGGAGGTGACGCTGCTAAAAAGTTGAAAGGCAATTCAAAACTTATGAACGCTCTAAATCAATATTCCGCAATTGATTTAGAACAAGACCCTGAACTAGCAAAAGGTTTAGCTCAAAAATTAGGTATTTCTCCTTCAGAGTTAATAGCTGGTATGAAGAAAAAAGATGAATTTAAACAAACACGTACTGCTTCTCAACAAGATGCTGCTTCAAAACTTGGCGAAGCAATGAAGGGTATGAACGCATCTGAAGAAGAAGCTTTTTTAGGAACAGATGAGGGATCGGCACTCTATGCTCAATCAGCTATTGAAGATATTGCTGCTTTTGGAACTAAAGAGTCTGGTAAGGGTAAGTTCGCACGTAGAGCAGGGATAGTAGGTAGAGGTAATAGATTAACAGGTAATGTTGGTGGAGACACGGGAAGTCAAGAGGCTGGTTTAGAAGATCAACTTACCAATGATAGTGGTCTATCCCAAACTGAGGCAATAAAGTCATCCAGAGCAACTGGTGATATGGCTAGGTTAGAGGCGTTAAATAAAAATTTAGATGATTTAACTAAAGCAGCTAGAAAGCACACTACAGCTGCAGAAATGTACAATAAGCATTTTGATACCTTTGTTAAATACGCTGCAGAATCTGGAGATGCTTTGGGTAAAATGAATGTACAGCTAAAACAAGTAGTAGAAATGCTGGAAGAAGAAGGAATTGCTGCTGGAGAGCCTGAATAAATGGGATATATAAGAGACATTAATCAAAATACAGTTGATTCGCACCAGACAAGTCCAGCCTATGTTTTAACATGCTTAAGGTGGAGTAATCGTGATACTTTTAATTATGAAGGTGAAGATCCGCTTGATGTTAGACAGCCTTTAATTATTTATAACGATGCTACAAATGTTTCTGTTACAAATAGTAAGTCAGGTTTGACACCAACCATGAGTGCTGTACTTAAGGGTGGAGATATAAATTATGCCACAGCATTATCGCCTGGTGATTTTATTTTGGTTAACATGGTCAACTGGGAAACAGACGCTGAAAGAATAAGAAACAAAGCAGTTAACTTACAAGCTATTAACAAATATGGAGATGGTTTCAAAGGGATATTTAAAATACAGTCGGTAAGAAGAAATATAAGTATGGCTAAAGAAAAGAAAGTTGTAACTTATACAATTCATGCTGCAGGTTTTACTGAATTTAACAACGTGATATATTTCAACCCTGCAATAGCCGCTGCCTTTCAAGAGGTTGGTACTTTACTTTTTTCTACTCTAGTTGGTGAATTTTTTCAAAATATAATTAAAACAGAAGCTGAAGTACAAAAGATAATGATAGACTTGTTTGAAATACTAATAGGTAAATCTAGAAGATCTTCAAATTTTAAAGTTCCAAATTACGGATCTGTACACTTTAGACTTCCCAAAACAATTGGAAAATTGCTGGGTAGAAAGATGGAGTTCGCTACAGATATGTTTAATTATTTTGTAGGTGGTTGGGGTAACTCACGTAGTTCAAATGTAAACACTAATAAGATAGGTAACTTCTTTAACCCTAATATGTCAACAACTAATAGAGAAGGTATGTATGAGTCTAAGTATGACATACAGGGAAATAAAGTTGTAAATGTAGAAAACTGGAATAACCAAACAGCTTGGTCAATCCTTCAAAACAATATGAATAAGACATTAAACGAAATGTATACAACTTACAGAATAGATCCAGACAATAATGTTATGCCGTGTGTCATTGTTAGGCAAAAACCCTTTACTACACCACATTTTAACCCACCGTCTGGGTTTCCAGTAACTAGATATTTTGACCTTCCTAGATGGAGGATATCTCCAACATTACTTTTAAAAATGGATTTGGGTAAGGACGAAGCTGCAAGGATGAATTTTGTTCAAGTATTTACCAGAACTCTTCCAGATACTTTTCAGCAAGATATGGCTCAACAGATTGTTAATAAAAACTTTGTTTTGGACTCTGGAGATATCAAGAGAAACGGATTGAGACCATACGTTGTTACTGCTAATTTTGACTTTCCCGTAGACAAGTCAAAGAAGTTAAGAGCTAAAGAGTGGGCTGAAATAGTTTCCGATTGGGTTATTGACGGTCATCTTAAAGAGTCTGGAACAGTAACCTTTGTAGGTATTCAAGATCCAATATCTGTCGGTGACAATTTGGAATTAGATGGTATAGTGTATCACATAGAATCTACAAAACATACAATGGTAATTGCAGGTGGTAAGAAAAAGTTTAGAACAACTTTAACTCTTAGTTATGGAATGGACTTGAGATCTAACAAGCTTAGACCTGTATATCCTGAGATGGACCATACAGATCAACACACTAAAAACCTTGAAGATTACGATAACGAGAGAATATACCCAGGTACTTCTGACACTCAAGACATTATCGGTAGAACTGAGGGTGAAGAGTTAAGAGAGACAAGGGAAAGTTCCTTTACATTAGCACCAAAAAGAAAAAAGAAAGCGGAAGTTAAAAACCTAGCTTCTGGAGAAACCAAAAAACCAAAAGACGATGATGGAGAAAAAGCATAATGGTATATAAGCCTACATTTAACTCCTCTCTAATTAAAAAAAGAGACAAGGAAAGTACAAACTTTACCAATCAGGTATTTAAGAACACATCGTTTAGAATGGGTGTAGTTTTAGAAATTATCGATGTAGAGAGTGAAGACAATATTTCTAAGCTTGGAAATGAATACAACGTAATGACCGTAGAGCAAAGTGGTCAAAACGGTCAGAGTACAACTATATACAAAAACTGTATTACGATGGACGGTTTTGGTGGGGTAGCTGATTTTTTTCAAAAAACACTGAGACCTACTGAAAACCCAAAAGAGACCCAAAGACAAGGTAGTTTAAAAAATGAAGTTGGATCTATCGTAGGTATTCTTTGCCTAGATAGTCATTCAGAAAAGGCTGTTATAATAGGTTCTTTCGGTAACCCATCGAAACAGGTTTTACTAGATAAAGAAAAGGGTCATCACTTAGAAGGTGAGTTTAACGGCATCAATTACAAGATAGACAAAGAAGGTGCTTTAACTGTAACTTTTAAGTCACCTACAAACGCAGACGGAACTGTAGTTGACGAGGCTATTGGTGGTTCTAATGTAAGGATTGAAAAAGATGGATCTTTTGAAGTTAACAATCAACCAATAGTTGAGGGTCAAGACAAGGGTGACACTGTTAACTACGAAAAAGTAAGACTAGATAGAACTAAGCAACAGATCCAAATAGAAGCTAGGAAAGAGATTGTAGTTAATAACGATAAAGACATCAACATTACATCTGGTGGATCTATAAATACTAAACTTAAAAAAGACTTTTTGTTAGAAGCAGAGGGTAGGGCAGCTTTAACTTTCAAGAAAACTGTTGATGTAGAGGCTGAAGGTGCTGGGAGTATAGTTGTTCAGCAATTATCTGTAGAATCAAAATCTATGATCCAGATGAAAGCCTCTTCTTTAGTTCAAATAGAGGCGTCTTCAGTGATGGAGTTAAAAGCTCCACAGGTCTTGATAGGACCATCACCAGCAGAGCCAGCATTGTTGGGATTACAGCTAATTACGCTGGGAACGGGAAACCTGGGAGCACCTGTCATTAGCAACCCTATAGCTGGTTTTAGTACTTCAATTTTAATAAGCGCATAAGGAGAAAGTATGATAAAATATATGAGACCAGTGTTAAACAGATGGAAAAATATGAAAAATAAAGAATTAACAACTGAAGACTTAGAAGACAAATATTACGGTAAAGATGGTGAATTGAGAGATTTAGCTCACCTTAAGGGTGTAAAATGTGTGTACGAGGGTGACACACAAGATATTGAGACAAAAAAAGATGAGTAGTTTAAATGATTTTATTTTGTATTTAATGTTACCAGTAATGGTATATATGTTGGTGAATTTATGATGTCTATTTTGTTTTTGCTTGGTATGTTGTTTATAGTTTTAGTTTACTTTGTAGATAGAAAAACTGTTAGATTCGATATCAACATTGTAGGTAAGTTTTTAACATTCATGACAATCGTCACTTTCTTGAGAATAGCTATTATGAGCTATCAAGTATACGCAGGTGGTGGTGGATTTGACACAAGTGTTTTGAGTAGGATAAATTTTTGGGAATTTACCTTTGTTTTTTGGGAAGATGCTGTATTTGCCATGTCAATATACTACATTAAAGACGTATTTAAAGCACCAAAATGGGTCTGGATTCCTTTTGTTGTGCTTTTAAGTGTTTTGTTTGGGATCGGTCATAGTTATCAAGGAACACTTGCAGCTGTAATTACACTGTTCGTTCCTTATTATGTTTTTTACAAATACGGAGCTAGACATGGTTTCGGAACTACTATGGTATGTCATGTGTTGTACGATATGATAACCTACGCTACTGTCAAATTAGCACCATATATAATTTATTAGAAAAGCCCCTTAATTGGGGCTTTTTATTTTCTACAAACTGTGTTATAATGATTTATGAATATTTTTATAACAGATCCAAGTCCAGAACAAAGTGCAATTTACTTAGACGATAAAAGAGTCAATAAGATGATTCTAGAGTCTGCACAAATGCTATCTACAGCACTAAGGTGTCACGGTCACGATGGCACAGGTATTTACAAACAAACACACAAAAACCACCCAAGTAACGTATGGGCTAGGGAAACTAGAAGTAACTATCTTTGGCTTTTAGAGCATTTTAAGTGTCTATACGAGCAAAAAATACTTAGAACAGAAAAAGGTCACAAGTCTTTCGATCTTTATGGTATACTAATGGACAATACGTATTTAATACCAAAGGGTGACTTAACACCTTTTGTTAATTGTGCTGCAAATAGTTCTTTAGGTATTAGTTACAAACACTTAACAGATGTTTTTGATGCTTACAAATTATATTTAAACGATCGCTGGAAAGGCGATAAAAAAACACCAACATGGTATGGAATTTAGGAGAATAGAGTGGAACAGAAATTAATCAAAGTTAAAGAGATTGTCAAAACAAAATCATCTAATGTAGGTGCTATAGCTTTTGATGATGATACTAAAGTGGCGTTTGTATCGTTTAACAACGGTACTTTGTATAAGTATGAAGGTGTTGAAAGAGAGGATTTTGAAAGCCTTAGGGATTCTGAATCAGTGGGTTCTCACCTAAGTAAGGTTTTTCTTAAAAAAGGCTTTGAGTACGAAAAACTGGAAAATGTACTAATAGAACTAAAAGAAGTTGAAAAAGCTCTTGAGAAAAAGGTCGAGGTAAAAGGTGAATAGAGATACAAAAGTTGCTGCTGTAAATTTAGATCTTCAAAATATAGTTAAAAAATTTATCGGCAATGTAGGGGGAAAAGAAAACTTGGATGGTTTAAAAAACTCCATCGACAAGTATTTAAACCTAGTTAAGAGTGAAACTATGGGTGTTAGAATTCCCGACATTGTAGTTCAGAATGAAGGTCCTTTTGTTACAGTCAATTTTCAAACTGACGATGGAAAGAGACTTGAAACATTAGGGGATATGTTAGAATATATGGATGGAATAGATAGGGAAAGATTATAGTTGAAAAAAATAGGTAAAGTCTTCTTTCAGGGAGATAGGATAGTTATAGACGCTGAACCTCATGTTATGGGTAAGCTCAGAAAAATGTTTCCTCACAGTTCTAGTCAAGGTCAGGGTGATTATACTCACAGAACAATGAGTTTATCTAGGACTTTGACTAACTATAGAGATATCGATTGGATCATGTCACGTTACCCTATGGATTGCGGAAATGACTCACTAGACATTATTCAAGGTAAAAGTCAAGAATACGATAATCTATATAAAGAAGTTTCGGAAGAAGATTATGTATTGAAGATTAACCCTAACTCAGCCAAAATGACCGTCACACCGA
>Ga0136588_1000109_pt1 | contig 30755 bp, 36 predicted proteins | sample AntRauMFilla1564_FD_104782 | JGI IMG/M metagenome (GOLD analysis project Ga0136588, IMG submission 104782) | Saline lake microbial communities from Rauer Islands, Antarctica - Metagenome Filla 1 #564 | ecosystem: Environmental > Aquatic > Non-marine Saline and Alkaline > Saline | place... | reverse complement strand
TGATCCAAGTTGGTGAGCGTCTTGCCATAAATTAGTGATGTTATTCTGGTACGAACTTCGTGTACTTCATGCCAGCTGCGGCGAACTGTTGCGTGAGATACTCCTCATACTGTTTAGCATGAGCTTCACGTCGCCCGATCGCGAGCAACTTCTTTGAGGCTTCCTCATACTCAACATCAGCTTCCCGCTTAGCCTTGATCGCTTCGGTACGCTTAGCAGTAGCTTCATCTGTCTGCGATTGTACGTTTGCCAGCGTTTCCTTTGCTGCTTCTATCTGATCACGTACCCCCTGTAGCGTCTCCTGTGCCTTTGTAGCGGCTTTTTTGGTTGTAGCCTTGTTCTGCTCCAAGTCTGCTAGTTGCGCCTGCACAGGCTCCAATTCTGCCTTCTTAGCTTTGATAGTTTCTTCTACCTTCCCTAAGTTCTCCTGCGCCTGCTCGATCTTAGTGTCTAGTGTAGCTTTCTCTTTAGTCAATTCTGATACTTCCGCTTCTTTGGCTTCCCGTTCTGTCACAGCCACATTCAAAGATGCTCGTTCTGATTTAGTCTCATTCACCAAAGCTACTTTCTGTGCGTTAACCAGATCATCAAACCCAACCTCAAAGGCTGTTGTCTTCTCAATTAAAATCTCCAAAGCTGCTTCCTGCTTCCCTAGTTGATCCTCAACTACCAGCTTCCGTTTGTTGCTAGTGTCTAGGACCGCTTCGATTGCTGCCTTCTCCCGCCCCAGGCGCTCAGTCTCAGATGCTAGGGTGTTGCGTTTATTTGTCTCGGCCGCAATCTCACTTTTAACCGCGCGCAAGTTTTCCTGCTCACTGTTAACCGTTTCAATCACCCGTTCCCGCTCGTTAGTACTATCTACAATATCCTTCTGTAGCTTCTTGAGTAGTCGTGACGCTTCCCCTTCTTGTTGGACCATAGTTTTTTTAGCCATATTATTCGTTGCTTGAGTTAACAGCATCAACAAACAATTGACCTGCGGTGTACCCACTCACGATAGCGGTGAGCCAGTTAGCCCCGTTGGTATCCATTTCTAAGTTGCGTACTGTGTTGGCTGTTAGTACCACACCGTCGTCCCCTGCGATCGTAGATCCGTCTTGTAAATCGATCACTCGGACAAAATCCCAGCGGTTAGTTGGTGAAGGTGGTAGAGCAAAGTTTGGCGCTTCTTGCTGTAGCGACATCGCAAATTTAACCGTACCAGCAAAGTTGCCAGCGGTTGCAAGTGATATAACGGTTGTCCGTACATCAGTGACTAGGATCGGTCGGCCGACGCCATTTGCGGCTTGAGCATCGAAGATCGGTTGTGGGTCTTGGTTCAACATAGAGTGAGTTGTTAATGACTAAAACCGAAGCTACTCGGCTTATCCTGCCCCCCGAGCCAGTACGGGGAGCAGATAAGACGACTAGATTGAACTAGTAGCGTACCTGTCTGAGTGAGTGACGAGCGCTACTGCTCAGCTAGACTAGGAAGTTGTTGGAAGTGATCCAATACACCCTCGTCCAGTAGCAGCGCGGTGACCGTAGCCAGCACGTGTACCAAACGTCCAAACGTCTGCAGAGTAATCATGGTTTGCACCATTCTCATCGAGTGACACCGACTTCATGTGCGGTGCTTCCCACTCTCCGTAATACGCCTGCCAGCCGTTTGTTCCTTGGCCTACCGCCATTAGGAACCACCACTTACGCTTCGTGCTGTCTGGATCACCAGTAGCAGTTGTGTTGAGGTATGGAAGTACGACTAGTTCGTACTTATTCTGGTTTACGTTAAGTACACCAGAGTTCGCTTGATCAACATCAGCGGTACTTTGCAGCACTCGCTTCACAGCGTTAGTTGTGTTTGGATCTTCTCCAGTCACGATCTTGTTAAACCGCATCACTCGCTTCTCACCGAAGTTAGAAAGAATGTTGGTTGTAGCAAGCTGTTCAGCCAGCTCAAGTCCTGCTTGACCGAATACTGGATCTCCCGTAACACGGTTTGACCAAGTCCCAGTTGAGAACTTAAGTGGGTGAGCAGTTTGGACCAGTGCGCCACCGTCTCCCACTGCGATGTTGTTGCTGTCTCCGTCCATGTCTGTATACGCTGTCGCATTACAGAAGGTTAGAAGGTGCGTACCATCGAGTTCGATACGTTGCGGACAGAAGTGTCCAAGGTTGGTAATCAATGAGCCAACTTCACTGTGTCGGTTCTCATCACGCATTTCTTGAGTAATATCGATCTCAGTCGCAATACGCTTTTTGGTCATGGTCACGTTGTAACCAATTCCAGTTGAAGCCTTTTTAGCCTTTTCACCTTCACGCTTTCGACGTCCGAAGGTTTGTACATCAACTTCATCGAAACGTTTGGTATTTCCATTACCTTTACCAATCGGTTCGTAAATGAACAGTTGCCGCGTCATCGGTACCGCCATTTGGTTGTTGTACACAAAGCTCTTGCGCACCAAGTCAACAAACTCGGGAAATGTAACTGTATGTAGAAGTGTTCCTTCCATAAGCAATTTGAGTTTATCTTCTTGTTAATAATGCTATTACGCTAGGTAGTAGCTACGTTTGCAACTCCCTGCATGGCGTTAATCTTCACAATCGCTTTAGAAGGTGAGATAAAGCCAACAATGGTTACTACGTTCTTAGAGGTAGCATCAGGATCGATACCAGCTCCGTTAGGCATCAGGTCACAGGTCTTCTCGACGTCCGTTACAGCTAGATCGCCGTTAGGCACATCAACTTCAAACAGGTCGTTTGGGCCAGCCACATCGACAGGCACCTTTGCTTTTGCAGCGTAGTCGGCATCAGTGGCAAGTACGTCCCGTAGGATGATACCTGTGTGATTTCCCGATGTTGCATCAGCTGGTTGAATTCCACCTGCTCCATCAGCGTAGGTCAGACCGCCGTTAATGAAGGTTGTAGAAGCCTTTTTGTCTTTGAATTCGACATTAGGCTTGCCAGATAGTCGTTTGAACATAAAAAATGTAATTAGACTGTTTATAAATGATCCCAAAACGAAAAAGAACACCATTACTGGTGGTTCCTGTGGTCATTTTCTTACGAGGTGACCAACCCTGTGTGTTTAGGAGGAGTTTTGCGTGATCTCCAACAGTTGATTGTATGTGACCAGTATTGAGCGAGTGTGAGAGTGCCAACCTTCGTTAGCGCCCCTCACTCACTCAATACACAGGTACTCACTTATAATACCGCACTATCAGGCTACAACCTAGTCAAGCTGTGGACAAAAAGAAACACCCAGCCGTTACCAAACTAGGTGTCTCTTGCAAATATGCTACATGTCGTACATCAAACGGTTCTCTCTGCACCCTACGACGTAATGCAATTAAAATCACAAAACCCGCCATAGCCAGACGGGTCTTGCACTGCACCGTAGAGTACAAGGAGAAGTATAGCCTATTCTGGCTGCTTTTCAATACACATCTGGTGGATTGCTTTAACAGTTAGATCATCAACATCATCAAGTCCCCATAGTTTAGCATCAGCGATTGCTCGTGCGCCGTTAACAGTGACATCAGATCGTTGCTTCACCGACTGGATCAGTGATTGCAGGATACCAAACACCTGCAGTACTTCGTTGTATTGCACCTTGTGCTTGTCGAAGATCGGGACCACCACATCGCGGTACATTTCCTCATACAACTTAGTCCGCTCCAGCCCCTTACTTGGCTTCTCCCCTTCACTCACGATCAACATCAGGTCGTCTACTTCCCCCATAGCGCATAAGATCTCTTGCGCTGCAGGTACTAAGCGGAACTCAGTACCACGATCGGGTGATACCGCCTGGGTCTTCAACATCTCCGTTGCCATGTTCAATAGCGAGAAGGTGTAGTTAAGATCATTGTGGCGGATCTCAGTGTCCAACACTGGACCAATGAACTTCTGCTCGTAAAACGTGTCGAAGGTGGCTTTCTCTTTCTCGATCGCTTCACTGATAGCATTACGCTGCTCAGTCATCTCAGCAATACTATCCGCTACCTGCTTTTCTTCCTCAGGCGTCCGCTTGGTATCAGTTGGTGCCATACTAAAGCGATCGATCATACGATCAAGCTCATCAACATCAGCGCGCGTCCCCCCTGCAAACACAAATTCATGTGTTCCAAGGTTCTTGATCAAGGTCTGCACAAACGGCCGTACTCGATCATCACGCTCACGAGTGTAGTCACGTTCGATCCCCATAGCTTCCTGGTCAGCTTGTGTTACTTCTACTGGCTTGCTCATAGGTTATTTAGTTACTGCGTTCCGCATGGCGGCTAGTAAGTCTTCTTTTCCAGCTTGATACGACGCACCATTCTGGGCATCAAGGATATACATAAGCCTTCCCGAAGCGATCTTTGGCCGTACTTGAATGATAGTCTGGTTTTCGTACACCAGTGTACCCGCCTTCACCGCGTCATTGATAGCTAAATCGCTCACTAGGAAGCTTTCATCTTCTTCTTGGTCTTCCGCATCGTCTTTAACGTTTTCTGGGTTTACAGAGCCTTGTGCTGCGTCTGGTGTAGCTGCGGGCGCTGCTTGTTCCTTCACTTCGATGATCTCATTGATCATAGCGGCTAGTTCCTCGGTAGTAGGATCTTCCATGATCCGCTCGTTGTACATATCCTGTACCTTCGGATCCAAGTCTGCTAGTAGATCAGCTAGTTGTTCCAGCATCACTTCTCGGGCGCCTTCTTCTTCATTTGGCCACGGTACGATGATCATATCACCAGCTACTAGCCCTTCTGTGGCGTACAGCTCGTTTGCAATAATCATATCTTCCGTTAGTTCCAACGGGAAGCCCCCTGTTAGTTCCGCTGCTTCCTCGATCGCTACTGCCACTTCCGACTTATTGGCATACCCCGTCACCCCTTCTGGTGGTAGTAACACGCCACTGTTCGCCTTACTGTAGTTGGTGATCAATTGATCCAACTCGGCTCGCTTCAATTCTCCGACTGATTTTAAGTCAAACATACTGTTTTGAATTAGATTTATAACTACCTGTTTTGAATTAGATTTATAACTACTCAGCTGATCCGACGTACTCTTTCTTAGCTCGCGGTGTAGATTTCGCCATGTTGACATAGTCCTCATGCACCTCTACCCCCTTACCGTCGATATCAACAATGAAGTATCGCTCCGTTCCTTCGATCAAGGCTGGTACCTCAACATCAAGTTCAACCATACGGTATCCCTTCACCTCTTTCTTCTGCACCATACCTTGATTGATCACCCACCGTTCGTCTCGGTTCTTAAGCACATCACACTCCCGCCGTTCCCCTTCCTGCACAAAGTCCATGAAGTCGATGTTACTGATAGTCTCAAGCTTCTCGGTCTTTGGATCACGCACGATCAGGTTCGCGCGGAAGATCCGTTTCGCCTTGTCTAGTGGGTCTGGGACCTCTACTAGCTTGACTGGGTTCAGCTCAGTACCTTGGTTTTGGATCCCGACTACTGGCTTCTCATCGATAAACATGATCGTTACCGTACTCTTAGCTACTGGCTTGGCCCGTAGTAGTCCTTTATCTTCTGATTGATCGGTACCTTGAGTGATCAAGTGTCGTACCTGAGATGCTAGTTCCGCGTTCTGGGCTAGGATCGCTGCAATCTCACTCTCAGGGAGTGTCACTGTTTTACCTTCGTTGTTTTCTGCCATAAATTATATAGTTACTGACTGATACTGACTGATAATTAAGCGGTTGGTGGTGGGCCAGTTTGAATACCGAGCATAGTAGCAAGTCCTTTACCTGCATCACCATCGGCGAAGCCTTCCCCCTCAACCTTTGATCCTGGCTTAACTAACACTGGTGCAACTCCACCACCTTCGTTACCCGCGGCTCGGATCGGTTCGGCTGCTGGTACACCCATCATGTTGTAAGCGGTACCCATGAAGGTAGCAATCTCACCTGGTGTATACGCACTCTCTGATCCACGAATACTATCAAAGTGTTCATTGATCTTAGCGGCTACCTCTGTATCATCGCCAGCAAACTGTTTAACCGCGGCTTCCCGTCGTTCCTTGATCTCTCGGGCACGATCATCAGCTAGTTGCTTGGCACTAGTCTCTTGCGTCTCGAATAACACGTCACTGTCGCGCTTACGTTCGATATCAGCTTCCGACATCGCTTCCTTTTCTTCATCAGTGAGTTCATCAAGCTTGCGATACTTCCGCCGCGCGCCGACTACATCTTTAGTCTTTTGCTCGATCACCCCCTCTTGTTCCTTGTTCTTTGCTTCCAGATCAGTGATGCGTGTAGCAGCTTTATCTTTATCAGCCTTTAGTGCGGCGTTTTCCGCCTGCATTGCTTCGATTTCTTCTGTTGTCATATGACTATATATTAAACAACTGCGGTTTCATCAAAGTCTTCCTCGGGCTTGTTTGCCGCTTGGTAGTGCCCTTCAATGTTCCCTATCTCGTCTTGGAGTAGGAGTATACCGTTAACAGTCGCTCTACTAAAGTTGAGGCCAAGGACACTATCTGCGTCCATTTGACCGTGTATAACCTGTGATCGAATGAGAAAATCGACGATGATTTGTAGAGCTGGGTTTTTATACAGCGCATGAACATTGTTCATGAGCGCTGTACGGTCTTCCTCGTCTAGCCCGTGATAGATACTAAGGACCTCACGTCCTCGTACCACGTCCTCAGTGATTGATCGATGATCAAAGCCACTAAGCTGCTCACGTGCCAGTGATACGATGTTGACACTTTCTTCCATACTCTTTAAGGCTAGCTTCTTAGCTTTATACTCTAGTTCATCACTAGAGAATAGCCAACCACGTAGCCACGTCTTCAATGCATTTTTCATACCGTTTGAGTTAAGTTGTACCTGTAACTCTCTAAGATACTGCTACCTTAGGCGGTTGCGTATTGGTTCGCCGCTGGGGAGTAGCGGGTGCTGCTCCACCAGGGTTACTTCCTATTGTACCCTCTAATCCCCCTTGTAGCATGTCCATTATGTTCATTTTTGTGAAGAACTTTGTGTAGTCTTCATTGATCATGATCGCAAAGCGTTGTTTCAAGTACTCCATGTTGAGTGCTTCGGGACCAAACATCTCCATAGCAGTACGCACATTCTGAACAAACAATAGCTGAGATAGCTTGTCGTTGCTCTTTGGTGTTGGGTTAATGATGATAAACCACTTGTACTTCTTTGATCGAAGGGTAGTCGGGTTAATGTAGCGCAATCGCACTGGCTTACCCTGTTCTTCACTCATACGTTCTTCCTCGTCATATATTTCACTAGTGGTAGGGAAGGGTTCATCTTGCAGTCTAAAGGCCTTGGTGCCGCTCTTGCCGCTCTCCACGGTACTCTCAACACTGATCTTCCGATACTTGTTCTTAGTACCAAGCACCCCTTCCTGCACTTCCGTCAACTTACTATCGATCGGTGCCGTCCAGTTAACGATAATGTTATCCAGTCGCAACCAGTGTAGCCTGCGTTCAAAGTTAACCACCCCGTCGAGTGAGGATCCTAGCTTCTGCATCTGCTGCTGCTGCATGATCTCGGCCTGTCCCAAGGTATCAACTCCCCCTTGATCGTTACCTGAGTACACATCGTTGGTAGTCTTTTCGTTAATACTCTCTTTGATCAAGTTATAAAATGAAAATTCAGACGTCTTAATACCCAAAGCTTCCGCTGGTAGTAGCGAATGAAACGTGTTCTTGGTCACATTCTGGGTCATCGTTCCAGCTAGAAAGACACCTGGACTAAAGGCTTGATCACCCGTGTAGCCCATAGGCGGCTTCCTCGATTGTCGTACACCTGTCACCATAAGGGTAGTGAGTTCATCGATCACCGCTTGATCGACCTTAGTCTTAGCAGGTTGGCTCTTTGAAATAGCAAAGCCACTGATCGGCTCCAGCTTCCCTTGCGCTAGTGGGATCTCCCCTGAAGGCCACAGTTTCGTTAGTGGGAAGTTAGACGGCAGGAATGGTACCCCGTTGAGGTAGATCTGGTAACGGTTCTGGCTCTTGATCCATAGTCGCACCTCTGAGACTGATTGTGGACCAGTATTAAACATTGCCCACGACTTGCTGTAGATCCCTGCAGACGTTGTAATATCTTTATCTTCGGTAGTGTCGATGCTCTGCGGTACGTTCTTCCAGCGATCGAAGTGTCCGTAGCGAGCTTTAGCAGTACCGCGCGGAAGGATACGGCAGATAGCGACAATGTCCTGATCCTCGATGTACTCGATCGACATATCCCCTAGATACACCATGTTCCCTTGGATCATCACAGTAGAACAACCTGAGCTGATCAGTTTGTTCATTGACTTGTACTGCAGCTTGGTAGGTGCCTTGGTGACGTCCCACTGGACTTCGGTTAACGGTGTGTGGCGGTACTCCTCGATGTAGACTTCCTCGGTAAACACATCTCCTTGACTGATCAGTTCGCGATAGATGATCGGCCGCTTCTTGTGCCAGTCTTCGATCTCTCGTGACTTCTTAATTAGATCGGTCATGTTGTCACCCAACTCTGCAACCACCATATCTTCTTCATCAAAGCCAGTCACATCGCCCTCGGCGCTTAGGTTGAGTAGGGTAGATAGCAAGGTAGTGTCCTTCTCACGGGTAGTACCAGTAACAATACGGATATCTTCCTTGTTTTTCTTAGCAGGGATATACGATAGATCGTTCTTACGGTTACTCTCGTAGTACTGGGCACGGTTCATATCGTCCAGCTCTGGGTAGGATCGGTTAAAGACCTCACGTAGATCACACATTGTTGCACGGTCAGCCGCCTGGGCATCAAGCTCATCTTGAGCGTATGCTGGCTTGACTATTTTCCCGTGTGTTGTTATCGCGGTTTGCATATAGTCCCTTTATCTTATCACGTACAAGATACAATCAAGTGTTTGTCCAGTGGGTAGTGTGTATTACAGTACGCTAAACGGATCATCATCGGCTGCATTGCCCACTTGTGCAGCTAGATTTGCTTGCCTTTCAGCTTGGGTGACGTTACTTGGGAGTACGTCGGTAAGGAATGATAGGGCCAGCGCGTCCGACTTATTCGGTGACTTAATCCCCTTCTTATTCATTTCCGCCTTAGGCATCATCTGGATCGTATTACCCTGTAGCGATCGTTTGTACAAGTTACCCGTGATCTCCTCAGCCCACTCACACTGTTCGGTATTGTTATCGATCAGCTGTCCACCACCAAGTAACCATTGCCGCATACGCCAGTTCATCGTAGCGCGGATGTTTAAGAATAGATCCTTATAGTCTTCATCATGCTCAGTGGGGAAGCGACGGAAGTATTGCCCGTTGATTTCTTCTTCGTACTTCGGTTGGTTACCAGGCAACACCACATAGATACTCAACCTACCTTTACTAGTCACCGCCACCTTCTTCGCTGCATCAGCCCCCTTCCCAAACCCTTCAATGATAATATCTTGGCTCCGTAGGTCATACTGATCAGCAAACTTAACGATCCACATAGCGATCTCCGTGTCGTTGGTAGTGTTCAAAGTCTTGATCACCTTGGCTCTAAACTGATCGCGCAATACAAACTCACAGGTATCTGTCCCTTCACCAGAAGGATCGATCGCCAGCTTCTTAGCCCCGAGGAACATATCATCAATCCCGAGTGATGGTGTCACCTGGATACGGTTGCGCGGGATCAGCTGCATATACCCCCCTTGATCCATCATATCTTCACCTGGGAAGTCCCCGCGCACACGGATACGATACTCATCAGACGTCACCCCGTGTCGCTTAGCCTGTCTAGTTATATACTTCCGATCCACCAGTGGCGCTTCTTCACAGTTAAAATTAAACGTTTGCCAGTCGCTTGAGTTCTTGTGGTGGCTATCATAGAAGTACCCTATTGTCCGTGTCGGGTTAGAAATAAGGACCACCAGCACGTTACCTGAGGTAAGCGCACCTTCCGCCGTGTTAAACACCTGCTCTGGGACCCCTGAGGCCTCATCTACCGCAATTAAAACGTGATCAGCGTGTACACCAGCCAAAGCTTCTGTATTCTCCTTAGAAGACGTTTTAGCGCGAGCAAACCAACTCTCTGGCTCGTACTTGATACGCACATACCCCTGGGACCAGTCATAGATACTAGCTACATCTTCTGGCATACGGTGGATCCATATAGCCAACTCCTTCCACAACACGTCGTGCATCTGTGACGCTGTCGGCGCGGTGACGGGTACTTGGGCCATGAAGTAGCAGAACAAGAACCACAAAACGATCCATGAGGTCATAGCCGACTTCCCGATCCCGTGACCTGATCTAATACTAAAGTGACGCTTCAAGCGTGGATCCTGGATACTCTTTTCAATCCCCATAAGGGTAAGGGTTTGCTGCCATGATAGATGCTTCCCTTTCTTAAAGTCGTACCACTCCCAAAACACTGTACCGTCGGGTTGCTCGATCGCATCACCAAACCACTCCGCGGTAACTGTATTCTTCAAGCGTAACCAGTTGTCCCCCGTAGATAGCTTAAGATCTGCCCACTGTTGTTTGTACTCGGGCTTCACTCCCTGAGGTGTCAATCCCCACATATCCTTTACGAACAACAAGATACTCCGACGATACGCCGAAATACGTGCCGCATACTGTTGCTTCACATACTTGGGATCGCCTTGGTGTGGCTTAGCGTGTGGGTGATGATCTTTCATAGCTAGTTTTGGTATATATGCACGTGATATCTACTAACACTCCGCTTCTGTGGATCCTTAAGCATCATGTTCCAGTCGTAGGGTACTAGATAGAACAGATACCCCAAGGCTTCTCGCGACGGTTTCCTACCTGATCCAATATAAAATGCAGTCCACCATTCGCGATCGGGGAAGTGATACTTGCAGTTCTCAATAATCAACCAGTCATCGGTATTGATCAGCACCTTGTTGTTGGCTACTAGGAAAAAGATAAAGGCCTTAGAGTTGTGATCTTCGGGTGCTAGTTGTAGTAGTGGGTAGCTCATATGGCTGCATTAACAAATTCTAAGTACTTCTCCAAGCTATCAAACACGTACTCAGTACCCTCTATTTGCCCCGATAGCACCTTTTTACCAGCATCACAGTCATACAGCCAGTAACACAGACAATCGTACTCTAGGTGTCCGTATATGATCTCCACCAACCGAGTGATCGCTTCCACCTGATCCTTCTCGATGAATGGTGGGTGACTATATGGCGACGTGATCTCAAACAACTCCTTAAGCTTACTATCAACCAACCGAGCATGGTCGTAGTACCCCATGGTGTACTGATAGATCTGTAGTCGTTTTTCTGGTGTCATACTGGCTAGTATTATTATATAAACGTTTCTTCCTCATTCACTCCGTCCCCGAGCATACCCTCAAACGGATCATCGAGTGCACCGTCCTGCTCATAGGCATCAGCTTGATCGTATACTTCCTTCACCATACCAAACAAGTGATTGACCGTCCGTTCCGATCGATCTCTCATACCGTGGTTGTTCATCAACATCAGCTTTACGACGTTAGAGTTATACATACCCGTACCCCCGTAGTTGGTGAGGTAATACTCCTGGATCTGTTTAAGTAGCAACATAGCCTTGCGGAAGTCCGAGTGCTTTTGTGCCCAACTCTTAAGTGTGACCTTAGCAAACCCAAGGAAGGTAGCGTAGCCAGCGATCGCAGGGATCTGGGTGCGTTTGATCGGTACCAAGGTGTCCTCAACCTTAGCGTATTGCGGTAGGTGAGACTTCTCACACTCTTTTAGATACTCATAGAACAGCTGGTGCGCGAACTTAGGTTGGTACTTATCCATTGATTTTGCCTTCTCATGCTCACGCTTCCGATCAAAGAAGGCACAAGTTTGCGTACAGTACGCGCCGTACCCAGTCTCATCTACCAGTGATAGACAGGAAGGATACTTACACCGCGCAAGCACCTCACCTTCCAGCGCTTCACCATTCGGGCCAGTTTTAGCACCAGACTGTACCACTAGCTTGTGCGCTTGTAGCTCCTCAGCTGGTGACAGCTTATCCTTCTTCTTACAAGTCTTGCGAGTATGTTTCTTAGATCCACACACCGAACACGTGAATTTCCGCTTTTTCTGTTTGGAAGAAGCGGTCTTTGTCTTACTGGTTTTTGTTTTTGCAGTCGGCATAGTGAGTACCGTACCTGTGTACCCTCTAGTATACAGCATCAAAGGCAAAGGCCACTGTGATAGCGGCCTTTATAGTTGATAGTACAGTTTCTTATCGTTGAGACTAAAGATCACCTCACTTTCTATAGGTAAGAGTATGGCGGCCGACTATTTGCGGTCCGCCATTCGTCCCTGCAGGGAGCGCAGCAGAAGTACTCCTGAACAGTGACGCCGTTTATCGCTAAACAGCCAACCAAAGCCTTTGACAGTGCGAAAATAGTTCCGCAGCCTACGTTGCCGCATGTTGATCTCCCCATAAGTTCATCGTCGGAAGGTGGAAGGTCGATTGGTAGTTGTTGTTGCATTGGTACTCTCCTTTCTGTTTCTATTTTACCACGCGTGCGTAGTTTGGAAGATCTACTACGTTGATAATCCTTTGATCGATCATATACCAAAGCATTTTGGCCATAGCATCAGCTGCCGTGTTTGCACTTACGAAGGTTACTCGCTCATACGGCATAACCTTATAGTTAACTAGCTCAACTCCGTAGCCTGTGATCAGCTTAACAAGCTTCACGCCCCAGTTGACGCCCTCGGGCATATAGTCAAACAACTCAGCTATCGTAAAGGTCCTGCACCACTGGTCATCACTCTCTAGGGTACCTTCTTCCCAATCAAAGCGAGTTTCATAATCATTACCTAGCAACCAGCCAGTATCGTTATCATTGTGCACTAGGTGTAGATCCTTACCATAGACATACGCATAGCACCCTTCACTCACAAACTGTGGGATCCTCAGCTGCTTAAGTTCTAGTGCTAACTCGTAGCTCACTACATGTTTATCTTCCATATTTGCGGGTTAAATACTTACTAAAGGCTGTGAACTGATCAGCCGCATAGAACACACCATACTGATCAATGTACCAAAAAGCGTCTTCTACCTGCATTACCTGCAGTCCAGGAACGATTGTAAGCTGTTTGAATTGCACACCTGATACTAAACTACCCGTGTATCCATGCTCGGATACACGCAATGTATCCATGCTTGGAACTGCTAAACAGCGTTGGCTGTACTGGAAGTTGTCGTTATTGCAGCGTACAGATGCAGTCACACCAGTGGTGTAAGTTGCTCCTTCTACTGGGTTGGGCTTGAGGAAGAACAGATAGATCATCGCAACTACTAGAATAGCTACAATAACGTCTAAAATAAGGTCAAATTTAGGGTTGGGCATGTAAAGAAGATATTGGTTAATAGCGATTAAGGCGCTTAGCTTCGTTCTTGTAGCGGGTTGGGACGGGTACGTGTTCACTGTTGCCAGTACTGTAATTGTCCTTGATCCAGTACTCGCGGCCATGCTCATCGGTCAAGATATCTTCCTCGATCAATGATAATCGCGATAGATACTGTTTACGTGATCCATAGTCGAAGGCTGAGCCTGTGTTCATTGCCCCTCTACGCCTTGCTACGGGCTTTTCTGTGGTTTTAGGTGTCTGTGGTATATCAACACTCGCAATGAACCTTCTAGGGCGTTCTACTTCGTCGTCATCGTCTTCTTCTACTCGGTCCGTCGGTGCATAGTTCCAACCGCAGTACAGACAGTCAAACGATCCGCGGTTATTTTTCTTCATGTCTTTGTAACACTTGGCACACTTCATATGGTTTTAGTTTAAGAGACAAATGTCTTCCATTTTTTCGTGTTCGGGGACTGAGTTATGTTTCACTCGATAGTATCCCCAGGATCGGCTGCCGTTTTTGCCTTTGCGGTTAAATTTTGCTTCGTACTTCTCTCTCGACATCTTGAAGGTACACCCCCGTCCGCGCGTGCAGTACACGTACTCGTCGCTTAGTTTAAGGTGGTGGGTGTAGCTACAGTCTTCACACTTCGGGCACCAGCCATACATCAGAAATTGATAGTCAAATGCCATATTACTCGTTATTCCAATCGCTTAACCTTTGCTCATCGGTACGTTCACCGAAGCTGGTACCAGTCTTCCTAAAGCCAGCGATCTTGCTGGTGATCTCCTGATACCGTGTGTGATCGATCTTGAATGGGCACGAAGTGCAGGTAAATACCTGATCCTGCTCGTTGTAGTCAAGCACAGCTTCACACGCTTGGATCGGACAGATCCCGTCGTTTAGATTTGGCCAGCGCTTCTTTTGTGCGCCGTTTGCTCGTCCCGCGCTGGCGGGAGTGGTGTGTCGGGATTTCCGACGGACCAGGTTACCGTGGTACATATGGTTATTAAGGCTAATTTTCTGAATAATGTCAAGCGTCGCTTCCTTCTGGTTCCTCTACCCATAGCTTTTGAACTTAGGCTTAGGTGGTTTTGGTTTATACTCTTGTACTCGATCGGCCAGTCCCTCGAAGCGCCGTAGGATATCGGTGCCCTCGGCTAGCTTGATCAGTCTCGGGTACGCTTTCAAACACTCTGGAAATGCTAGCCAGTTGACTTGGACCATGCGGAACTTCTCTTTACGCCTGACCACAAACAATTTTGGTTTGTCGTCTGCATTGAACATACTCACCGTGTCACTCATGCGCGCCGAGGCTTCATACCCAACAAAGTGTTTATGTTTGTTAGATAGCCGCGGCTGCATAAAGTCCCCTGCAAACCACCAGTGGCGCTCTGGGTGATCGAACATGTGCTGCACGATCCGCTCCACCTGGGTGAGTGATGTTGTATTGTTAGGGCTGATTGTTTCTACGGGATCAAAGGTCATATGGTAACTAGCTTATTTTCTATAAGGTAACAAAGCATAGTGGCTCGACAATCCGCTTCTGTGTCACCACTGACTTCAAAGACTGACCAGTTGCACTCCCAGTCGTCTGTCTCTTGCCAGTATCGGATTGTAGTTCCAGTCTGGTAGTCGAGCTTTATGTCGTATTTCATACCATCGTCGAAATCATCAAGCTCTTGGTACTCTATGTCTTTGAACAGCGAACTCATTTGGTCTCTGTATTCGTCGAGAATGTACTCAAACTCTTCATCGTCTCTGTCTTCTTGGGTTGGTGGTGGATATGCCTTAGTGATTGTCTCTGCGGTGATTGTCTGAGGAAGCATTGTACCTAACTCTGCTACTGTGTAGGCACTAAAGACAAGGCTTTTTTCTGCTGATGATTGCCGAGCTTCAGCGTACAATTGAATTGTATACCCCAAAACATCGCTTGGGACGTAATAGAACAAACTATCCTGCTTTGCTCCCAACTCTTTTAGCTTCTGTGCCAGCTCTAGTGAGCACACTTGATCTTGAAACTTCATACCTAGCAATCTAAGGTTAATTCTCTACTAACGGTTGTGTACTGGAGTGTGATATCGTCGCATACCACATTGACTTTGAACTCTGCTTGCTCTCTTTTTGCTGAGACAAACCCAAGTCCGAAGGTTAGCGCTAGGGCGATAAACGTGACAGTTATTTCTTTCCATTCTCCAGTCGGTTGTGATTTTTTTACTGGCATATTAGTTAAGAAATATATAGCTTTTTTTAACAAACGATCCACCAGTGACCTTCTTGATCATGTCATCACTTTCTTCTGTGTGGTGTACGAGTATCTCTACAAGATCTTCGACCATGTGATCAACAACAAACGTACCTGCTTTATTTTTACTAGTGATCACCTCGTCTTTAGGGACCACCACGTTGAAGGTGATTGTTACTGAACACGGGACTACATAGGTTTGTTTACTCATAGGCTATCTGGTTGCTGCCGTTTTGGCATGTGCTTGTAATGCGTGCTTCTTCGCTCGGTACTGGGCACCATGTTTGAAGTGCCAACCTGCTAGGACCCTCTGCAGCTCGGCGTACTGAGCTGTCATATGCGGTTTAATGAAGATATTTGCGTCGCTGAGCGTCTTTGGGACCTCTACCCGTCTTTCCACTCGTATCAGTCCAATACTCTCCATGTAGCGCAATTCTGAGGCCCAAGGCAAGTTACCCTTCTCGTCCAAATAGTTCACCAGCTTCGAGTGTAGTGTGGTGACCTCATTGTCGGATACTGCATCTTGCCTGCTGGTGTCCTTCACATACTCGATCCCCGCGATCTTCCCCTTGGGGATTGTGAAGTTCCTGATCTCTACTCTCTCTGGTAGTTCCCCTGACTTGTAGTCCTCGTACAGCATCTTCCCTGGGCCGTCTGGGAGCACTTCTGGCTTCCGATCTCCGTAAAAGTCTATTTTGTAGGGCATAGTCCTTGGATTAGTCCGATAACGTGGCGTTCAGTGGTATCAAGTGCCTTTACTTTCCTGCCACACCCCGCGCACCTGATACTCTCGTGTGTGCAGTAGTGGAACTTCTTTGGGTGATTACAGTTGCTCACAGTAGACATGCGGTAACGTTGAGTTAGCAGTGGTTGGTGGGCACTCTACGGTCACTGTAGCAGGGACCATGGATAGTAATGCGCTGATGTATACCAAGAAGATGATCACTAGGATTAATGCCCCTATGGCGATATACGTGGTTTGTTTGATTATATTAGTCATTTTTAAGGCGGTTAGTGCGGTTAATTTCGTCTCTCATTGCGTGTAGGATCTCTTGCCAGCGCTCGATCGTGTCTGCCTTTGCTGTCCCGTCCATTTCTTCCCATAGTTTCGCTAGGGCTGGGCGATCGGTGAGATCTTGTACCAGGGCTATTAGCGTTACCTCGGCAATGTCTAGGTGATAAGGCATATGCTAGCTGGTTAGTGATAACTTCTTCGATTCAGTGACCCTTGATTGTATTTGGTGGCACAGTATCGGGATCTTACTGATCAGTGTCACTGGCGTTGCTATATCAATCATGAGCGGTACGGCTGTATCTATCATCGTTGTGCGGCCTGTGATATTGCACTTGATACGGTGGCGGTGGTAACCCCTCATGATGATCTTAGAGTTAACTGGTTGATAATGTGGACCCAGCGCTTGTGATGTCCGTGCTTCTCTACTGCGTCTGATAGCTCTTTATCGCTCGGTAGTGGCTCCCTAGTGGCAAACGTAACGGTATGGTAGGCCATTGTCTCTACGTCTAGGATTGTGACTATGTGTGTGTACTCTTGGTGCATAAATTATTTGTAAGATTTATATTCAGCGGTTTTATTAGTAACTTCTACTTCATCTTCATAGCGGCCTTGGTTGAGGAAGGTTTGTGGGTTAGGTACAAATCCTTTGCGCCAAGTTTCGCTCTGCTTGTGCTGCTCGATCGATACGATGATCTGTTGAGCCACTTCTTTGGTGATGTTCTTTCTGATCCACCAGTTCAGGCAAGGCTTCTTCCCAACCTTCTTCGGATACTGGGACCAGAACTCCTCAAACTGAGCTGTAAGTGCTTCGATCTCCTTTGGAGATCGACGTTTAGTAGTCTTACCTAACCTATCCTTACCTAACCTTACCTGTGGATACAGCATGGATACAACAACATCATTCATTGGGATACCCTCATCGAGACTGTAAACCCCGTTGTCTTTGACCTTCACCGATTCACGTTCATCAGTGAATGTAGTAGGCGTATAGCGGTCATTTTGGATATAGTTGTGGACGCGCCAGTGTTTTATTAGCATCAATCCGTTGGTAAAGGGCATCACAAATCGCTTCGTTAAAAGTAACTGGAAATCATCACTTGAAGAACCAAGCATCTTCATCAATTGCATCATATTTGATACAAAACCGTCATCATCTGCTTCCATGCAGGCGTGCCAGTACAAGTTCTGTGCGGACTGTGGCATTTGTGAGAACCAATCCGACCGCACTACCTTCTTCGAGAACATTCTTCTTTCGGCCATGTGGTTGCTGTTACTTGATAAATTGATCGGATTTTTATCGTTTATAACACTCCTCTACGGGTGAACATGTTGAAGGTCTTGCGCTTCTCGCGGCCCTTCTTGATCCTCTCCTGCTTGCGCGTCATCGATTCAGACTTGTCACGCTTCTGATCCTCGTACCGTGCTGATCGTCTCATCTTCCCGTCTGGGTGTCCGTGGTTGATCATCTCGCGGCGATTTTGGTTTCGTTTACTTCGTTTTGATACTGGCATTTTTCTTTAATTTAAGTTGTTTAAGTTGTCAATTCCTCTAATTAGTCCGCGGACTACTTCTTCTTTCCCTAAGCTTCTCCAGTATTCGCGCTCGGCTTCTAGCCATTTAGCTGCATACTGTGTTGTGTCTGCTATTTCAAACCCTACCTTTTCTGGGTGTGGGAACTCTTGAAACGATACTGGTAAGCTTTTATCTGGGTAGATCGTGAGTATTACTCTTACTGGCTTCATTAGCTTTGGTATTTAGTGCACGGGCATACTGTGTTCATGCAGCCGTCCTTCTCGTTGGTGTGGACGTAGCGTATATGGCCACAGTTTGTGCAGGGATCTTTTAATGTCTCTGGCTCGGTGTACCTATTCATCGGCTTTGTTCTTACTCCAGCGCTTCTTGCTGATATTGCTAAAGTGATCCTTGCCGTACTTCTTGGCGGTGGCGGCTCCACCCTTCTTCCCAATCGCCATGTAGTGCTTCTGGATCGCTGTTTTCTTTTCTTTGGGCATAGGTTAGTAGGTTAAGTTGCTCAATACTCTACGGGCGTGTTCTCCTGAGTTGTAGTATTGGCCATACTCGTTGATACCCTCTACTTCGTATGGTTGACCGTGGTTCCAAATTAAGGCTATTTGGTATGCGGTGTATCCTCGATTCAACCACCTATCCACCATCTTAGTTGCTACATACAACTCGTTTACTTCTGTGCGTGGTGGTATGTAGCCTAGGATTATTTTGGAGTGTAGGTGGAAGGTTGGCTCCTGGTACTGTAAGCACCCCATCTCGGCTGATTTGCCTGCTACGCTGTGGCAACTATCTCCGCCCCCTGTCTCAGTTAAGATCATTGCTCGCACAATGGCCTTAGCGTAAGGGCTTATAGAAAAAGCTCGGTACCGCGCAATTTCTCCTTCTCTACTTCCAAGTCTGCTTCCAGTCGTTCGATCGCACTGGTACGGGCTGCCGCTTCTAGGGCTGCGTCGTACTTGGGTGATAGGACTTCTAGTTCCTCTTGGTAATAGATCTCTAGTTGCTCCTTCTGCTGCGTCACTTCGACTGCTTCTGCTTGTACGTTCTCTGCAATGATCGGCGGATTCAGTCTCTCTGCTAGTTCCGTGTACTGGGCTTGGACCGTTGGTACTAGGAAATAAATTGATCCGATTGTTACTGCGATACCGAATACAAAACTGTTGCGCGGTGTGATGAACTTTCGGGCTAGGTACTTGTATAGGTTATTTAGGGCTGATTTCATATAGAATGTTAGGTTGATTAAACTGGCTTCGACCTCCAAAGACATTGCTGTCTCCCACCTCACTTAGTATGCAAGCTAGTTGCTGTTTGTGCAAGCAAGTAACTTGCATAAACTGTTAGTAACTGAGACAATGCTTTTTATGAGAATGTCTATCAGTGCCTACAATGGGATCATAAAAGCTAAGGGACCGAAACGATCCAAGTACGGGAACAAAATTACCGAGTATAACGGGACCAAGTTTGATAGTGCTAAAGAAGCTAAGTATGCGCGCGAGCTAGACCTGCTCAGAAAGGCTCAGGAAGCGTCACAGCGCGTCGTAGACTGGCAAGGCCAAGTTCGGTACCCACTAGCCATAAATGATGCTCATATCTGCACCTACGTGCTCGACTTCCTTGTGCAATACGCCGACGGCCGCCAAGAACATGTGGACGTCAAAGGTGTGAAGACTTCGGTATATCAGATCAAGAAGAAAATGATGAAGGCTGTATACGATATCGATATCATTGAGGTGTAACTAAGTCTGTAGTTAGTTTGCTTTCAGTACTCAATGCCAACTAAAAAAACTACCAGCTTTCACGCTGGTAGTTTTTTTATTTTAGTTGACCTCGATCACTTGCCAATCCTGGGCTAGCATATCTGTCTGGCTTGCAAGCCAAGGCACTAGCTTCCCGTCAACTGGTATCATGTAGATATAAGGCTGCTGCATTTTGGAGTGCTCGTCTGGTACCTGTAGTTGTAGGAACATATTAGCTTCATTCCAACCTGCTCGGGTTACCCGCTGTCCTTCTTGTAAGGCAATTAGTGCAGCTCCGAAACTGAGATCATTTACTGGTGGCGTCATACTGGCTTTAGTTATTGGTTAATCACTGGCTACTTCTTAGCCAAGTGGAAGATCGCTTGTGAGAAGGCAAAGGTTTGTAGGATATCAAACAATGATGTGACCGATGCTTCGATTGTTGATGCATCTAGTGGCTCTCCTACTGCCCAAGCTCCCATAACGGTCAGGACTGCACCGACTACCAAGTTGACTGCGCGGACCAGCGTTTTGCGGGCTGCGATGTCTTCCTCAGTGAAGGTAAGCTCCTTTGGTGGTTTAATGAACTTTGTGAGTGCGTTGGCTATAAAAGCCGAGATAATTTCAATCATAGATCTTATGCTATTTACTAAATACTACAGCCGCTTCAAGCGGAAGAAGCGGATCGGGAAGCCGCCTTTATCTTTGTAGCGCTTTTCCCACGACTTCATGGTGAAGTTCTCTAGGAAGTGCCCGTCTTGGAAGCTGTCGTTTGACATGATGATGTCATTCTCTCCGACGATACCGACGTGTCCGACGATTGATCCGTTACCTGTTGCGGTTGGTGAAATGATGATGTCACCTGGTAGTGGTGAGGTCACCAGTTCAAACCGTTTGTCAGTGCGGAAGCGTTCGTCTAGCGTCCATGTCCCTGTAATGATCGGGAAGGGTATAACCTTCCGTAAGATATTGCTCACTGTGTCCGCGCAACCAAGCTCATCGGGTGCTGCGTCGTTTGGTGATGCATCTGATCCTAGCGCGGCTCGTGCGGCCTTGTGGAGCTTCTCACGGTTAGTCTCTACGTTCTGTGCTGCGATGTTTCGCTTGAGTAGTCCAATTACTTGGGTTGCTAGTGAGATCACATACTTCTGCAGGGACCAGTTCTCAAAGCTCACCACCTGGAAGACTTTGCCGACGTCCTTCTCGACGTAGTCCATATGGTGTGTGATCAGTGTGTCGTCTTTGATCCCTAGTTGGACCGCCAGCTCCTTGCGGCGCCCTGAGAAGTGGGTAACCGCGTGCCCTGCTTCATGCAGGAAGATCCGTACCCGTTCTGTGATCCGTACCTTGCGCCCTACCATGGGATCGTAAACCATTCGAGTGCGGTGTCGTGACGGCATTTCGTCTACATCTGCTTCCAACCAACACTCCATGATCGTGTTCTTATCAACAAAGTACGCGCCACCAAAGGTTGGTGTCACACCCCAAGCGATCTTCTCATCTTCCTGCATGTGCCACGCGATCATATTCTTCGACGGGAACAATCGGATCACGTTGTTGGTGATGTTGTTGGTAAACCAACTCCACGAGAACATACGTTTGCCGTCTGGGCGGGTGTATGTCTGTGGGTGTTCGCGGCGGATCAACTCGTAGTCGATCACGATCGGTTCGATCACGTCGCAAAACTTTGCTTGGTTCATCACCCTATGGATCAGCGCCAGCTCGTCCTTTGTCCAGTCGATAGGTGAGGTCGAGACGATGATCGGTTTTAGTTTGAAGTTTTCTTGTGCCATAAGCTATAGATTAAGCGGGAGCGTTCCCGTCAATACCGTATGCCGATAGTATGATCCAGCCCACAAAGATGAAGCCTGCGACTAGCCACAGATCCTCACTATCGTAGCCATAGAATAGGCGAGCGGTGTGAATAACGATTGTATCTTTAATTTTGTTGAGCATTTGCTTGTTTGATTGCGTCTTCCAAGTCATCGGTAAGACTGTTGCTAAAGAACACTGGGACCCTGGTTCCTGCTTGTGTAGTGATTTTCGTACGTCCTGGTTTGTAGAATTCGAGGAAGGCTTCCTCTCCTATCTCCGCACGCAACTCCATGAGGTAAGTGACCTTCTCGGCGTTGGTGTTAATTTTCATTATGTCATTTATGTACTCATTGTCCATACCGTACTGTCGGAAAGTGGCCAATTCTTTGCGTACATTGTTGCGTTGGATATCACTTGCAGTCCCGTTGTATAGATCCTGAATAAGCTGGTTTTCTATAGTCTTTATGGCTCCAGCGTTCTTTGCGCTCGCGTCCCAGGCGGTGATCGCATCTTGGTACATTTTATCCCCACCGTATGTCCTGATGTAGTCTGTTGTCTCGGCGATGATCCCTTGTGCGCGCATTTCTTCTTGTTTTACTCGGGCGGCTTCGATGTCTCCCCGATTCACCATTCCACGGATCGTACGTGACCCCTCAAGGCGTTCTGCTGAGGTTTGATCGTCTAGTCGCCACTCCTTACTCTTTTGCTCCCATAAGGTGCTCTCACGGGTAGGTACGAAGCCTGTAGCGCGGATGATCGCTTCCCAGTTGTTGTACTTGTACGTGTTCCCGTCGAAGTCTTGTAGTGGTGTACCGCTGATTGAGTGCACCCCGTGCTGCCAGCCGTTGTATGCCTTGATTGGGTTCGCGAACATGTCGGGTAGTCCGCGGCCTAGCGCTTCCATGTATCGCTCTTGACCTGCCAGTGCAATTGCGGACGGTAGTCGGTTAAACAATAGTCCACCAACCGCTCCAAGGTACGTCCGCACGTCGGCTGGATTTTCTGCAATACTTGATACTGCCAGTAGTTCGATACCCACTCGGCTCGATAGATCGATCCCGACGGTTGCAGGGATCCCGCGCTTGATCGCAATTTCCCATAGTGCCATTTCTTCCTTCAAGATGTCGTCTTCTTCCAGTCCAGCGATCTCTTGAAAGATCATGATCAGTAGCTTGGCAAACGGTAGCGCTGTTACTCCCCCGAGAAGGGTTGTGTACATCATCTTCCGAGACAATGATACAAACTCTCCTTGCTTTGCATCGCGATATAGCTGGTACAACAATGATCTGATGTAATGCTGGAAGACAAACAATACGTTGATCTTTCCGCGCAACATTCTTGGTCGGTGGTGTCGGCCGTAGCGGAAGTGTACGTCGTTTGATACCTCTAGTGCCTTAGTGTTGGCCACTTCTGGTGACAGTCCTTGCTCCATAAAGATCCGTCTGGCGGCTAGGAACATCGGTACACGGTTGATGTTTTGCTCGATGATCCCTGTACTCTTGTACATCACCTGGTTGAACTTAGAACTGATCTCACTGTATAGCGGGTTGTTTTGGAAGCCCATAAGCTCGGCTGTCATTTCCGCTCCCAGTTGACCCTTCTCTAGTAGCCCTTCGATCGCTGCCCGTTCTTCTGGCTTTAGTCCTCTACTCTTAATCGCCCAGTCGTTTGTGGCTTTGATGAGGTACGCTTCTGGCTTCCACGCTTTGTCTGATCCGTCCACATACTTTGATAGCTCACCCATACCCACTGTCCAGTTCTGTGTGGCGTTAGTGGCTAGATATGAGATATCGTTTGCTAGGTACCAAGCAAAGGCTAGGGTTCGAGCGGCTTGCCATTCTGGTTTGTTGTTGAGCTTGTACGCGACTAGATCACGGACCCAAGCAAAGAATTGTGGCTGTCGGCGCGCGTCGATGTTAGCCATAGCGTTAAAGTACTCGGTTGACCAGCGCATCTTAGTGACATACCCACTAAACCCACTGAAGTACTGCGCTAGGATCTGTTCGGTGTTCTCTGTGTCGTACCCGCGGACCCCTGATCGTCGTAGATAGTGACGCCCAAAGCCTTTTTCTTTGAACATGTCCGATAGGTTGTCTCGGAGTAGTTGTGCGACCTCGTCCTTCACGTAGCCGTTCTCCTTCATGTTCTCGATAACAGCACCCATTTTTTCTTGGGTTAGTTCACTACCTGAGAAGAAGTCCACCTCAAGCGATGTTAGTTTGTCTACCGCGTACCGTACTGTGCTATCTTCGTTGGCGTCCATCATTTCCTTCTGGTACTTCAAAGCTTCCTTCTCTGAGGCAAACGGCTGCATGTCCCACGTCTCGTAGCTGGCCGACATTTCCGTCTTGCGCTGTGACTTCACAACAAACGTTTCTGGGTTCATGTTCACCCCTGGTAGTTTGTTGAGGAACTTGCGTACACCCTTCTGCGGTGCAACCCACTTGTGTGGCATGTATCCAGTGCGCTCCTGTCGGTACGCTTCGATCTCCACTGGATCGATCCCCTTGGCCGCCATTTCTCGTAGCAACATTTCGTGCGCTGTCTCCATTCCGTCTCGGACCGCCTTGTACGCCGCGATCTGTTCGGTATCAAGTGCGCTCACCAGTTGTGCTTCGGTGAAGTTTTTACCCATATCGTCACCTTCCCATAGCATTTTAGATACCTGATCGCGTTTCGCGGTGGGTAGTTTCATGTACGGCGATAGCTTTGCGGCGAAGAAGTCGTCCATTTTGTTCTTGTCTCCGTCGTGAAGCTCCCCGATATCCTCGATAGTTTTAGCTACTTCAAACTGCTTTGGATCCTTAAGGTATAGATCTCGTGCCTGGGCGGTCACATTCTCTAGCGTGTTGATGTCCTTCATGATGAAGTTCAACTTGTTTTCGTTTTGGAACACAGCGTTGGTCACAACCTCATCTTTCGGGATCACCGCCTGTAGGTAGGCTGCACGCGCGGCTCGATCGTAGTCTGCCTTATCTGCTTTTAGTTGCCCGAAGTCCACGTACTCCAGCCCTTCTGTGGTTTGGAACATCACGTTGGCTTGTCGCACTGGGTTTGCCCACAGTGAAATAACTGGTCGATCGGGGGTTGCTCCACCTTCTGCCAGTACATCGTAGAAGTCGGCTACCTGAGCCTTTAGGTCTGGGTTATTGCCAAATAGATTGCGGATCCCCATTACTACGTCCTTAAGCTTACGATAGAAGCGCTCCATGATGCTGTTCTCGTATAGGTTGTTGTATGCTTTCTCGGCTAGGTATCGCTCGAAGCCATACGCTACCAGTTCTTCCAGTGCGCGATCCTGATCCGCGAGTGCTTTCTTGCGTGCATCTGTCTCTGTCATACCTTCCGCCACGTACTCCTTGTACAACTTCAAGTGCTTAGCGTTTAGTTTCAGTGGTGATTGCCCCTCATTCATAGCGGTGAGGATCGATCGGCGTGTCATTCCTTCAAACTCGGGGATATTCTCGATGTTCTTGATCACCTCGTGCACAAACTCATGATCCGACGTTGTACGCCCGACTTCATCTGTCATGTAAATACTGTTTTCGTACTGTGCGGCGTACGCATCAGTCTCGGCTAGCATTTTGTTGCGGATCTTCTCAGCTTGTATAAAGATCCGATCCACTGGGACCACGGCAAAATCAAGTTTGAAACGTTCTTTGTATTCCTCTAGCTTCTTGATAGCGTCCTTCTGGCTCGTTGCTTGCGCGGTGTACTTCTGAATAAACAGTTCTTTTTTAGCCTGCTGCATCGTCATATCTCCTGCCTTCACTTCTTCCAGCAGCTTCTTCTTCACGTTGAGGACCCGTGATCCTTTAACCAAACCACTTTTAGTGTTGTATTCCCCTTCACTGATCCAGCGTACAAACTTTCCTTGTTTATCGCGGACTGGGAAGGCTGATAGGGCATAGATTGGGCGGTTTGCGATCTCGTTACTGATATGCATCTGCCACCACGTCACACCTTTCTCGTCGGTTACCTTCTGAGCGCCGTAGTTAGTCGCTAGATGCTTACCTACCTGCCGTTCGTAGAACTTGTAGATTGGGTTTTCAGTGTCAACTGAGCCTGAGATATCAAAGCTCTCTACAAAACTAGCAAATGGTGTTACATCTAGTTCGGTTTGATTTGCTGGTGGTAGTTTATCAAACTTTACCTTTGGTATTGCCTTAAACTTACCGTTACCTGTCACTTCTGTAACGATCCAGCGAGTATCCCGATCGTCAAATACGTCTTGATCTGTTAACTCTAGGCCTGGCTTAAGATCCCTAACTTTAAGTGGAAGTCCAGTGTTCATACTTGACCAGTTGGCTGTAGCTCCCAAGCCCTCGATCTTCATCGCTGTTTCACCTACTGGGAACTGTAGTGTGTGCATACCTGCTTCTGATGCGTCTTTGATCTCCTTGCGGATTACATACTCCCACCACGTGTTGCGGTATGTCTGCATCTTCTCAATCGCTGGTGCGCGCTCTGCGATCCGTCGATCTAACTCAGCTTGCCCGATATCAGCTACACTCTCATTCCCTTGTAGTACACCCCACTGTCCAGCTTCCTCGGTTAGTCTTCCTTTCTGCATAAGATCCGACTGCATTTCAATGATCCGTCGTGTACCTGATGTTGCGTACCCTGGGTTTACTCCGTCGGCGGCGTACCCGTCGGCCATATCTTCATAGCGGGTGTGCGCAAAGTATCGATCTGATTGTGGTAACCCTGTGTGTACCTTACCTGCACTGTTCATGAAGTCACTTTGGTACACTCGCTCGTTGTAGTTATATACGGGACCGCGCACTTCATCTGGCAATACCACGTTGATATATGATCCCCCTGGACCGTCACCGATCTCATCTGGCTCATGCTCGATGTAGTCAAGCAATACCAGCTCGTCATTAACCAGCTCATTGAGCTTTTCAATGATGATGTTGCCGTCGGCGTCAATTGCTAGTGGGTTCTCGGCTGCCGATCGGATAGTATCCTTCTCGATCTGCTTGATCCCTGCACGATTCAGTAAATTAGTGAGTGTTTCGGGTTTGATCGTCTTGCCTTTCACTTCATCATTGATCGCTTCTAGGGTTGCGAGCGTCACGGTGTCGGCTTCTACCATTTGGAACATTGGATCGTCCCCTAAGAATAGCTTGTTGTCGTCCTCTGTACGCTCTTTGATGTAACTTCCGTAGTCAGTGGGCCTAAACGTCGCAAAAGATGCTTCACGCTCCTTGCGTGCCCTCTCAAGCGCTGTTTTCTCTGTCTCTGTCATGGCGTCAAGCTCAGCTTTCATCGCTTCGATGCGCGCTTCACTCTCCACTTGGGAAGAATTGATCTCGGTTACGTCAATTCCCTTGTCTGCTAGTTCTTTCTTAAGCTTCACCAGCTCCTCTTGGTATCGGCTAGCGTTATCCAGCACCCACTTATCGCGGTACTCTGATACACTGTCCTCAGCTGCCCGTTGTGTCCACTCTCTCGCCTTTGATACCGCTTCGACGTATTTCTTATTCTTCCTGTGCTTCATGGCAAAGTCCGCTTCCTCACGCTTGATCTCAGCCTGCAGTCGTTGCGTCTTCTCCTTGTACAATACCCGCACCTTCATTTCGGGATCGGTCATAAGATCAGCCACCATGTCGCCATACTCAATATCACCTGCATCGATGTAGTCTGTCCCGACGCGCTGGCTCTCCTGGTATCGCACTCGCTTCTTCTCAATAGTCTGCGATAGGAAGATGTCAAACGTATTTTCGGTAAAGTACTGGCTGATACGCACGTTCTTCCACTGGTTACCCTGCCGCCATGCGCGCCCGATCACCTGTCGTACCGCGGTGAAGTTCCACGGGTTACTCAAAATTGATAGGTCGGTGGTCTTCTCCTGCAGGTTGATCCCTTCCTCGATCGCTTCGTTACCGATAATCACGCGCACCTTCCCAGCGTTAAAGTCGTTTTGGATTGTAGATCGCTGTGGTTTCCCTGTTGATCCTGTGATCAGCTGCACCTCGTCTGCCTTAAAGCCCTTCTCCTCAACCAAATACTGTTTGATCAGTGGTAGATACTCTTTCCCACGACTTGAATACAAGATGTGGTTACTGTCGGGTACATTGCGGTACGTTTCTGCAGTCATTTCTAGGGCCAGCTTGATCTTTGGTGAACCTTCGACAAACTCCTTAGCACTTGGTACGGGACCAGTGTAGAACTGTGAAATGTAGGGAGAAAAAGCGATCTTCTGTAGCTCCGTCATAGCCTGTAGCGTCCCTGCTTCTGGTAGTTCAAATAGATCCTGAGCTTGTTGCTTGAACTTGTACGACATTTCATTTTCTGGGACCACGTATTCCCGTGACTGCCTGGTTGGGCGCACGATCCCTGCTTCTTCTCCGTCTCGGAAGTCAATAAACTCTCGTAGTAGTGACTGGAACTGGCGGGCGTTAGTGAAGCCGCGGACGTCCAGCTTCGAGTCAAGTGTCCCGTCGGCTTTTACTTCATCACGCGCTACCACGTCCATGTACATTGTCATGAAGTCGTTAACGTTTCGGATCCCCATTTGGGTCATACGTTCCCGCGCGAATAGCGATAGGATTGAGTAGTACTCCAGTGGGTGATTAGTAAACGGTGTAGCAGATAGCCCGATCACGTTACGCCCGTTGTTGTTCTTCATGATGTACTGAGCCGCCAGCCATAGCTTGATCCCTGAAATAGACGGTGTCTGTGAGAAGCCGCGGAACTCTGATACTTTTTTATTGTCGGCGGTCTTTGCACTCGCGATGATGTGGTTGTAGTTGTGGATCTCATCGACGGTAATAGCATCGAAGCCAAGATCCTCGAATGATCGCTCACCACTAGTACCAGCTTTACCTTTACCGATTGTCTCCTGGGTACCAGCTTTATCCTTCTCTTGCTGGCGCTTTGTCTTACGATCGTTAGGATTTTGGATCACGTCGTTCAGCTCACTAGTGAGATCCGTGTAGGTTTCATCGGTGAAGCCAAGCTTTTTGAAGCCGTCCTCGGTAATAACACTCAATGATCCGTCGGGGATTGATAGGGTAGATAGATTGCCCTTAAAGTCTCCGCCTAGGTTGGCTAGCTCGTTGATCTTAATATCTGGTTTCAAGTGTTTGATCTCACTCAACCACTGTCGGTATACCGATACACTCGGTAGTACGATCAATGGTTTCTTGGACCAGCCACGCTCTAGCAGTTCGATGTTAGCGACGATCCCCTGCATAGTTTTACCTAGTCCCACGTCGTGCGCGAGTAACCCTACTCCCTTGTTTAGCAGGAAGCCTAGCCCTTGGCGTTGCACCTCACGGATCTCTAGTGGTCGGCCTTTGAAGGTGGCGTTTAGTTTACTTACCAGCGGCACTTGGCGGTAGTCTGGTCGGGCGTATGAGTTGAACTGTTCGTTAAAAGCATCTTCTACGATCGCTCGATCAGTACTTGATAGTTCTTCGGTTAGGTATAGGTTGAACAATTTATTACCCTCTGTGCGCCGTGTACGCCTGTCTCGCTCGTTTTGTAGCTTGTCCCCACCTCTGACTGCATTTCCTCTAGTGTAGCCCGTAACGTTGAATTTTGAGCTTTCCCCGAATGCTGCCATCGGAAGGGTGTCGAGCCACTTCACAAAGTTCTCCTGCAATGATGTGCCGTTTGTTAGCTTGGTGGTGTCGGTAAAGTTAGCGTTGGGTGCTACTCGCATCCGCTCTGCTGTCATACGATCGGGTAGGACCGCTTCCAACATAGCCTTTTGGACCTGATACTTCTCATCACCAATAGTAGCTTTGTCTTCCTCTAGCGCCTGCATCTTCTCGTAGATGTTCCCTTGAGCATAGTTGAACTCGTTGTAGTACTTACCCTTCATGTAGAAGGCTTTGGTTTCGTCAAAGTTACCAGCCAGCTCTCCTGTTGGTGATACATACTGCCACTGTCCTTCTTCGATCATGGCTTTATCGACGGTTGCCATATCGACAATCGCATCGGTTGGGACCGTGTCTACATCATCTGCCCGCGCGTACCAGTTCTCATTCCATAACTCGGTACCTGTTGGTGACTTCACGTACAGCAAAGATGATCCGTCTTGTGTAACGATCTCACCTGTTTCTAGGGTTGTGCCCATTTCTCCGTCGTGTACGTGCCGTTGGACTGGATCCCCGACTGATAGGCCAGCGGCTTTAGCCTTTGCAGCTTGATCTCTAGCTTCGGCCAGCACTCGTTCAGTCACCCGCCGTGCGCGCTCGGTTTCTGTTGCTTCGGTGGTGGTCATATCGGCTAGATCTTTGTCACTCACTCTTTGTAGATCTGATACGGGTGTTTCTACTTCGGTGGTAGTCTCGACTGTCTCTGCTACCTCAGTTGCGACGATCGCTGGAAGATCTTTATATAAATCAGTGTCTTGAAATAGCTTGTAGGCTTCCTCTAGGGTACCTGATACTTGCTGCTCCTCTCCATAGCGGCCGTTTACTGTGCGCGTTTCCCCTAGTACGTGCTCTGGGTTACTGATGAAGTACCCGTCGGCGCTCATCTGCATTAGTCGCTCCTTCACAATACTCTCTGTCTTAGCGGCTGATCGTTTGAATACCACAATATCTGTTCCGATCCCTGTTGTATCGAATGATCCGTTGGGTAGTCGAGCAGCGGCTACTAGTTCACCTAGCCGTGCGATCGCTTCCTTGCCGCCTTCCTTCTCTGATGTCCGCAAAAAGCCTGACGGGACCACCATTGCTACGTGTCCGCCGTCGTTGGTGATGTCCAGTGAGCGCTTAATAAAGTAATTCTCGTAGCGGTTGATGCTCTTTTCTTCTCCAAGGCCTTTATACAGTCCGCGGTGCGCGCCGTATGGTGGATTGCCGATCACTACGTCGAAGCGTTCAGCTGTCATCTGCTTATTCCCTCGATCATCGACAAATAGCTGCTCGAATGGTTTAGCGAACATTCTAGCTTCTGGGTGATTGAGCTTAGCGATCTTGGCTGAGATCGGGTTGATCTCGTAACCTGTGATCTTTTGATCAGTTGGTACGCTGTATAGGAAGTTACCTGTACCGACGGTTGGCTCTAGTACTCGGCTCGATCCTGAGTAGGCGTTGAGGCCGCTTAGGATCGACGCTACCATGTTTACCGCTTCACTTGGCGTGTAGTACTCATCTAGCAATCCGCGCCCTTCTG
>Ga0136588_1000106_pt1 | contig 30825 bp, 20 predicted proteins | sample AntRauMFilla1564_FD_104782 | JGI IMG/M metagenome (GOLD analysis project Ga0136588, IMG submission 104782) | Saline lake microbial communities from Rauer Islands, Antarctica - Metagenome Filla 1 #564 | ecosystem: Environmental > Aquatic > Non-marine Saline and Alkaline > Saline | place... | reverse complement strand
GTTGGAGGTTGGAGGTTGGAGGTTGGAGGTTGGAGGTTGGAGGTTGGAGGTTGGAGGTTGGAGGTTGGAGGTTGGAGGTTGGAGGTTGGAGGTTTCCCTAAAAAATTTATGTTCAGGTAGTACAATTAGTTACAAGTCTTTTAATTAATTTTTTTTCTGTTTTTTTGACAAGAATTAAAACCTCTAACCTAAGCGAAGCGGCACCTCTAACCTCAAACCTTAGAGAGCGAAGCGACACCTCTCACCTCAAACCTCAGCAAAGCCAAAAACCTGCACTAAACCAAACCTAGCTCTTCAATCTTGGCACTAGACACCATTCTACCGTAAGCCGTTTTCCCGTCTGGAGCAAATTGCGGTTTTTCTAGCTCTAATTCTTTGCATGCTTTTGTGTAGAACTCTTCTCTTGTTGGGTAATCAGAGTTTACTACATTCAAAATTTCGCCATAAACAGGTTTATTAAACACATTTCTAAGAACAGTTAAACAGCGCTCTTTGGAGACCATATTTACGCGTTGTTGGCCTCCTTGAATTTTATCTCTTCCCGTAAAAAACCGAACCGGATGTCGATCTTGCCCATACAAGCCAGCAAATCGAAGAATAGTGGTATTTGGGCCGCCAATGTCCAAACAGTTTCTTTCATACTCTCTAAGTGCCTCACCTGCTTCACCAGATGGAATACCCAATGCGCCAAAAGATTCATCCAATAGCGTGTTTTGTTCCGGATAAACGGAGGTAGATGAAGCAGCAACTAAATGCGTTCTGTTAAAGTCAAACTCCCCTAAAATTTTGTTCATTTCTTTAACGTAATCTCTAGCTGCAGCCTCTTTATTTAGGGCACTTCTTATGCCAGGCGGGACGTTCAAAAAAAGTGCATCTGCATCTGATAGTGCTTTCGGGAATTGCACCCCAATAGAGGAGTGATAGACGTAGGTTTCAATGGCTTCATTGCGTAAAACATCAGCTTTATCAAAGCGAGTAGTTGAACCTTTCACCAACCATTCATCTTTTTTTAGTAGGGATGCTAAAGGTCTTCCTAGCCAACCTAAACCTATGATGGCAATTTTTTTGGGCGTATTCATGTTTAGAAAACTTAATTGTTAAGGTTCGTTGTTAATTCGTTCTGCTATTTTAAAGGCATGAAGCATACAGTCTCCCACAGAAATTCCTTCCATAAAATTGCCGGCAAAGTATAGATCTTTATTTTCCCCTTCTACGGCACCTATTAGGTTTTTGATCTTTTCGTAACCCAAATTATACTGAGGAATGGCCTTTTTCCAACGGTCTACCCTAGCAAATACATAAGGCCCCTTGATGCCTAAAAGCTCATCTAACTCTAGGTAAACCATGTCTATAAGGCGTTGATTGGCCATTTCTGTTAACCGTGGTTGGCGAGTTCCGCCCACAAAACAGGTTAACAAAACGTGGTCATAAGGCGCTCTATCTTCAAATAAGCTGGATGAGAAAAGACACCCTAAGATTTTTCTGTTTTCTACCTCAGGAACCAACATCCCGAAGCCATCTAAAGCGTGTTTAATGTCGCTGCGCTTGAAACCCAATGAAACTACTGAAAGTGGCGGTTGGATAACCCGTTCTGTTGGTGGCATTACCCAAGGCCCATCTATTTGGCTTAACCCTTGGGCCCCACATGCAAAAATCACCTTATCGAAGCGACTTTCAATATATCTGCCGTTGTGAATTTGGGTTATATCCCAGCTAAAATATTTAGGCTTAACCTGGGTAATTCGATGGTCGAGCCGGAGTTCTTTTGCTAACAAGCTAGCCAGTTTATTGGGAAGGGTTTGAAGTCCATCTTTGAAAGAAAAAATTCGGGCTTTATCTGGGTTTGCTCTTCCAGCATCTTTGCGTTTTTTTGCGCCCTTTATCTGCCCTTTGATCAACGAGCCGTATTCTTGTTCAAGCTCTACAAGTTTTGGGAAAGCTTGGCTAACAGAAAGATGCTTGGGGTTTCCCGCATAAACGCCAGCAATAAATGGATTAATCGCATAGTCTAAAAACTCTTTGCCAAGTCTTCTGTTTACAAAATCTGCAACCGATTCTTCCTCAAGGTTTTTTATACTTCTAGCCGGTATAAAAGGTTCTTTGAGTAGCCTAATTTTGGCGCTAAGCGAGAAAAAAGGGCTAAATAGAAAGGCAAGCGGAGATGTTGGTAAGACTTGTGGCTTCCCATCCTTAACGATATAGCGTTTCGCTGATTTATCGTTAGCAAAGATTAACTGCTCTGCCAAACCAAGTTCATTTTCAATGAAATCTCGGATTCTCTGATCTTTTAACAGAACGGTATTTGGCCCTATCTCTGTGTGCCAGCCTTCATCTTTAACGGTTTTAATGGCTCCGCCAACCTCTTTAGCAGACTCAAACACACGGACATTGTGGCCCATCTTTTTGAGTTGATAGGCAATAATTAATCCGGTAATACCGGCTCCGACAATAGCAATATCTCTACGGGCTTTCATATAAGTGAGCTAGAAGCAAAAAACGTATCTTATTGGCACTTAACATACAAAAATTGAATGTCACGATGGAAAAAAACCGATTAGAATTGTTTCGTGAAAAACGAAAGGCGTTAAACGAAAAAGTATTAGATCTAGAGCATTTGGGTGTAAAGCGATTTTACAGCATGGATGCCTCTGCTTTCCGGGAAGGTGAGCTAAATGCGCCGACCAAAGAACTTTTGGGTTTGGTAGCATCTACCGTTCTGCGATGTAACGACTGTATTGACTACCATTTAGAAGAAGTTGCTAAAGCGGGCTGGACCAAAAAACAAATAGTGGAAGCTTTGTATATCGCCATGTTTGTTGGTGGCTCTATTGTTATTCCACATTTCAGACATGCCGTTGAGACCCTAGATTTTCTTGAAGAAGAAGGGCTGTTCGGCAAAGAGTAGTTTTTAGTTGTTAGAACGGACAAGCTTTGTTCTTGTCCGCTTCTAATCTGTCTTACGGAAACCAGCGTCTTATTTATGCTTTGACATCTGAGCCTTTAAAACCATAATAGGCTATATAGATATAGCACAAGGCTGGCAAGAAAAATGATTTGTGCAGGCCTATATTATCGGCTAAAAAGCCCATCATAACCGGTATAATGGCACCACCAACAATGGCCATTATCAGCAGACTAGAACCTTTGCCTGTTAATCTTCCCAGGTTTTTAATGGCTAAGGTGAAAATAGTTGGGAACATGATGGAGTTGAATAAGCCAACGCTTAGAATTAGCCATACTGCGGTCATACCAAAGAAAAAGATGGTAGTAAAACTCAAAATAGAAGCGGCTAATGCTAAGATGCCCAGTGTTTTACCCGGTGTACCCTTTCCCACTAAGAAAAGAATATAATTTAATGCCACAAAGCCAACAAATACGCCGGTGTACATTAGGTCTTGAGTAAACGACCAGCCAATTATTACAGAGAAAATAAAAATCCCAAATATGTAAAGATTCTTTTTGCTGCTAGTAGCCGCATCGCCCATAAGAATAGAACCCAAGAAGCGGCCTATCATTGAGCCACCCCAATACAGGGAAACTAAACTTGCAGCAGCTTTTTCTGTTAGTCCAGCAATATCTGGCTCAATGATGAAGTCTACTAGGTACGATCCGATAGATACTTCTGCACCTACGTAAACAAATATGGCTATCACGCCTAGTAATAAATGTGGAACTTTCAGCGCTTCGGAAAAGGTATGATGATCTTCTCGCTCGTCAATTTCTGATATGGTTGGGAGCTTTAGGAAGGCGAAAATACCCGCCATAATGAATAGGGTTATGCCTAAGCCAATGTACGGAATTTGAACCGTGGTAGCTTTTAAGGCTTTGTACGTGGCTAGCTCGTCGCCGCTCATAGAGGCTAATTGATCAACTGTGAAAACGGTGGCAGACAAAATTAACAAGCCACCGAATGCTGGTGCTAGGGTTGTACCTAGTGAATTGAAAGCTTGAGATAAATTTAGCCTTGCTGATGCACCAGATGGTGTACCTAAAACCGATACATAGGGATTTGCTGCAACTTGTAGAATGGTTATGCCAGTAGCTAGAACAAATAAACCCGCAAGAAATAACGGATAAGACGGCATGGCTGCTGCGGGATAAAACATCATAGCGCCTACGCCAGCAGTGGCTAAGCCGGCTACAATGCCGTTTTTATAGCCTATGTACTCAATGATCTTCCCAGACGGGATAGACATAATAAAGTAGGCAGAGAAAAAAGTGAATTGAATGAGGGATGCTTGGGTAAAGCTTAAATCAAAAACAGCTTTTAAATGCGGAATGAGGATATCATTTAAACTGGTTAAAAAGCCCCACATGAAGAACAAAATGGTTAATGCACTAAAGGCAAAGGTATACGATTTACCGTCTGAGTTACCGGTTTGGGAAGGTTGAGAAACAGGTCCGCTAGCCATAATTTTCGCTTAATTGATTAAGTAATGCAAGGGTTTGATAATAGGTGACTGAGAATACTAGATTCTTAAGGAATAAGCACCTATTTAAAATTTTAATCGCTTGTTAATGAGAATATAAGTTCATTCAAATTGAAGCCAAATGCGTCGAAAACTACACGCAGCTTATGCTCACCACTTTCGATATTTATTTTGCCTAAAGAAACGGTTTGCCAAGTAGAATAACTGCCCGTTGCGGGAATTGTAATGTTATTAAGGCCCCTTTTGCCGTCTATAAAGACGCTCATTTTCCCATTATTTTGGGGCGCTACAATGCGTGCTGACATTTCCATTTGCCTGCTAGATGTAGCCTTATAGATATACTCTAGCCATTCACCATTCGCAATCCAACCAACAATGTAGTCGAAACCACCAGAGTTTTTGGTTACCTCAATATCTACGCCATCGTTGCGGAAACTACCGCCTATATTTGGGCCGCCAGGAGAACCAGAGGTATTAATATAATCGGTGTCGTTGTAGCTCATTCCTTGATTTCCCAAATCAAATTGTACAGCTGCAATAGTTCCTGGGATTTTATGCGCAGTGTATGGCTCAGGATTTGAGTTAAAATCTGGATCAAAGAGCGCTGGAATAACATCTGGTCGGTAAACACTTTTATCGATATGAAGGTCTGTAGCCATTTGCATGAGGCCTTTGATAGCAACTTCTGTTGTGGGTTTTGGGCCACCTCGCCAGTAGCTTAGAACAGCTTCATAATCTGGATTTGTTACCACAGAAAGCGGCGCAGTTAGGGTATCATACTTTTTGTGGGTCCACCAATTCCAGCCAATATTTCGGGCTTCTACCATTCTGGAGACTTCATAGAACCAGCTATTGCTGTTCTCTCCTGTTTCGCCTAACCATAAGGGCACTTGGTATTCGTTTCTGATGTCTGTGAGGTACTGAATGGTACTAGGTGAAGTGTGATTCCAGTATTTATGAAACGTATACACCATATTATCATCCATAGGTGGTGTTAAAGCTGTGAAATCCTTAGCGAACCAATTACCCTCTACAAACATGATATGATTGCGGTCTATTTTACGGATGGATTTAATAAGATCTACATAAAATTTACGAAACAACGCCACATTGTATTCATCTGGTAAAACAGGCTCATTTACTAAATCGAAGCCAATAATTTGGGTTTCATCTTTGTAGCGTGCAGCAAACTCTTCCCAAATTTTCAAAATTTGTATTTGGTAAGGATCAGGCACTGTCCATAATCTTGCTGTGCCATCGCTATCAGAAATGTTCAAATGATTTTGCGCCCCCGGCGTTGCATGCATCCCTAGAATGATCATTAAATCGTATTTCTTGCACCAGCCAATAAAATCATCTAGCAGTGAGAATCCTTCCTCTAGAAATTGATCTGAGTCTGGGTCATAAAAAACTTTATAATGGAATGGCAGCCTAATATGATCATAGCCCCATTCTTTTAGTGCCTTGATATCTGCTTCTTGCACGTAATTTTGTTGATACAGTGCGTAAAAATCTAGAGTGGCTTGGGCGCCAATTAGGGCTGTTATTTGATTTCTAATACTAGTTGGTGAGCCACCGTCTGGCGCTGCGATTTTGAGCATATAGCCTTCAGGCATAAGCCAGCCTCCTAAGCCTACCCCGCGAAGCGCGACTGGCTTTCCTGTCGCATCCAGTATGTTTGGCCCCTGAGCTTTATAGAAACCAGAAGTTGAGTTTTGAACAGAATCCTTGGAAAAAGCTGTAAAAAAGCCAAAAGCTGTCAACAGCATGATCCAAAGAAAGCTCATATTATTTCTCATTTAGCATAAAAGGCAGTTCTTGAACTTCATCTGAGTTTGTGCCAACCATGAAGGTAAACGCCCCTTTTTCTGCTTTAAAGGTATGGTCTGCACCATAAAACGCTAAGGTTTCTGCATTTATTTTAAAACTGATAGTTTTAGACTCACCTGCTTTCAGCATAACTTTTTGGAAGCCTTTTAATTCTTTTACCGGACGAATAGTTGAGCCAAAATGATCTTTTATGTAGAATTGAACAACTTCTTCACCATCCATTTTACCAGAGTTAGTCAATTTAACTGATAGTGTAACTTCATCATCCATCCCCATTGAAGCAGCAGAAAGCTTCATATCAGAATACGTAAAGGTGGTGTAACTCAAACCAAAACCAAATGGAAATCTCGGGTCGTTTGACTCATCTGTGAAGTGGCTCCAGAATACTAAACCGGCGTCATTGGGCCCTGTACTTGGTCGTCCTGTATTTTTGTGATTATAATAGATTGGTATCTGACCAGCGTGTCTTGGAATAGTCATTGGCATTTTTGCCGCAGGATTGTATCTACCAAATAGCACATCGCCAATGGCATGGCCTGCTTCAGTTCCTAAGTGCCATGCTTCAACAACCGCTTTTGGGTTGTCATAAAGTTCAGGCTCTACGATGGCGCGACCATTCATTAAAACAATAGCGGTATTCTTATTCACGGCCAATATTTTGTTCATCAGTTCAACCTGACGACCCTTTAAAGAAACATCTACTTGGCTACGTCCCTCACCCGTTTGGAAGCCCTCTTCGCCTAAAGCCATAATCACATAATCTGCTGATTTTGCGATAGAAATAGCCTCATCGAAGCCAGAACCGTCATCATCACCAAATTGCAGTTCATGAATAAAGGTGCGGTCGCCAACGGCTAATACATAACCTGGTGCATAATTTACGGTTACATTTTTGCCAACAGCAGCTTTAATTCCTTCTAATAAAGAAACCGCTGAATTAGCCTCTGCTCTGCCTCTCCAGCTACCAATTGGCGTATCTTTATCATTGGCTAGTTTACCAATTACTGCAATGGTTGCTTTTTTAGTGGGGTTTAAGGGAAGTAAATTGCTTTCATTTTTTAGCAGAACAATAGATTTTTTGGCAACGTCTCTTGCTGCCATTCTATGTTCTTTAGTGTAGGTGAGTTCTTTTTCGCGTTTTTCATTTGAATAGCGATATGGATCATCAAAAACACCTAGTAAAAATTTCATTCTCAGCATTCTTGATACCGCTTCGTCTACCACAGATATAGGAACTTCACCAGCCTCAACCAACGCTACTAAGTGACGTTGGTAAGCTTCCGATTCCATGTCAATGTCATTACCGGCTAAAATGGCTTGTTTTGCAGCCATTTCTAGATCTTCAGAATATCCATGAGGAATCATTTCACGAATTGAGCCCCAATCTGATAAAATGATACCGTTAAATCCCCAGTCATCTTTCAGCAATTCTCGCTGCAAATAATGGCTAGCTGTGGTAGGAATTGCCCACATATCATTGAAAGAGTTCATCATTGAAGCAACACCAGCATCATTTACCGCCTTGAACGGAGGTAAAACCATGTTCAGCAAGGTGTTGTTACTAATTTCTGTAGTGTTGTAATCTTTACCTGCTTCGGCAAAGCCATAAGCTGCCAAATGTTTGGCTGTTGCAGCAATAGAGTTATAGGTAGACAGGTCGTTTGTTTGGAAACCTTTTACCCTAGCCACGGAAACCAATGCGCTTAAATAAGGATCTTCACCCGCACCTTCCATACCACGGCCCCAACGAGGGTCACGGCTAAGATCCATCATGGGTGCAAAGGTCCAGTTAATACCAGCAGCAGATGCTTCAATGGCAGAAATTCTGGCAGATTTTTCGATGGCAGCTAAGTCCCAACTGGCGGCCTCAGCTAATGGAATAGGGAACATGGTTTTGTAGCCATGAATTACATCATAGCCAAAAATCAGTGGGATTTTAAGTCGGCTGTGCTCCATCACAATTTCTTGTGCTGCTCTAGTTGCTTCGGCACCGGTTACGTTAAGCATTGAGCCAACGCCACCATTTTTGAGCAACTCAAAGCGCTCTTGCTGGTAGTCGCCTTCGGGTACAGGGCCGGTAAATTCCCAAGCTCCATTATGCTGGTTGAGCTGTCCTACTTTCTCTGCTAAGGTCATTAGCGATAAAACAGAGTCAACTTTGGCTTCAATTTCAGGCTTTAAAAGCTGATTTTGCGCAGATAATTGGTTCGATAGTAAAAGACCAACGACCAAAAGAAGGGTGTGTTTAACAAAAAATCGCTTTTCCATAAATCAAAAAAAATTAAGGTTATGCATCGATGGTAAGAAATTTATCTCATATTTGTGAGAAAAATTTTCACTTATTTGGGAATTAATAAAGATATACCTTTTCTGATCTTTAGAAATTTTGAGCTTGATCGATAATTGTCTCAAATAAAACCTATTTATCTGCGTTGATTTCCACGATTCTAGGTGTGTTTGCAGATCCCAACATAAAAACAATCAAGCGATTTCCCGTTTCTGGAAAATAGTCCACATCGCCTGTATTAGGCGTAAAAAAACGCTTATTGACAATGAATTCCCAAATTTTTTGGATGGTTTTTTGGGCTGCATCAACTTATATTCAACTGCTCTGCTATATGATGCAAAAGGGGTATTTCTATTTTGGTAGTTTTAAAACGGCGTGTTGTCCATAAGTCTTGATCGCTGACATCAAAGGTATTTCCCGATTTATCAACAGGTGTTAGTTAATAGGTTTTAAAATCTTTTTTTCATTGATTTTGAAAAAATAAAATCCAGTTTAGCTACCCTGATGAATAAGAAACATTGATAATGACACTTTTGATTCTTCCCGACACTGCTATTTTTGCATTTTTATCATCATAATAATTGTTAGCATTTTTTCGTTCTTCAAGAGCATTAACTAACTTCGACACTTCAACAATTTCTTGCTCAAGAGGGTCGTCTTGAGCAGAACTTGCCGAGTTACTACAGCTAGCAATAATAACAGCAACCACTAATAGGGCTAATTGAAAATTTATTCTTTTCATAGTTAAACTCGATATTAGGTTGAAATCTTGCTTTATTAGATAATAAATATTCCTAATTATAGTATAATTTTTATCAATTAATACATCGCTTAGCGCAAAATTGCTTTTTTATGACGGCCAAACCTAGTCCAACATTCCTAAAGAAATCCTTCTTCTGGCTTATAATTCTAGCCTTCCCGCTTGCATTGTTATTCAGTATTGAGGTACTACTTCGCCTTTCTGACTACCGAGCTGAGTACCAAGAGCTATTTATTGCTGTTCCGGAGCATGAAGACCAACTCATTGCAAACCCCTCTTTCAGCACGCGCTATTTTCCTGCCTTTAGGCCACAGGTTGCGCCTAATACTTTTTTACGTAAAAAAGACGGGAATACGTTTAGGGTATTTGTTCTAGGAGGTTCAAGCGCACAGGGGTTTCCTTATAATTATTATCACAGTTTTGCTGCAAATCTAGAACGCAGCTTATTAGCGGAAACAGTAGGCCTAAACATCGAAGTAATAAATCTGGGAATGACTGCCATTAACAGTTATGTGTTACAAGATGTTGCCCACAGAATACTGCCTTATGAGCCTGATGCCGTAGTGATTTATGCCGGACATAATGAATTTTATGGCTCTTTTGGAGTGGGAACTTCTCAATATGGGTTAGGAAATGCAATTGGTGTTAAGCGCTTAATATTGCATTTAAAAAACCTTAGGCTATATCAGTTTATAGAACGTTTTATTGGCGTAAAGAAAGAGCAGACGCAAAATAGAACCTTAATGGCAGAGGTAGTTAAAGAGGCTAGCATAGGCTTTGAAGGCGATATATACTATGACGGACTTGAGCAATTTGACGTTAATCTGACTTCCACGGTTCTTGCATTTACAGAAAAAAATATTCCGGTTTATTTGGGAACTCTTGCCTCTAACTTGGCTGACCAAGCGCCAATGAGCGATAACCCCGCTGCCTTGGCTTCATTTGAAAAAGCGAATGTGTTATTGAGAGAAGACAAAAGTGATAGTGCTTTTCATTATTTCGAGTTAGCAAAAGAATACGATGGTATTCGCTTCAGGGCGCCCAAAGAATTAAACAAATTTATTGCTTCTTATGAACAGCTAGATCACTCTTATGTAGTTGATGTCTACGAACTTGCAAAGCAGCAGTCAGTAAATGGAATACCGGGTAACAATTGGTTTACCGACCATTTACATCCCACAGCAGCAGCCAACCAAGCCATCGGAAAACTCTTTTATGAGCGTATAGCAGCTACACATCCAAAGCTAGAAAATCACCTATCAAGCAGCACTATTTCTTTAGATTTGGCTCTTAGTTCTTTTGATAAAACCTATGCTGAGGTACAGATTTCAAGATTATTGTTTGGCTATCCTTTCGTAAAAAATCAGAATGCAGATCAAGAACGCATCCGCTTTGAGAGCTATTATAATCAGCAGCTAAATCGCTCTTTTATAGATTCTCTTGCTGCGCTAACCTGGAGAACCCAGCGCCAAAGCTCACTTTCGTTAACAGATATTATCAATTCTGGAACGGCTCAAGGTGATAGTCTTAGCGTAATGCAGCATTATGTGCCTTTAGCCTATTGGCAGTTATTTAACAAAAATCTCTTGTTAAAAGGGGCTAATTACGCATTAAATAACCGAGAATTGGATTCGCAGTCGGCTTTAATTCTTCAATTGGCTGCAAAAAATTTCCCAAAAGAACTCTTTATAACTAGTTCGTTAGCCGCACTCTATTTAGTGAATCAAGATCTAAAACGGGCAGAGTTTTGGTTAAAAAAAGCGGAAAGTATCAATCCTGATGATTCTAGTACCTTGTACAATTTTGCTAGACTCTACGCTATTAGAAAGGACTCTGTGAACGCTAAAATCTATTTCGATAAATACCGTAAAACATTGGAGAATTAGTGGGAAGGCAGCCTAAAACGTAATTTTAGCCATAACTGCAAAATGGTCGGACACAAAATTCCCGTTAGTTAGTCTTGGGTCTATATGCTGATAGTCTGTTACTGTATTTTCAGGGAAACCCCCTAAAAAAATAAAATCAATAATCCTGTTGTCGTGCTTTTTATTGAATCCGTTGAATGTGCCCAAAGGTCCAGTATTTGTAGTTGAGGAAAGAGCCTGAGCGTTGCTTAAAACCGACGTAATTCGTTGTATAGGTTGTTGATCTAGTGTGGCATTAAAGTCTCCCAAAAGCAGTTGTTTAGTAACAGAGCTTTGAGCCATTTCTTTAATAATGAGCTTTGCTGATTCTGCCCTAGCCTCAGCACCAATATGATCGAAATGGGTATTACAGACTAATAAACTATCGTTGGTGCTTTTATTGATGAATAGCCCAAAAGTAGCAATTCTGGGAAGGGCAGCATCCCAACCCGTAGATACTTGGTTGGGTGTAGTTGAAAGCCAGATAGTTTTGGTCTCAATCAATCTGTATTGTGTGGTATCGTAATAAATGGCGCAAAACTCACCAGCTTGTTTCCCATCGTCTCTGCCAACACCAATTACGGCATGGTTTGGCAAGGCCTCTGCTAGAAAGCTTACTTGATTTTCTAAGGCTTCTTGAATTCCCAAAAATGTAGGCGACCATTCTTTGAGCATAAGACCCATTTGCTGCTTACGTTCAGACCAGTTATTTGGACCAGTCTTATCATAATCATTCTTAATGTTATAGCTAATAACAGTATGCAGCTCTTTTAAAGAAGTTTCTTCAGAAGTTGGCACTGTTTTGCTACATCCAGCAATTAGCACTGCACAAAAAAATAAGCTAGATAGCAAAGAGACAAGGCGAAAAGGGGGTATAATTTTCACAGTAGATAAACAGTTAACTGATTATTGGAATGAGTATTTCACCAAGTAAAGGTTTTTGATGATTAAAAGCGCTTCTTTGAGAAATTTTATTTAAAATGTGGGAATATTTATTAACTATCATTTACCTCTTGTAGTATTTTGCCTTCCTTGATCAACACAAAACACCATTATTCTTGGCCATTTTTCATGCTACTTTTTTGTGGTTCTTGGTTAATTATGTGTTGCCAAGCCGATACTATTGAGCAAGAAAATACATTAAATTATGTACGTATTTCAAGTGAAAAAAATTTCATAATAATAGATAGGGCAGCATACGTAGATAAATTAGCTGGATTTTGGTTAGGTCAATGTATTGCAAATTGGACGGGTTTGGTAACAGAGATGGACAAAATTGGAAATATTGGTGAAATTAAAACTGGAGCATTTTACACTAGAGATGATTGGGGAGGAATTGATCAACCAAGTATCTGGGGTGAAGGTGTACCTAGTGATTTATCTAGAACTATAGATTTTATATTTGCTGATACTACTGATATTTGGGGAGCTGATGACGATACTGATATTGAGTATATGTATCAGCATTTACTTTTTGAGAATGAAAGCAGTATTCTCACCGCAGAGCAAATTAGAGATGGTTGGTTGAAGCATATTATTGTGGAAGAAGAGAACTATTTATGGATTTCTAATCAACAAGCATTTGATCTAATGAGAGAAGGAATGCTTGCACCTGCTACGAGTATCCCGCAAAATAATCCCCATTTTGCCATGATTGACGCCCAATTAACTACCGAGATTTTTGGGTTGTTTGCTCCGGCTAGACCAGACATTGCTTATAAGCTTGCTGATTTACCCATTCGAGTTACTGCCGCTAAAGAAGCTGCCAGTATTGCACATTTCTATGTGCAAATGCATTCATTGGCTGCTATTCCAAAGCCAAACCTTGCCATTAATAATAGAATCCAGTGGATGGCTAACGAAGCTAGAATATCGCTTCCAGACAGTGCCTACCCTGCTAAAATGTACGACTTTATCTATGCGCTATATCAAGAAGGTTTACCTTGGGAAGAAGCCAGAGATATGGTGTATCATCGTTATCAAGTTGAGCAAAAAGACGGCTATACCATTAGCTCACAAAATTTGTATTGTAATGGTTGTTTTGCAGCAGGCATAAATTATGCAGCTAGTTTAATTAGTCTTTTTTGGGGGGAAGGAAGGCTCAAAGAAACCATAAAAATTGGTACTCTTTGCGGCTGGGACTCTGATAACCCCACAGCAACATGGGGCGGGCTTTTAGGCTTTATGATAGGGAAAAGTAAAATAGAAGCTTTATTTGGTCAACGCTTTTCCAATCGATTTAATATTCATAGAACCCGACAAAATTTCCCAAATAATGGGCTAGATAATTTCGATAAGATGGCAGAAAAAGGAATTGCTATCATAGATCGTTGTGTTCAATATGAAATGCAGGGATCTGTGAATCTATCCACAAATACCTGGGTCATTCCCAACAATTAAATCTAGTTCAACATTGTATTAATAAATCGCTATATCAATCAATCACTTCGACTATGAGACTACTACTATTACCCTTAATAATGAGCTTGGCATTTTATGCTTGCGGAGATGATTCTACCTCAATAGACGAATCGCCAATCATTCCAAGTATAGATGGATACACCTTGGTTTGGAACGATGAATTTGATGGCAGCAGCTTAGACCTCACAAAATGGGCGCATCAAAATGGCGATGGTGCTGAGTTTGGGCTAAATGGCTGGGGAAATAATGAGTTGCAATTCTACACCAGTAGAACAGAAAATCTAGAAGTGAGTGAGGGTATGCTAAAGATGACTGCACTCGAGCAAAACTTTTCTGGTAGGGATTATACTTCAGCAAGAATTAGAACAGCAGACCTACCAAATGGCAATTGGAAATACGGCATTTTCGAGGCTCGAATAAAATTACCGGTAGGCCAAGGCTTATGGCCTGCGTTCTGGATGCTGCCAGAGGAAGCCGTGTATGGAGGTTGGCCTAGAAGTGGCGAGATTGACATTATGGAAGCTGTTATGCATATCCCAAATGAGACGCACGGAACGGTGCATTTTGGACAAACCTGGCCTAATAACAGCTTTAAGGGCACGGGTTATTTCTTGCCTAATGGCAACTTAAATGAAGCCTTCCATACCTTTAAGATAATTTGGGAGGAAGGCAGTATTCGCTGGTTTGTAGATGACGTGCTATTTTACCGTGTAACACCGGCAAACTTAGCGCCTGAACGTTGGCCATTTGATCAATCTTTCCACATACTATTAAATATAGCTGTGGGTGGTAATTGGCCTGGTAATCCAGACGGAACTACGGTTTTTCCCCAAAGAATGGAAGTAGATTACGTTCGTGTTTACCAGAAATCGAACTAATTTAAACTCACAGGCGCTGCAATGGTGCCTATTTTATTGTAGTAGATACATTCGGTTGAAAACAGTGGTATCAATTTGAACTTTAGATTGAGCGTCGTATTTAGTAAGACTGTCTTTTAGCGCCGAGTAGGCACGATACTGTTGCTGAAGCACATTTTCACTAGCTATCATAGTTTGTGATTTAAAAGGTAGAAACTCTCGTTTTTCCACGTTTAAAACAATCCAACCATATTCTTTTGAATTTGCAACCATTGGTTTATTAATTAAAGCTTTACTTATCAATACAAAAAGTGGAGTGTTTGCATCCATCTGTTGGTTATTAAGCTTACTTAATCCTTTAATTGAACGGTTACTTTTTTCCTGTTCCCACTTTTTTCTTAAAGCTACTGCATTATCAGAGTCTGTAGCTTTAACGAAAGAATAGCTAGCATTCATCTTATAACCTTGATTCGGGAATAACCTATCTACAAACCAAGTGGGTATTTCTACAGCTGTTGTGTCTTGCAGAGCTTGGTTAATAATCTCTTTTTGATATAATTGCGATAGTACATCCAATCCTCTATTTCTAACAATACGTTGAACTTCAAAAGATTCATCTGTTCCCGATTCAATACCTTTTTTATAAAAATACTCATTGCGTATAGCTCTACCCAAAGATGCTCCAGTGCGAGCTTTAGATTCATTTGCAGATAAATAAGGTAACCAAGACAAATAGTCTGCGACAGTAAAAGTTAGTATTTCTCCATTAAATTTATATGTAGCTAAAGACATATTTTTGTCGAATTCATCAGCTATTTCAGATATCGCATCACTTTCCCAAAATTCTGGGTTAGTTGTTTGAGGAATCTGTTCAAGCGAAGATTGAGTTTCTTGATTGGCCGCCACTTTTTCTAGCTGAGTTTTAAGCGAAAGTATACCCTCTTTATTTGGTAAAACTTCCAATTTCTGCATTTGATCTTTTATATAATCACCTGCATATAAATTAGCTTTTCTACTTCTATATTTCGAGAAGGTTCCCTCCTTTTTTATTTGGTATTCATCTTCTGCAAGCATAGCCTCGAAAATTATGTGCTCCACCCAAATAATATGCCAGCCCAATTTACTTTGAAATGGCTCAGAGTATTCTTCCTTATTTAAGGAGAAGGCTTTTTCTGCAAATGCGTCATCAACGGAGTAGTAGCCAATTGAGCCTAGAGATCCGGCTAGCGAGTCATAGCTAGCTGTTTGGTAAAATTCATTGGCTAGTTTAATGAAGTTAGCCCCTTCTTCTAACTTTTGATAATAGGGAACTAACGCTTCTTTTGTGGTGGCATACAGCTGCCTTGGATAGACTTTACGCTTTGATTTTGCGAAAGCCAGCCGCAGCTCGTCATCGGTAATTTCTGGTAACAACTCATTCATTTCCTTCACAAAATAAATATCAGCTATAGTCTTTCTTTTTTGGGCTTCAGTAGCCTCTATATAGATGGGATTTTTGGTATAACCATTATCAATAGCCTCTTCTGCCAACAATAAATTTTCTTTCCACCTTGCTAAAAAGCGATAGCGCTCATCTTTTGTATCATTTCTGCCATTTTTGATAATGTAGCGTAAATAGGCTTGATTAAATTCATAGCTAGATACTTCAATATCGTTCACAGTAAATAAGGTCTGCTGATCTTCTTCTATAGCATTTTGTGATGCATCATTTCTGGAGCAAGCAAATGACGCTAGCAGAAATACGAATACTGCTGAAAGGCAGACAAAAAAGAAAGGCCTCTCTTTGTAGGAGCGGCCCAAAAATAAAGGTGTCATAGACGATTAGAAGTAAATTTTAAAATCTATCATGGTTGAGGTTCCTAAAAAATCAAATGGAACTTGGGCAAAATCAAAGCCTAATATAGGACCGTTCACTGTCTTAAGCATCAAACCAGCACCATAAGAAAAATGTGCTGAAGCACTTTCGTCTAGCAAGAAGTCTCTATAGCCAGCACGCATGTGGAATTGCACCGTTTTAGTTTTGTAACTCAACTGCGCTCCACTGTCAATATTCATGTCGTTATCATTAGTTTGCTGTACATCAGACATTAGCACTAAGTCTAAGTTCTTGGAGGTATATGCTGGCAAGGCTAAGCCAAAGCGGAAAGAAATTGGGATATCCCAACGGTCCATAAAGATTCGGGAAGGAATTTGGGTATTATTGCCTTCAGAAGTTGGATCAATATCTAAGTTAAACTCAGAGTTAATTCCGTCCATTTGCATGGCACCACCAAAATTACTGATAGAAGCCCCGACAGATAAACCGTTTAGATAATCGGTTTTCAACACAAACCCAAAGTCGAACGCAAAGGTTTGCGCACTCATATCATAGATTCGTTGTTGAATAAACTTAGCCGTACCACCGAAGTAAAATGATGGGGTTAAGTTTTGGGCGTAGGTTAAGCCTACACTTAAATCATGTGAGGCGAAAGTAGCGCCCGTACCCATTGGCTCCTCAACCGTACGTACATCCATTCTGCCGTAATCGATATAGTTGAGCCCAAAACCGATTTTCCGATTAGCGCCCATATCTAGAACCAAACCTACTGTTTGTGACTCAACATCCATAAAAATGTTGTTAAATGCTAAATAAAGACCAGAAGTAGCCCCATTTTCATCATTTAAAGCAATGGTTGCTGGGTTCCAGAATAAACCTTCTGCACCATTAGCCATAACCGTATTTGCGTGGCCAAGTGCCGAAGCTTTTGCGCCAACACCTAAGGTTAAGAAGGGCGCGGCTGTTGTACCTATTCTACTTTGTGCGTCTAACTTGTTGTTGATTAAACAGGTTGAGCTTAAAAGTAGTAAGCAAAATAGTAGGCTAATTTTTTTCAATGTTAGATGCTCCATTACTTAACCACCGCAAATTTACCTTTGAAAGAACCGATGCCTGGGGCTTCTACATGGTAGAAATAAATGCCATAAGCAATATCCTCGTTAGTATCTGATAGCAAATCCCAAGATGCAGAACCATCTGTAACACTTCCGTTGTGACGTATTGTTTTTAGTTTTTCGCCACGTACATTAAATATTCGAATAGTGCACTCTTGTGGGAGATTAAACCAACTGATTTTACGCTCACCACGTCCAATTGATAATGTAGAGGCCTGTTTTTCCCATGAGGCGGCGCCTATGTAAGGGTTAGGTACCACATAGATTTCTTTCAGTTCTTCTTTAGCTAAATCAGTATCAATTAGTGCACCACGTACAGCAAACTGGAAATAATCGCCTGCTCGAAATTGTTTTTTTGAACTAATTCTAATTTTATCCCCAGCAGATGGAGGAATGCTACCACTTGAAATCCTTACGGTAAATCGAGATTTAAATCGCACTCCTTCACGGTCAGTAATATGAAGCTCATCACCTTCGCTTAAAATATCATTATCATCGGTGTCTACGATAAAGATTTCAGACTGTTTATTCTCGTCAAGATTGTATGCATAGACTGGAATATCAAAGCGTGAATATCCACCTCCAAGTAAACGTGGAGGTCTATACGTTGAGTCAACAGGATTTACAAAAATAAGCTCATAATCAGAATCTGTCCTTACATAAGAGGCTAATTCATTAGGCCCAACTTCAACTACCCAATCAGTTGCAAAACCGTCGAGTTTTGTAGCATCTAAATCAAATAACTCATTTTCAGTTCCTTCATTTGAAACCCATCCTGTTCTATTTGGTAGAATATCTACATCAGTAACGTTGGTTAGTGTTACAGAAAAGCCGTCAATTATGGGTGTTGTTTCTGCGTAAGAAGTGCGCGCAATTAGGGTGTCCATATTGCTCATTTCTATGAACTGATACTCTGAAGTTATGCCAATATCTCCGCTGCTTGAAAGCGTATCGAAAAATTCGATTTTATAGACATTTTCTGGTTTAACTAAGTCACTGGAAACAATGTCTACAACAGCAGAGCCAGAAGCAGAACCAGAAGTTATTCTGGTGAGGTCTGTAGTGGCACCTCCTTCAGTAAAACCAGCAGGCATTGTTCGTGGAGTTACAGCCGCCGCATTTTTGGACGTGGCCGTTACATTCCCAGAAATATCAACACTAATATTGAACACATTCTCCTGCGGATCGATTCCTGCCGATATAGAGCCTTGGTCTGGAATAAATCCACGGTCATAAGCTACGATAGCATAGTAGTAGGTTCGTCCATTTTGCACATCGTTGTCTGCATAACTAAACTTTAGACCCGTGTTGCTTCCCAAATTGTAAGAAATTGAATTTTCTAGTACTGAGATATTTCCCTGAATGTTGTTATCTAAATCATACTGAGCAATTGGTCTGTAGAAAGTAGGCGTACCGTTTACATCAGAGATTGTACGGGCATCTGAGAGTAACGCATTTGTACCTTTATAAAGTTTGTAACCTTCAAAATCAAAGTCTTGGATAAAACGATCAAAACTACGAACAGACAAATCATCCCAAGACAAAATCACTTGCCTATCGCCTGGTTCAGCTAGCAGTGTTGGCGTTACAGGAGGCTGAGCAAAGTTGTAATCTGCATTATAGATGTTCTGTACTGTACGTCTATTTTTAAAGAAATCAGTTACGTCGTCTCCAAATATCCAAGCAGTTGAGAAAAAATCAATCTCACCTTTTAATAGCTGTACATCTCCAGACAAGAACAATGCAAAAGGCTCATCATCCGCTACACTTTGCACTGGCTCTTGACCAAGTTCAAAACGGCTTGCATCTATCCTTTCAAATAACCAGGAGTCATCACGTAAATTATCACCTGACTCATAAAAAGGACGGGTACTTAAATCAAAGCCTGTTAGACCAATCTGATCAGATTCATCTACATCCAATTGATTGTAATTAGGCTCTCCTTGAGTAGGAATACCATCAGCTTCGCCTTGATCCGCTCCAATATAGCCTAGGTCAAATACGCCTAATCCATCACGACCTACGTCATTATTGAGAGGTTCACCTTCATCCCAGCTGCCATTATTGTTGCTATCTTCAAAGCCAACCCAATCCATATTTTCATCTGTAGTGTACCAAACACCTGTTTGAAATGCCGGTCTGTTAGCTACTACACTATAAAAAGCCTCAAAATCTGGCATAATATAGTTTGCATTAGCATAAGCTTCTATCTGCGCTTCGCCTTGAATTAAGAAATAATTCTCATCAAAGCGTGATTCATCTGTTATACCATCTTGATCATCATCTAGCATATTATCATCATTAGATGGTGATTCAAGGAAGGCAAAACCTGTATAGCCTAATGCGTAACGACCACCACCGGTAGCATTGATACCAATTCCATCACTATCCCAACCATATACCACATCTAATAAAGGATCATAAGCAGCGTTGTCATCAATTTCATCTGAACCTAAACCATAATCCACAATTTGCACAAATTGCATTCTTCTGTGGCTGGTTTCCCCTTTATTCTCAATGTTATAAAGCAGGAACATTACATCTTCAGCAAGTACGTTTGCCCATTGTAGTATACGAACTCTTGCTTGTAGACCAAGACCGCCCATAGTAGAGTCGTTAGGATTTGGGTAGAAGACTCCGAAAGGGCTAATTGGCAGACCATTAGCCGGGTTAATCGCATATTCTATGTCAGAGAAATCATCCATGACATAATAGGATTCTAGATCTGCATTTAGTACTCCACGGCCAAATAAACCATTCCAAGAACCCGACCAACCAAATACTTCTTCGTTAATGCGGTCTGGCCAGAATTGCGGCCATGAAGTAAGATCACTACTAATAGCAGGAGTTGGAGTTCTAACACTAGTTATAGGGTCTAACCTGTCTGGATTATTAAAACCAGGAAGTGGTAACCACCCCCAAAGATCACCGTTTATAGGGCTTTGGCGTTTACCAGCATCTCTGTAGTTAATTATAACTGGGTTAAGCACTGTATCTTGCACACCTTCACCATAAAAGTCAGCATATTTAGCACGTTGGCCTACAACTATACCAGAAATTACTATGCCTACACCATCAATATGGCGACCACCAATATTACGTGGCCAAACACCCCAAGGTATATCACCAAACCTAGATATTTCACCATGATTTCTAAAATTGGTTTCAATAAGGTTACCATCAACTACACCACGAGCAACATTTTCAATGGCTCCACGGTAAACTACACCGTTGTATTCGTCTGGGATTTCCTGTGCTTTTGCAGGTAAAGCAAGGAGCACAAAAGCGACCAATAGGTATTTAAATTTAATCATTATTAAAGAAAATATAGATTTTAAACAGATTTAGAACTTGTAGCTAAGGCCAACTAACACACTTCTTGGTGGACCTAGTAATGCAGCATTGCGATAGAACTCTTGAATTGAGTTCAAACCACCAGCGGTTGCGCCTGCATCTATTAACCTTGAGTGAAACACTGACTCGGTAGCTAGACCAGAATCAGAATAAACCCCATTATGTACTCTTGTATCAAATGCGTTATCAATTTGAACAAATAGCTGAGCATTTTGTTTTAGCTTCGGCGGTTTGTAGTAGAATCGAAAATCAGAATTTATTACAAGAGGTCTATCTTGGTTGTTTGGAATAAATGATTGGGAGAGATTTCGCTGCGTTGTATACGGAGTACCCGTTCTAATATTGTTAATGTTAGAAATGGTTAAACCAAAGTCTGTATTGTAAGTAAATGTAGTATTCAATACATGGCGTCTATCCCAATCTACTCGCTGTAGTCGGATAATCTGTTCTAAACCAGATTGGAAACGGTTAAATGCCTCCGCTGGATTAGATGCAGAACCCGTTGCAAACTGCAAGGTATAATCGAGAGTCCAGCTAAGTGGCCCTCTTCCCTGCTGATAGAGTGAAAAGGTAGTTCCTTTAATGGTTCCATAATCTAAGTTGATAAACCGAGTAATGTTCTGCCCATCAGTTGCTCTACCAAACTCAGCACCTGTTAAGTTTCTTATATCTTTTGAGAAAAGGGTAAGTTCTAGGCCTACTTCTTTAGTGATACCTTGTTGCAAACCTATTTCAAATGATAATGTACGCTCAGGCTTCAAGTTTGCGTTTCCAAAAGAAGCCGGATTTGCCGTAGGGTTACGTTCAAACTCTGCATTTTGGAAAATCAAATTCAACTGAGGAGTTTGAAAGAAAAGTCCTGCTGAAAAGCGAAGTACTCCTTGATCTGAAATCGGAAAAGCAATACCAAAACGTGGGCTAAACTGAGAAGTAGTTTGCGCAGCTATTCTGTTTGAAATAGTTTGCCCTGGATTAGCTGGATCATTAATATTTAGTAGTACCGCCTGTGTCCAGTCTCTTGTTACCACAAAATCAGGTTGGAAATAATCGTAACGTATACCTGCATTTACAATAAGGTCGTCATACTCGATTTTAGTTTGGGCATATACCGCAAACTCGTAAGGATTCACATCTAACTTAAAATTTTGGAATGGATCATCCGATCTTTCAGGAAGGAAGCCTGTATTAGCATCTGAACGAATACCAAATGATTCATTGTCTAAGTCGTGTAAACGAGTAGAAAATCCTGCCTTAACTAAAACAGAATTATTTAATTGAGATGTGATATCAGCGACTACTGTATGCGTTGTGGTTATTTCACGATTACTAAAAAGATAATTTCCACCCATATTGAATGAAAAAGCCCCTTCAGTATCGTCAAATCTCTGATCTACATAACGCGGATCTGATGGATCATCGTAAAGCCTAAATTCACCTTCGTCACGTAGCAAGCTATAAGAAAGGTTAGCAAAAGTTTTATCCCCAAAAGCATAACGCATTCCCAAAATGTGGGTTTGCGTTAAGTTGTGATATTTATTAATTCCGGTTGGATTGTACTTAAAAGAGTGGTCGTAATTACGGCCTGATTGTTGTTGAAGAAAGAGGTTGTAATCTATTTTGAAACGGCTAGTTGCTTCAAAAACTAAAGAAGTATTTAAAGAATACCGATCAAAATAGTTTACTGCCTCAAAATCGCCACTTCCATTAGAGTTAATAATCCAACTCTCAGGATCTCCACTATTCACATTAAACGACAGATCACTAGGTCTAAATAGATCTCTTCCTAACAAATGGCCTTCTTCACCGAAATACCTAACGGTAGTTTGAATACCAAGCCTATTTTTAATTAATGGCCCACCTACAGAAAGTTGAACGTCATTGGTTCCAACAACATTAGACGCTTCAGAGAAGCTAACTTGTTCTGTGCCAAAATCGTCGACAGTTAGAAATGAGCCTGGCCCCGTATTTCTAGAAACAAATTCTTGTTCTCTATTACTAACAAAACCACCAGTGTAAGCCAATACGCTAGCCGACCAATCGTCACTAACGCCTTTTGTAACAATATTTACTACCCCACTAAGAGCTTGGCCATATTCAGCATTAAAAACACCGCTAATAACCTCTAAGCTAGAAACCATATTCTGCTCAACTTCAAAAGAAGCGTTGTTGTTAAAGGCATTGTTAATTGGCACGCCATTTACTAAGTAAGCCACCTCGCCAATTCTACCACCACGAAAGTGACCATCAACAACACCAGCTTGGTTATTAATAGCCTCGTTTATACTGGTAATTGGTAATGCTTCAATTTGTGCTGCGTCAATATAGGCTGTTGTAGTAGTTTGGCCTTTTTCTACAATTGGGCGTACTGCTGTTACTACCACTTCTTCACCTGAAATAGTGGCCTCACGTAGTTTTGCATCAATTCGCGTAGTTTGATCTACATTTACTTTTACTTGCTCAGTTTTTGATGTAGCGTACCCTAAATAACTTACTACAAGTGTATAAGTACCAGGTTTAACATTTAAAATATTGTAGTTCCCGTCTAGATCAGAAAGAGAACCAATAGTGGTACCATCAATGTATACCTGTGCGCCTATAATAGGAATTCCGTCTTCATCTGTAATTGTTCCTGAAATTTTGCCTGTTGTACCAGCTAAAAGTACCGATAAAGGGCAAAAAAGGAGTAAAATGAAACAGGATAGATGCAATAATTTTTGCTTCATTGCTTATTTGATTTAAGAAAAGGGGCACCTTCATGCTGATACCCCTTTGTTATAATGATTAATTGCCTGCTTGAATTATTTTAGAAGCATCATTTTTTTGGTGCTTGTAAAGTTACCAGTACTCAAACGGTACAAATACATACCTGAAGGCATGTTTGCGGCATCAAAAGCAACGGAATGCTGGCCTGAAGCCATAGTTCTATTTGCCGCCAAAGTAGATACACGTTGGCCAAGCATATTAAATACTTCAAGTGTAACGTTAGCCGTTGTAGGTAGGGTAAAGCTAATGGTTGTAGTAGGGTTGAACGGATTTGGATAATTCTGGTTCAATACAACTTGACTAGGTAATACCACATCATCTTCAATAGAAGTTGGTGAATAAACCGGGGCGTCTTTACCAACTAAAGCTATCACTTCCCATTGAGAAGGAGTTTGATACCATAGATTATCAGACTTTGTAGACCAAGTAGCTTGCGATTCTCTAACACCTGTGGCGTCAGCGTCGTTAATCGCAAAGTTAAACGGATAGGTTTTAACTTCTTCGCCCGTAGGGAAAACAAACAGATCATTTGGTGTAGCTGCTGATTCTACTGTTAAGTAGGTAGTATTAAGAATGGTTAGCATTCTGTAACTACCAGCCTGAGTAGTATCAATAATTGTTTGTGAGAATGGAACCTCTCCGTTAAGAGTCCAGCTGTCATGAACAAAGGGTCCATCGCCACCGTTGAAGAAACCAATACGGAACTGATAATCTGGATTTTCTCCAACAGACCCTGCTGGTGATGGAATAACAGGATTTGTAGATCCTATGATAAACGACTCAGGAGAATAGTTGCCTATTCCTACTTCGTAATTGTCAGAATTCCAAGCACCACCAGTATCTCTAGTACCGTTAGACGAAGGCGGAACAAGAATTTCATCAGTAATCTCAGCATAGAAAACTAATTCTTTATCAGTAGCGCCAAAGCCCAACCAAAGTTTACCAGATAAATCATCATCACCAGTAACTAGGTCGGCGCCACCAGCATCAAACATTCTATTAGAATCAATAGTAAATGGCGTATATGTGCTTGGGAAGAAAGCGGCTACTTCTGCGCCTGTTGGCATATTGCCGTTTTCAATAGCAGAGTAGAACGAATCCAATGCTTCAGTGGTCATTTCAAAACCGTAGTTCTCAGCCACTTTAATTCTACCTGTTACCGTACCCTGAGCAGGCGTGCTTTCAGCACCAAAAGGTGATTTTGCCGTTACCGCATAATGTGAGGTGAAGTCTTGCGCCAAGTTTGGATGCGGAGCAGTTAATGAATGTATTTGCTCGCGAGTTGCATCTGCTGCAAATGCGCCAAGAAATTGCACGCCAGGTGCAGTTATATTGGTAACAGGACTTTCACTAAAGTACACATTGTAACCGCCAGCGCCATCTAGTGCTGGCCAAGTTACAGTATTTTCACCCGTAGCACTGGTTACACCAACTGAACTAACTGCCGAAGGAGGAGAGTCAACAAGTTGAGATGGTGGCACACCTATAGAGAAATAATCAAAATAAAGTGGACCCGGACCTTCGAAATCAAAAAATGCACCAATTCTAGTAACGGCTTCAAAATCAAAGTCTTTGTACTCAGGATCAGTTGTTGAGAAAACTCCAAAACCATTTGACCATGCACCCGGCATTTGCCATTGTGTTAGTAATAGAGAATCTACTTCAACATCAAGTGGAGAACCATCTAATTTAGCGCGGCTAATTTGTGCCGAATCTAAAGCTGCTCTTGTTAATGGTGGAAGTGGAATAGCCATATCGTGCCATTGGTTGTTCAGCATCTCATCAGGAATTTGCCATAACAAACGGAATGGTAAATCGTCAGTGCCATACGTTAGCCCTGTTCTAGAATCAAACATAGACAAGAAGGTTGGTCTGCCAACATTTGAAGAATCAGAAAGGAAACGAACATAAAGCGTATCACTTTCACCATAGTTTGTTCCAATTATGGCAGACATATCAATTCCTGATGTGTCTCTACCACCATCTGGCCATACAAACCCACTCTCAGCCCAACCTCCTGTTCTTACAGCAAAAACTTTATTGTTTGAAGTAGGATCTAAAGGGTCGTTAGCCGTTGCACCGTCTAAAGTCGGTATAAGTACATTTGCACCATCTATAAAGAAGATGTAATTATCAGTTATTACGGGTTTATTTTGGGCCTGTAGTACATTAGTAGCAAATAGTAGTGTACAAAGAAGCCCAAAAGACCACTGTAAGCGCTTTTTAACAGTATCTGAATGAACCATATTAAGTATTATTAGGGGTTAGTCACTTGCATGCTTCTGTTTAGTAGTGCCAACAAAAGCAAATTTTAAGTTTGTTCAGCAATGTTATAGAAACGCTTCCAATTTTCCAATATTTAAGAGAATATTTTTTCAATTTGTGGGAATTTTTCCCAAAACTGCTATTTTAGATATTAATATTACTCGCTTATTCAACCGCATTATTAAAAAAATTTATAATGTGTGGGAAAAATTATTACCAATATTTACCAAAGCATTAGAAAAATTATCGCTTATACGCTATAATGACGGGAATATTTTCAACTAATCACCGTACTGCAACTAGCATGAAGACCACACTTCAAGACATCTCTGACAAAACAGGCCTATCCGTTTCAACTATCTCTAGGGTCTTAAGGGGCGAAGCTAAACTAGGTTCAGATAATGTAAGCTTGGTCATTAAAACGGCTCAAGAGCTTAATTATCAAGTAAATAACCGACTTCTTAACACCACTTATAATTACAAAAAGAAACTTCAAGTTGCGTTGTTAACCGATTTTTATGAGCAAGAATTTTACTCCACTTTATTCAAAGGAATCTCAGATGCAGCTACCTCTTTAGACGTTCATCTGTGTTTGTACGATACCGCAAACATTAAAGAGAGTTTAGAGGAGTTTTTAGACTTCTTAGTTAAACATTCTTTTGATGCCGCAATCTTATTTGTTACCGATTTATCAGAAAAAGCCTACCAAAAATTGGTCAAAAACACGCCTGAAGACTTTACTGTTGTCTCAATCGCACCCGTATTTCATAGAATTATTGATACCGTTACCTTCGATTCGTACATGGGCGGCTATATGGTGGCTAAACATTTTGAGAACAGAGGCTATGACGAAGTTGGCATTATTGTGGGTCCAACAGATAGGCACGAGGCTCTACTCAGAAAAAGTGGCTTCATTGATTATGTAACACACAATTCTAAAATGAAACTAGTTTGGAGTTTTAACGGTGATTATACGCCAACCTGTGGTATGCAGGCATTCGACGATTATTATAGCGCTGAAATAAAGCCTAGGGCTATTTTTGCCAGTAACGATTATATGGGATTGGGTTTTCTTAAATCTGCCGCAAAAGCAAATGTCCGTATCCCAGAAGAAGTAGCTATTGTTGGCTATGACGATCTCACGCTATGCAGTTACTTGCATCCAACGCTAAGTTCTGTGCACACTAATTACCAAGATCTTGGGCATGCTGCCATTACCATGATTCAAGAAAAAGTGCAAAAAAAAGAAGGCCAAAAAGGGCTGTTTAATCTAGTTCCTGTGAGCCTCAGTATTCGAAATTCTTCTTAATCTGAAATAACTAAGAAATGTTTTTATGGAGTTTGGTTAACCTTTCAATTTAATTATTATGAAATATCTACTCAGCCTTCTGCTTCTTTTCATCCTTTCATTCACTGCTTGTTCTACTGAGCCCAAAGCAGAAGGTGAAGCTCCTACTGTTGGCATTGTAGGTCCATTAGATCCTTATGAACAAAACGCTAAACTTGGCCGTGGTATTAATTTTGGGAATGCCTTAGAAGCACCTAATGAAGGAGAATGGGGATTTTCTTTGCGCGAGGAATATTTCAGATTGGTGAAGTCAAAGGGCTTTAATAGTGTTCGTATTCCTATAAAGTGGTCTGCTCATACTTCAGATTCTACACCATATACCATTGAAGAGAATTTTTTTGAGCGCGTTGATTGGGCTATAGAGCAAAGCTTAGCCAACAACTTGATGGTTATGATTAATATGCATCACTATGATGAGATTTTTGTTAATCCAGCTGCTGAAATTGCGAAATTTCTATCTATTTGGGAACAGATTTCTGAGCGATATGCCAATCAACCAGCTGAAGTACTGTTTGAAATTCTAAATGAGCCACACGATAAGCTTACCGCTGAATTATGGAATGAACTGCTACCTCAGGCGTTAAACATAATTCGGGAAAAGAACCCATATAGAACCGTAGTTATTGGTGCTGCTGAATGGGGTGGAATACCAGGTTTACAGAAATTAATTATCCCATCAGACAGTAATTTAATTGTTACGGTGCATTATTACGAACCTTTTCAGTTCACCCACCAAGGTGCAGATTGGGTTCAAGGCGTTGACGCTAATGCGTGGTTAGGAACAAGGTGGATGGGAACCCCTGCTGAAGTAAATGGTATTAGAGATCATTTCCAGACTATTGTAGAGTGGGGCAAGCAGCGTAATGTACCAATAAACATCGGCGAATTCGGTGCTTTCAGCAGAGCTGATTCTCCGTCAAGAGGCCGCTGGACCCGTGAAGTGGTGCGCTTTGCACTAGAAAAAAATATGAGTTATCACTATTGGGAATTTGGCTCAGGTTTTGGAGTCTTCAACCCAAATACCATGCAATGGGATATTGAGCTGTTAAATGCCTTAACTGAAACTGAGGCCAACTAGTGTTCTAGTTATTCTACTGCTCAGTTAGATTCCAATTTCATTTGGTCACTATCCACTAGATTACTATCCACTGGTTCACTAAAATCCATAACAGCCACCGACGAAGAAATCACCAAATCTATCAACTGAGCAGCTAGTTTTGCCGTTCTATTATCTAGGTCAAAGCTTGGGTTCATTTCTGCTACATCAAAAGCCAGTAACTTTCCACTTTTCGCAATGAGATTCAATAATGGCGCCACGGCAGCAGGCGTTAAACCAAAAGCAGAAACTGCGCTAACACCAGGCGCATAAGGCGCAGCAAACCCATCTAAATCTATGGTTAAATAAATTTTTTGGTAGCTCTCCATAAAATCTGACAATGTCCAACTTATAGAATTGGGCAACGGAGAAGCTCCATAATTCAACTCGTCTAAGCATTTATAGTGAATCTTTGGATGGGTATCAGCATACGTAAATAGCGAGGCCGTATTAGCGTTCTTTTGTATGCCCAAAGCAAAATATCCCACATCAATATCGCTCACTTCTTCCAGAATTTGCCTGAATGGTGTTCCCGAATTAGCCTTTCCTTCCAATGCTCTTAAATCAAAATGTGCATCAAAGTTTATGATCCCAATACTTGGCTTTTCTTCTTGGGCTTGCAAATAAGATCTAATTCCCGACCAGTGCGCGTACGACAAATCATGTCCGCCACCTAAGCCTATTGGGGTAATTCCATTTTTCAGTAGGTGCGTAATAGTTTTAGCATAAGCGGCTTGCGTTTCTTCCATTTCATCGGCTTCGCAAACAAAATCGCCCATATCACATATTTGAACATTTTTTTGATGTACAGCTAACTTGGCTAGTTGCTCGCGAATGACTTTTGGCCCTTCTTTAGCTCCTACTCGGCCTTTATTTCTTCGAACACCCGCATCACAGGCATAACCAACTATTCCAAATTTAGTATCAGAACTTTCTGATAACTTATCTAGTGAAAAAGTTTTATCAATAGCTAAACATTCTATCAATTGATACCAATACTCAACCCCTAAATCTGTATCGGTTTCTCGCCCCTTCCATTCACTTTGATTTACTGCACTATATTTCATTGCTCAATTCCATTTACATAGACGGTATCGAGAATAGTTGACCCAAATGCGTAAGGAATAAAATTACTAGAAGGAATGGCTTTAGTGAGTAGTAGATTTGCTCTTTTCCCCACGGTAATAGAACCCATTTCATTTTCTAACTCCATTGCATAAGCACCGTTTAAGGTGGCTGCATTAATGGCTTCTTCTGGAGTCATTTTCATTTTTATACAAGCTGCAGAAACTACCTGATTCATATTTCCTGAGGGAGCAGAACCCGGATTGTAATCCGTAGCCAGCGCAATGGGTAATCCTGCATCAATAATTCTTCTAGCAGGTGTATAGGGAATTCCCAAAAAGTAGGAACAACCAGGCAGTGCTACGGGCATGGTATCACTTCCCTGCAAAGCAACAATGTCTGCATCACTAAGTTCTTCTAAATGATCTACAGAAAGAGCCCCGGCTTGCACAGCAGCTTTAATTCCACCTAAAACGGTAAACTGATTTACATGTATTTTGGCTCTTAAACCATTCAGCATACCTGCAGCCATCACTAGCTCCGCATCTTTGACGGAGAAATATCCCTCTTCACAAAAAATATCTATATAATCAGCTAGCTGTTCGTTAACAATTGTAGGAAGAATTTGCTGAATGAGCATAGCTAAATACTTGTCTTTTTTGTCTTTATACGCTTCAGGAATGGCATGTGCTCCCAAAAATGTGGCTTTTATAGGAATGGGATAATCTCGTTTGAGCTGCTGAATAACACGCAGCATTTTTAGCTCGCCATCTACGGTAAGTCCATATCCCGATTTAATCTCAACAGCCCCTGTTCCTAGTGAAATAATTTCAGCTAATCTCGCTGAGCTTTGCTCATATAATTCTTCTTCAGATTCCGCATTTAGTTTTAGTGCAGAGTTTAAAATTCCCCCGCCTTTTTGCGCAATCTCCTGGTAGCTTAATCCTTTAATTCGATCTACAAATTCTGTTTCACGGTTTCCGGCATAAACTAAGTGTGTATGAGAATCGCACCACGATGGTAGCATCATTTTACCCGTTGCATCAATTTCTTGCCAAGCTTTTTCTGCAAGTGAAGGCATATTTTCCATTGTCCCATAATCAACAATTTTCCCATTTTCCACCATTAGATATGCGTTCTTAATGCTGGGTAATTGTTGCATATCACGGCCAGATACAAAAGCGACATCTGCATTTCTAATCTGCAATAGCTCTTTGATGTTTTGAAATACTAAACGATTCATTGAAATAACCTCTCAAGTATATTTTTTTCTACTTCATTGGGAAGGGTAACAGAAAGATTTGGACTGCGCTTCATCTCGCGTTCAATAGCAAATCGGGCTTCTTTATTTCGTGCCCAACTACGCCTGGCAATGCCATTATTCACATCATAAAAGAGCATGCTTTTTAGTTTATCTTCAGCTTCTTTACTTCCATCAAGAACTAAACCGAATCCACCGTTAATCACTTCCCCCCAGCCTACACCGCCACCATTATGAATGGAAACCCAAGTGG
>Ga0136588_1000101_pt1 | contig 32450 bp, 51 predicted proteins | sample AntRauMFilla1564_FD_104782 | JGI IMG/M metagenome (GOLD analysis project Ga0136588, IMG submission 104782) | Saline lake microbial communities from Rauer Islands, Antarctica - Metagenome Filla 1 #564 | ecosystem: Environmental > Aquatic > Non-marine Saline and Alkaline > Saline | place... | reverse complement strand
TCAACGAGGGATGCACATACCGAAGGACAACCGGGAGTACAGTAGTGCGGAGTTCGATTTGTTGATAGCCATTCAGGACTTCAACGAGTGGTTACCCCGGACTACCGGATGTACGTTTCTCACTGATGAGATCATTGAGAAGTATATTACTAAGCCTTTCTATAATTTAGACCCGCTTATCGTCTACACCTGCGGAAGTCATGAGGAGCTTATACGTGAGTTATTTCATGACCGGGCAGTCCAACGCCTGGAAGAAGAGCCGTTACTAAAAGAAGCGATGCTGGGGCTGGGCTTTCAACCTATAGGATTGGATTTACGATGAACAAACAACAAAAAGATGTATTTACACCAGAAGAACAGATGCTTACCAGTTTCTGCGAAAACACGGTTAAATATGAGAACTCGTTCATCGCATGTCTGGACATAAGCGAGGACCTGTTCGAGATGGCAGAGCGTTCACACCTGTGTAACGCGCATGAGGAAGCTACGATTCTGGAGTTTGAGAACGGGATGAATAACGCCCTGTACCTTAGTATCAGAATCTGTAAGCAGATGAGCACCGACCGCAATAAGCCGGTCGATCCGAGATTTGTACGCCAATGGTTGGAGTACATTGCGGGACTACCGCACACATGTGGTATCACGTTGAAAGAAGTGGACAAGACGATGGAGCATTTTAAGTCCCTCCAAGATCAGCCAGCAGAGTCCCTGTTGAACCTGGTTACCAGGGGCTTCAGCCGCTGGCTCAAGAAGAAGCGACTGACTTCCTATGTGACGTCCGCTACCTCAGACGAGGAGTGGGCACCTGATGCGGTGGAGGCGGCTGTGGCACGTGCCTCGGCTTCTGTGTCTTCCCGCACGGACAAGGCACAACTTGCAGCTTGCGATCTATTCGTAGATCTTGAGAATCAAGCACCGAGGCTGAAGACCAGCATCCCGCGTCTGAACGATAGTTTGGGTGGTGGATACGGACTGGGCGAAGCCGTTTGCTGGATATCGGCCACAGGCGGTGGAAAGACCGTGGCCGCCCTGCAGATAGCTATGGAGATGCTGATGAGTAACGGACCGGATGTACGCGGTTTGTACATCACGACTGAGCAGCCACCTGAGCAGCTGTTCCCGCGTCTGGTCAGCGCCCAACTATCCATACCGTTTGATGAGAACATAACGGATGGCGTGGACCTCCGGCGATTGGATTCTAAGCAGCGGCAGAATGCGGCTGATTTGGTGAAGACCATGGGCAACCGCCTGCTGTTTGAGCGCTGGCAGGATATGGGTAACGCCACCACCTTTAAGCAGGACATGGAGGCTAAGATACAGAAGTTCCTTCGGGAATACGGTAGATTGGACTTCTTGGTATTTGACTGGTTGGGCGCGGCCTTGGTTGGTAAGACTGAGAAGAACCCGGATCAACTGCGTCTCATCTACCACTTCGCGGCCCTAGCCTTGTGTGACCTGGCTGAGCAATACGGGTTTAGTTGCCACTACTTCGCGCAGGCTAACCCTGTGCAAGCGGATAAGCAGAAGCGGGTGAAGGCCATCCACTGTGCTGAATGTAAGACCATAGACCAGAAGTCGCACGTGACGATAGGTATCTCGGCGTTGAAGCAGAAGGGTGATGATAGTGAGGATGGAGAGGATGTATATGAAACACGCCAATATTGGTTCTATGATAAGAACCGCAAGGCACGGGGTAAGCTGCTGTTCGTGGATCGGGAGATGCACTACCAACGGTTCTCCTTCCCAAAGACGAATAAGATGCCCCCACCAAAAAGGAAAATAAGATGAAAAGAAAACTTGAAGAACGGAGATTGGTGGTGCTCAGCACCGCGCATGTGAGTCTGGAAACCAGCAGGCTGATAGAGAAGAAGGATAGGGGTGTTCCGGGATACCTGACTTGTAAGGACTTTGGTTGGATTGTGACTTTCCCAGATAGCTCAGAATTCCTATGTGAGATGCTTGGTGAATCAAATATTGGGTGTCCGGAGCTCCTATTCCTAATGGGGTGGGCACACGCCTTGGGATTCAACGGTATAGAGTTCGATGCTGATGCAGAGATCCTAAAGGAGTTACCGACCTATGACTGGTGACCTCCTGCTGGATGTAGAGGTGGAGCGTTATACGGTTCAGATGCATAAAGATGGCAGGTTGGAGGCCCTCCGCGACGGCAAACCTCGGGATAGAAATCTCAACGGGGATGGCCTAGTACTGAGCCTGGCTATGGAAGTGCAGGACCTTCGGTCGGACATGAAGCAGGCACTGGCCTCGCTCAAGGAATGCCGTCGTAACCTAGAGGACTACCGCGGATGGTTACTATACGAGTCAGAGGAGTCCAGTGTTTACAACAACCAGAAACTAAACAACTTAATAGAGGAACTAGATGAAAAGAACTATTGAATTTACAGAAGAAGAAATACTTGAGTACGTGCGGGGATTCACATGCGTGGGAGAGCAAAGCTACAGCGTGGGCGAGATCCAAGGCATACTCCACAACGCCCATCTACTGCTGAAGGACAAGAAGGATGGTATAGAATCGTATGGTGTAAGTATGGGTTGGGACAAACCCAAGGAGCTATCCCAGGTCGTCGCCCCTAAGCCTATAGAGAGGCTGTACACGTACTTGCCAAGACCCCCGTCTTGGCTGCTACAGCCTCGGCTTGGGTGGGTATATATTGGGACTGGAAAGGCAGATTGTGATGGTAGCGGAACGTCGGAATACCTGGTTGCCCGGGAGTGTGATGGTTGGGATTACTCAGGAAGATGGGACGGTAGCTCGCCCTTCCTGGAGTACGCCATCCGATGGGATGCCCCGAAAGAAGTTTGGCATCGATTTGGTCGCCTATCCCCTGCTGAAGGTGGAGGTTGGATACCCCACACTCCTGGAGAGAAGATGCCGGACTATGCACCACTAGTGTTGGATTACCTTTACAAAGACGGTAACCAGTGGCTTAATTACGCAAAAATACACAGCAGCGACTGCACGGGTTGGCGTCCTGCGTTGGAGATCGTATGAGTAAGTATAAAGTAATAGTGGTATCTCGCGAGTGCTGGTACCGGGAGTACGAGGTAGAGGCCTCGTCTGCGTGGGAGGCGGAGAGCAGAGGACCTTCTAAATGACGAGGACCTCAGTGGGACTCCCTCAGATGATGGTGAAGTTAAAGTAATAAGTAGCGAGGAATTATGAACAGAATAAGAGACGAGAATAACAAGTTGAAAATAACTTTGGATGGCGGATACCGCATCTATGAGGACAGCCCTACCAAAATGGGGAATCCCGGATCGATACTGGAGTGTATGTACAAAGGTTGGGACGAAGCTTTACATCCCGGCGCCTACGCGGAGGCTGTTGCTAACACCCTGCTCTGCCAAGAAGCGTTTCAGGTGGCTTTTCTAACCGACCGTACACCCAAGGAACTCCTACGTGAGCGGGATGATTGGGAGGACGAGGCTACCAGGCTCAACGGCGAGTTGGAGCGGTTGGAGAGACGCCGTGGAGATGAGATGAACGATTACCTGGAAGCCACCCATGATCAGCAGATCGAGATTCAGCGGCTGCGTGAGATGTTGGACGAGGCCGTGAAGTACCTTCGCCAGGGTAAGCGGGAGTTCGCACCCAACACGACGAACTCGTTGGTGGATGGGTTTCTGCAGCGCTTTGATGTGAAATTAAATAAGGAAGGAACTGATGAAAACGAATGACAAAAAGCAGGGCCTGACCCTCGTGTTATCCACTAAGCACATAACAAAGAAGACGCAGGACTTGATGGAAAATCGGGACAAGCACCTTCCCGGGGTCGGGTGTACAGCTAACAGTCGCTGCGGTTTCATCCTTTTGGAGGGTAGAACGGATGAAATTGTGGACGCCCTGTATAAAGCAAAACCAAAGTGTTATGACCTTATATTCTTGGTGTGCTGGGCTCATATCCATGGGTTCACCTGTATCTCGTTTGAGGATGGTGAAACGCCCTGCGATGAGTTCCCTGTATTTACGCATAATTTACACCAGCATCAGAAAGCAAATAATAGATTCACTACACAGATGGAACACCCAAAGTGCGGAGAGCAGCATGGGCAGTAAAGACACAAGTTTTGAAGAGGGTGAGATTAGCTGGTACGTTGTGGAGAAGCTACCAGACTACACTTCCCACTTCGGCGTACAAGATATTAAAACGGCGTTAAACAATGCACTGCACTACCTAGAAGATTCCGAGCGAGGTATAGAGGCTGTAGGTTCGGGACGGGGCTGGTTTAAGAAGAAGAGCAAAGAGCTCCTATTGTCGACGCAACATCTAACCCCAAAAACACGCAAACGTATAGCTAAGATGGATTGCAGCTTTTTATTCCCTGTGTTCATTAACGAAATTGAACCGGGCGGGGAGTGCGCTGTGCATATAGGGTCGGATCTATACACAATTCTACGCCTGCTGGAGAGTCGAGGACAGCCTCTGGATCTGCTGTTGTTAGTTATATGGGCGAAGCTACAGGGAGCCACAACGTTGCGATTCCGTCACGATGGTTATATGGATGAGACCCTCCCCACCTACTGATCGGTTTAAGTAGCGGTCCCGAAGTAAAGCAGAGGTTTACTTTCCCTTTTATAAATAAACGGGTTTGATCTTGATCTTTCTGAATACCTTGCTACTTTCTGAGGTCGAATCGCATGAATAACAAACCCTAAACAAATAAGAACCCCGCATCTCTTAGTGTGAAAGCAATTTCGAGATACGGGGTAGGTGTAACCCATGAGCGAAACTAGTAGCAGTAAAATATATAAATACAACAAAAAAGCAACATATTTTCAACTCGATAGGATGGAGCCCGATCACCCGTTTTGGAAGTTGGCAACCCGAAAGGATCTGGATCCGCTGATGTGGTTTGTGACTATGGCGTTCCATGCCAAGTTTACAAAAGGGCATGAGTTCAAAGGCAGCCCAGAGTTCCGGGAAGCGTGGTTTCCGCCTCAGAAGGGAGTTGGGCGAAAAAGGAAGAATCAGAAGGTGGATGTGTTGAAAAAGTTGGGTTGGATAACCACTAGAAGACAAGGGAATACACAGATTGTGCACCTTACTGACAAGGCGCCAGTTCACTTCGGGGAACCAAAAGGATCTAAAATATTCGTTTGGCGCACCGAAGAGCTGGAGGCGGCTCTTACGTCAAAACCTAAGTTCAAAGAGTTCCTAATGGAGCTGTGGGTGTACAACAAATCTTACCGGGATAAGTCTACAAATCTGGAGATGCGTTCTATGACTTTTAGGGCAATTCCATGGGTAAATAAGACCAGTGCCGAGCGGATGCTGGAAAACCTCGAAAATAAAGGTAGGTTGTTGAGGACAAACAAGTTACACAAGTTAAAGGACCACGCGAAAACTATGCGACACTTAGCTCAAAATCATGAGACACTTGTCTCAAAAGCATGCGACACCTCGGATGGCAAGTTCACTCGTGTAATCCTCTTAGGAGCAGGGGTTTGCAGCAGTGCCGAATACTGGGAAGATGTAGAAATGGGACAAAGTGGGTCAGAAAGTGGGACAACCGGGGCCCAAAAGTGGGACGTATACTATAATGGAGGGTTAACTATAAGGGATAACCCTACAAAGGAAATAGGGGAAACGCGGGACATGACCGGATCCTCCAACTCTCTAAACGCGGAGGAAGAAGATTGTTCTCCGCCTTCGGCTACGAACAACTTCATCTCCGCTTCGGATTCCGGGTCAGTCCCAGTTTCCCAGAAATCATTAAAGGGCGAACAATCAGAAGAAGAGATAGGAATTCCCGGAAAGAGCAAAGAGGGAGAAAGACTTTACCCGGATATAAAAAGAGAAGAAGAGTTCGCCCGGGCTAAGATGTTAAGAACAACTGAAAGCATTATGAATAAAATCCATATTACCCGGATACTGACGGATCATGATCAAGAGCAGACTCTTAACCTACTCAGAGAGTTCGTATTCGAAAGTCTTAAACACGGACATAAGGTTAGACCCGGAGATATCGGCAGCCAGACCCACACAGCCTTTTGCCCGGAGTGTCCAGATGAGCTACCCCGGTATCTGCAGTACCTCATAGACGAAGAGGACTGGGTGTTTAACACAGTGACGATGGCCAAGCGCAATGAACGGGCCAAGGCCCAACTTAAAGAGCAGGCACTACTCTACCCGGAGTCCGAGAATCTGGTTAGGAGCGTAGGCGCCTACATCGATGGTCATTATTGTTTAACCGAGCAAAGACCCGTGGGGTTGAAGATGGAGTTGGCTGAACCCTGGGCGCTGGAGTCGGCAGAGCATTACCTGGGGCTGGACCAGCGCAAAATAGATCAGCGGCCGCAGTTGCTGGCTTGGTCGGTCTTGGCCGAACAACACGAGTGGCGGGATGTCCAGCGGTTGCTGTCGGAGTGGGTGGAGAACCTGACCCGGGATCCTATCTGGAATGAGGTGCGTGAGTATCTTCGCTCCAGAGCCTGCAGGATCGCGCAGGAGGCGCTTTTGGAGAGTTTGGTGGAATAGGACCGAGTTGGCTGAGAAGTGCACTGAGCACGCTCCTAGGGTGTTTGAGAACAAATTAAAATAAAAGGATATAGTATGAAAAGATATAAGAGAGTTTTGTTACCACCTGAGCAATGGTGGGCGGGCAGATCAGGTGGTAAGTTGCTTGCAATGATGTTCGGACATCGAGCAGAGGACGGCAATGTGCACATCGAGCGGGAAGAACTGGATGAGACAAACCTACCGGCAGAGTTTATACAGTGTGATGACGGGGAGTACACTTTCGTTTTCCCCGTCGGAGCTCGTAAAATCGTATGAAGTCACTAAACAGCAAGGAATTATTATGAAAGAAGTTATATGGTTTTTAGTTTTACCGATGGTTTTATTAATAACGGTCTGGGAAGGACCTAGACGCGCGTACAAGAAGCTAAGGGACTTACCTGATTGGGTATGCACACTCCGTTTTATTGGAACACTCGTGGTAGTTGTGATGTGGTCTATTTTAACCGTAATGGTACCCTGCAACCGAGTAGAGGCGCGGAACTGCGGCATCCAAGCTGTCTCACTCCAGCAAGATTTAACTCAAGCGCGGCTGGCCCAACGCGATCTGGAGCTTGCAGCTATCATGTTGGGTGTTACAGAATTCAACAGTAGCCTACGGCAGAGGCAGTACTGGGCGGTGAGATTCCCCATGCTGTGGGGTAGTAGCTGGTCAGACATAGAACTGGTGAAGTAATATGAAAGCAAATGAAATACCGGTTTGGAACCAACGCTGGAGAGTAATAGATAACCCGCAGCTATCCCCAACCGGTTACAGGGTGGAAGGACCGTCTATCTGGGCGGAGGAAGAGGAGGTTATAGGATGCTCTGAGTGGATGCGGGTTGACGGCGGGGTGTTGGAGTACATCGTGGGCCTACACAACAACAGCTTGAAATTAGCAAACCCACAGGAAACCACGGAGAAACCAACCCACGCCCTTTTCATGGGGTACTTCTGTTATCCAAAAGGTGGGAGGAACGACCTCGAAGCCTTTGGTACGCCCGAGCAGCTGGTTGAGATATACGCCAATTACTTTACAAAACCATCCGTAGAACCACAGGAGTGCTGGGGTCACATAGTTGATCTACACACCATGCAGATAGTCATGGAAATAGAGGGTGGCACCGTCTGGCAGGTCGTGAAGGCGGGTGTATGAAAGTACAAGAAGTTTTAGAGCGTGTAAACTGGCCAGGAGTGTTCCTGACCGGGAGCAGGGCCTGGGGTTTGGAGAAGCCCCACTCTGACTGGGACCTTGTTTGCCCGGCGTGCATGGAGACCCAGGGCGAGCTGTTAGTAGCAGAGGTGTGGGCCTCTCTTACTGGCCCAGACCCTAGAGCGAGTAAGCCCGCGTATTTCCACAGCGAGATAGTGCATGCGGATGATGGGCAAGTGCAATTAGTGTATCTGGCTATCACGGATGTACACGTCTGGTACCACGCTACTGAATTAATGAAGGTCTTCCCATTGCACCGGGGTCGGAGTAAAACCGAGGTCTACGGTATTTTCGAGGGGTTGCGCGCCTTGGTGAAACTACACTTGTCCCATAGTGGACAGGATTTTCACTCCGTGGACTCGCTGGGTAAACTGCCAACGTTCTCACCACCTGGTATCACACATGACTAGGGATGACCTGGCTGTAATACTTATGGAAGTACGGATGGGAGATGCGAAGCTTAGGGAAGCCGGAGATCGTATCTGGAAAGCCCTGAATCCATCAGGCACAATCGCGGTAGGCGGAAACCCCGTAACCCGACTCAACTCCATGGTCTGCGCCGAATGTAAGAAAGAAGAATCTAGGGTGGCTGACAGCCGATCTGAAAACGGCGGACGCTGGAGGCGGAGAGTATGTAAATGCGGTAACCAGTGGTACACGGAGGAAGTTGTAAGATGATTATATTTTGCTGTAACTGCGACCAAGACGTGGAAGCCAGACTAACCGATGGCGGGGAAGTATATCCACATCGAAGTGATCTGGCTGATGTTCCCTTTTGGAAATGTGACATGTGTGGCGGACACGTCGGCTGTCACTACAAGCGTAAAAAGAGCACCAAACCTCTCGGTGTTATTCCGAGTCCGCAGATTAAGAATGCGAGGATCCATATTCACAAACTTATCGACCCCCCTTGGCAGAATGGGTTAATAAGCCGTAAACAGATCTACGAGCATCTATCCAAACAACTGGGATACCCCTATCATACAGCGGAGTTGCGAACACTAGAAGATGCGCGAGACGTATATAGATTAGCCCGGGATTACTTTCGAAACGCAACAAAGGCAACTCATGGAACTTACAAAACAGAAGAATGACAAAGAACGGAAAAGCAAAAGAGTGCGGGATGCGATTGCCAGCAGTAAGGCGCTGAACTCTCAACTGATGGTAGATAAAAATCTACCCGCCATCGAGATTCCCCGGGGCCTAACTTACGAAAGGTACGCCTCTGCGCTCGTACAACACAGTGATTAATGAAAATTCAAATGACAAGTAAGATGGTGGGTTCACAGCTGGACCCACGGATAATGGAGCTGGCTGAGAAGATTGCGGCTGTCCATGGACCAACCCGGATAACAACCGAGGGGAGTGGTATACACATAAACTTTCCATCACCACACGTCGTGGAGTTGGAGGGAGAACGGGAGGTGCTGCGACCCTGGCCACACGGGTACCTCAATGCAGAGAAGTACCTGTTCCTCGGGCGGTACGCCAATCTCAAGGGCACCTACAACTCAGATATTATGAGCGGATTCTGCATGAAGACGCAAAAAGCGTTGAGTGTCAGACGCCTTCTTAAGATGAAACCCATCGACGAGCGCCTCAAGATCTCGGTAGAGAAGAAGGTGCTGGAGGTCATGGCAGAGAAGGAAGAGGGGCTGGTTGAGGACGAACATGGGCGGAAGGTTCCCAGAGCGCCCGGTGTCGTAATACCCATCACAGAGCTGGAGGAGAATCACCCGGCCATCACATACTTGGCTTACAGGGGTTTTACAGACCTCCGAAGGTTGCAGAAGCAGTTTGAGCTAGGCTTCTGCGAAGAGGAAGAACCGGAGGATTGGGAGAACAAGCGTTTGAGCTACAGACGCTTTGTGAATGGATTTAAGGACACCCCGCAAGGCCGTCTGATATTCAACGCACGCCTAGACGGGTCAGTTATTGGCTGGCAAGCGCGCATTCTGGATATGGTGGTAGGAGACCAACGGTACTTCTGGCACCCCTATCTCAAGATTTGGACGGTTATGGAGGCGCGGAATGAGCAGGGTAAGTGGGAGTTACTGGAACAGTATCAGGCCAGTCCGATCGGGTTTAAGTACAGTAAGTACAAGACAGCAACCGGATCCAAGCGCAATCAGATGGTTATGGGATTGGAGGCCGCAAGGTCTTGGAACCTTGAGCAAGGATTCGACCTAAGCCCCATGGGTATCGTGGTCGAGGGACCACTGGACGCTGCGCGCTTTGGCCCGCCGGCTATGCCCTTGCTTGGAAAGTTTCTGAGCGATGGCCAAGCAGATATCCTTGCCCGAAATTTCAGACGTATCCTGTACGTTAACGACGAGGACGAGCAAGGACGGCAGGCGCTGACTAAGGTCAGGGATAAACTGGGTGACAAGGTACTGCTGAAGGTCAGCAGCCCCCCACCTGGTTTCGAGGATCCAGGGGCTATGGATGAACAGAGCGCTCAGGATTTCCTTGAGCCATTTATAAAACCAGCGTGGGACGTTAAACTTATATGAGTAAAAAATTAATTCTGCATTTATGCGCAGACATCGGTAGTGATAGCAGGTTCTACCAGCTCGATCCAGAGTACGAGGTGGTATTGATTGGAAAGGACGTTGGTGTAGAGAACTACAGTCCTCCACCAAATGTATGGGGCATCATCGCCAATCCGGTGTGCACCGAGCTTTCTACGGCCCGAGGCTTCCATAAAGAGAATGACATAGAAAAAGGGATGTTTCTGGTTAACCACTGCCTACGTGTGATCAGGGAAGCCAACCCACAATTCTGGGTGTTGGAAAACCCGGCTACTGGAAGGTTACGAGATGTCCTGGGTACGCCCGATTTCATTTACCAGCCATGGCAGTATGGATCGCCATGGACGAAGAAGACAGGGCTTTGGGGCGAGTTTGTGATGCCCGAGCCTACTTATGAGAAGTGGGAGGATGTACCGAAGAATGAGAACCTTTACGTCAGACCTGGCAGGCCCAAGCCCTCGTTGGCGTTCTTACACAAGAGCGCAATGCGGTACTTACCGGAATACGATTGGTGCGCGGACAGGATAGAATGCGACGGTGATTTCAGGTCCTTGTGCTCGACGGGGTTTGCGAAGGCCTTTAAGGAAGTAAACAAATGAATGATGAAAATAAAATTTACAGTGTTGTAGTAGAGAGGAGAGAAGTACTTAGAGACACGTTCGCTATAGTCGCTTGCAGCGAGGATGAAGCAGAGGATCTCGCAGAACGGGAGACAGCTGAGCATGATTGGAGCGATAGTGGTTTAATTCACGCAGAGGAAGAAGTAATCAGTATTGAGTAGTTCTATAAATAACAAAATGAGAAATAATATGGCATGTAGCACAAAAAAACAGAAGATTGAGTGGCTTAAGTTTGATGAGAACAGAGGGTTGCCCATCAGAGAACTAGCCCAGAGGATGAAGGCTACACCGTAGTGTCGATCCCGATGGATGAAGAACAGGGAGAACCAACTAGCGAACCCAAAGCCTTTAAATTTATGCGGAAGATGCAAAACGAATGAAATTCTTAACTAAAGACGGGTGGTTGACACCCTACGCCCTGACATACGGCTACCGACACGAGCAGAGAGACGGGGCTCTTCTACTCTACATTGAGAGTGGGGGATATCCTTTTTATACTGTTTACGTCACGGAAGAGTACTGGCCGGTGGAGAGACTGCGACGCATGTTCGACGAGTCTAAACTAACGCATAACGGGCACGGTACCCGGATAGCCTTCACAAGGATCGATCTCGCCAGGAGCGCTTTCCGGAGGTTATGCAGACAAGGGATGACGAAGAGGATACCCGAGACCCTGGCTGAGAAAGAATCTGGGTGTCAATGGATAATTGAATAAAGGAACAAAATGAACTTTGACAAAGAACGGGAATTACCGGAGATACCTCCGGAGATCCCAAAGACCCTAACGAAGTCCAGGAAATTCCAGGACGTGCAGTTTGTGGCGGGGATGGGACCACGCCCGGCTAAGATTATGTTCCTCGCGACCTCGGTCTCGATCGAGGAGGAACGGGACTACCAACCCAATAGCTACAACAAGAATATCAAGGAACCGCCCAACTACTTGAAGGGGCCAACCGGCTCCATCCTATCGAACCTGGCGAATGCCTGTGGTTTGGATATGAGCAACTGCTACTACACAGCGCTACTCAAATGGCTGAGTCCCAAGACCAAGCGTTTGAAACCCACGAAGGAGATGATCAAGGTAGCCACCCCCCTACTTATGTGGGAGATCAAGGAGGTGGACCCGGACATCATAGTTTGTATGGGTAAACCGGTGTTTGACCTGATATCAGAAACCAAGTTTAAACTGACGGATGTGGCGGGTGGTTGGTTCCAACGGGAGATAGAAGGCAGACTTCGCCGGATATACCCTATGGAATGCGTGACGCGCCCGGTTATGAAGCCGGAGTTCACCGAGAGGTTCCGCGTTGACCTTCGGGAGATCAAGCGTATGCAGGAACGAATTGAGGGGGTGCACGTCGAGCGCTATGAAAAGCATTACGAGACTATCCGTAACTCCACAGAGTTGCGGGACCTGGTGGAACGCCTGAAGGACGGCAACTACAAAGTTCTGTCGGTCGACTGCGAGTGGCATGGGCAGAACCATGTAGATGGGCTCCTACGGTCCTTACAGATCTGCTGGAAGCCCGGACATGCAGCTTACATCCGGTTTAGGGATGAGCAAACCAACTACGCGTTTGACATCAGCTACAAAGAGGCGGGAGAGATCATAGCGGAGTACCTAGACCGCCCGGAAGTCCGGTATGTCGGCCATCACATCAGCGCCGACCTTCCGTGGATGTCCCATGTACTAGGACTTCAATGGTATGAGAAGACCCTGCTCGATACAGAATTCGCGCAACAATGCGTGGACGAACACTCTGAGCTGGGGTTAGAGCGGTTGTGTATGGCCTACACCGACCTAGGGCGTTGGGACCTGGAACTCACGCAGTGGTGCAAGGCAAACGCTAAGTTGGTAAAGGATGGTTATGGTTTTATCCCGGATAAGATCATGATACCCTACGCACTTGCAGATACGGACGGCGTTATGCGAACCTACCCGCAGATACTCCGGCGGTTGTTGAATCAGCATTGGGGCGAGGGGTTCCGGTATTACAACCAGATCTTCAATCCGTTTGTGACCGATGTCTACACCTTTTTCGGTAAAGAAGGGCTGCCAATCGACATGGAGCGGATGAATGATCTTCGAGACCTATATCACTATATCAGGGTACAGTTGGATAAGGAATTTAGATCACGGGTCATCACAGAGTCTGAGACGCTGTTGCGTACGGCGTTGATGCGGATTGATCTGGAACTGGGTATCGACGTGTACCAGAACCTACTGGAGATGGTAGAGTCCGGAGACATGGAGGAGGCACACCAGCTTCTATACACTGCTGTCCCGGCTGAGAACCACCTGGACATCAAACCGGTTTGGGAGCACTTCCTGAACGCTCCCAAGTTCAAACCTGGGTCATCTAAGCAGGTTCGACTATGGTTGTTCGGGGCTAAGGGTATGACACCGGTTAAATCTACCAACCAGAGGGATAAGGGATTACCATCCATGCCTTGGGAGAAGGTACTGGAGTTACCCGAAGACAGGCGCAAGGAGTTCACCCCCAGCGCGGACGGGCAGTCGTTGGAGATCCTGGGCATGCAGTATTCAGACCCGGTGTTGGGCAAGCTTCTGGAGTTCAAGGCGGTAGACACCGTTTGCAGTAACTTTTTAGGCGAGCCCACAAGGGACCCAGACACAGACGAGATCATCGAGCAAAAAGGTCTACACAAGTTTGTGGCCAGCACTGGTAATCTGCATAATCAGCTGAGTGCGACTGAAACGGGAAGAAGTAGATCGTGGAAACCAAATATTTTGAATTTGCCTGGTTGGGTGAATGACAAAATTAACGCCGGTATGTTTGAGATATTTATGCTGAGGTTGGCCGATGGCACGCTTCCAGAAATCTACTTCAAGTACGTAGTAAACCCTAAATCGATACCTAGTGTCCGGAGTATCGTGAAAGCGCCACCAGGTTGGTGTATAGTAGAATCCGATTACGCTACAGCGGAATTGAGGGGCTGGGCCTATATATCAGGTGATCAGAAGATGATAGATCTGATTACCAAACCAGACAAACACTTCGCCAAGGTCAAATCCGAGGCGTTGCCCATGAACAAGGAGGGGGAGATAGACAAAGATTGCGTATGTCGCCTATCTTTCCCGGAGTACATCGGAGGGGACCAACAACAATGGGTTATGGCCTACGGGTCTGAGGGCGAGGTGCATAAACGGTTCGAAGACAGCGATCTTCTTAGGGATGAGTTTGGTAATGTCGTACACGCCAAGCAAGATCTGCACTGGTCTCTAGCAGAGATGATGCATCACGCTCCTAGAGAGGTTCTTGATAATAAGGGTATCAGAGGAGGGGCAAAAGTGGGGAATTTCTCGTGCGTAGCCGAGGATGAGCTGGTGCTGACCCGTGACAGATCCTGGAAGCCTATACAACATGTTAAAAAGACAGACCAGGTATGGGACGGGCTTGAGTGGGTGGATCACGAAGGCGTGGTAATGACAGGGGTAAGAGCGGTTGTGGAGTACCAAAGCTTTAGAGCGACACTAGAACATCAAGTGTGGATTAGTGAAGACGTTAAAGTATCTTTGCGAGAGGCCATAGCCCGAGGCTCCACGCTGTGGAGTAGCTTACCGAAAGGGTGGTCAGATATAAGAGAGATGCTAATCCCGTTCAGAGGCGGGGAGCGGGAGGTTAAGACATACGACATCCTAAACGCGGGACCTAGAAATAGGTTCACCTGCCAGGGTGTTATTGTGTCCAACTCTGCATACGGCGCCTCGGGAGCCACCCTTGAGCGCAAGATCGAGGCGGACACAGGGGTCAAGCCGGAGGAAGGAGATGGGCAGAAGATGTTGGAGACCCTGGAGGAACGTCAACCCAGGGCGTTCGAGTTCATGAAGGAGATGGAGGAGAAGCCGGTTGACCCGGGCTACCTCATCGCAGAGTCTGGACGTGTTAGACACTTCCATCTTAACAGTAGAGACCTGGTCGGAGACTGGATGTTTCGGGGTCAAGCCGGAGCACAGGGTCGGGAGGCCAGGAATTTTTACATGCAAGAATCAGTTGGAGCCACAGCGGCCAGGGCGGCTGTGTGGCTTGTTAAGTTCAAGTTTAAATTCCAACTACAAGAAAGACCGATCGCCGTACTGTACGATAGTGTCGTGACTCTCAGCCCTAACTCAGAGAGGGATGTCTGCAAGTCAGCTCATGAACTATTCATGTGGTTGGCTAATGGCTGGCAATGCGTGGACGACCGTATCCTCCGATACCCGGCAGACCATGATCTCAACCAAGCATGGTCCTTCAAGGCCACCAAAGAAGAGCTACAACGCATAGAACAGGACCCACTATCGCAGGAACCAAACGTGGTGGAAGCCAGAGAATGGTTGAAGGAGAAGATCGAGCTATTGAAAGACAATGAGAAGCTGTCGCTTAAAGGCGCAGATTGGATGTTTGATGAGTGAATTCAAAGATGAGATGCGCAAGAAGTGTGTAATCATGGAAATCGAAGAGCTACTTGAGAGGGTAGAGACACGCATACAGGATGTGGACTCCGCGCTGGACGCCCCATCCTGGGTATGTTGGAGCGTCATCGTAGACGCCCTGGCGATGTTTGAGGACCTGACGGAGCGTGAGGCCACATGCGTGCATCTACCAAGGTCCGTAGAGATCCTGGTAGATGCTTACGTTGTTAAGCACATTAAAGAATCGTATATGGGCCTGAGAAAAGAAAAAGTATTGTTAGGTCTTGACGTCGTGTTGGACGCCCCACACTTCAAATTCGAATAACCAAAGGATAGAGATGGATATATGCGGAATATGCGGAGGCGCAGAGACCGAGCATGAAAATGCGCTCTGTGCCTCCTGCGAAGGGGATCACTGGGTTCAACCACAGGATTTCCTAGGAGAGTCTCTACACCCTTTCATACAAGAGGCGTGTAAGAATCTGGGAGTTGCGAGGTGCGAGTTACACCACAGGTGTCTCACACATCTAAACAATAAAAAGCACTGGACAACAGATGAAAGAAGAGACACGAGAAGTACCCGGCCTGATATTTCCCAAGCCAATGACGATGGCAGAAGCTGAGGATGTGATTTGGGGCTTGCGGAGGTCGGTGGCCTCCGTACCTAAACAAGATCACGACTCGACTAATTACAAGATGAACGCGGAGGTCCTTCGAAAGTTGGAGGAGATGTTCCCAGAGTTCGTGGATAAATTATAAAAAGGTATGGACAACAGATGAAAGAAGTGTATAACGATGAGCCGCGACGACACACCACGTGTCGTCGCGCAGTAAAACAAGTAAACGGCCAAACGGCCAACAAACAAAGCAAGCAAGGAACTAGATTATGACAGAACAGAAGAAACGTAGTATTATGGGTGGGTCAGCCGGATCTAACAAGATGGATGAGAAAGGCGGATCCCACAAGAGTTTGAGAATGTTTGAGGATGGGGTGCGAACGATCATCCCCAAACTGAAAGACACATTCCAAGGCCGGATTCTACCGGCATTTGATTGGACAATGAGTGAGGCTGATGACGCGTTCATGAGTGGCTTCTCCCCCTACCGAGACTTAGAGAGTGGTATGACGGACAAACTAACTGACACCCCGGCCTACACCGGTTGGTTCAGTATGGTTGAGCGTCAAAACTTTGTAGGCAAGGAGTCGGTAGATTATATCAGCCCCAAGACCTTGAAGAAACTGGCGGGCGTCACAGGTATTGATGCGGCAGACCCCATCGAAGAGTGCTTTTGGCATATCTACGATTTGGTTAAGTCCGGGGACAAAACGCTGGAGCCACTGATCCGCCCCAAAGGTGGTTACAAGGAGTACAAGATGTTTCGGTCGGCTTCAACAGCCGGGTTGATCAACGTCTACGCCTGCGACCCCTATGATCAGGAATGGAAGGTAATGGTACAACTTTGCTCTCAGGCCTACATGAATGCGCTGAAAGAGAAGTTGGCGTTCCCCACGCCCCGATCGGTATCCATCCGAGACGAGAACTTCCCAGACTACCTGTTTGGTGACATCACAGATCCGGCTACTGGCCTGAAGTTCATCACCTGTCAGGTGGAGGACAACGGCAAGCAGATCAACAGCCTGCGATTCAGCAAGAACGCGAAGGACCATGATCTATCTGGTGTGGAGATCCTGCCGGTTGATGAAAGCGTTCTGGCGCAACGCCACAAGCTCACAGGCGAGAACCACTGCATGATCTTTCCGACGTATCAGGAGATCATTGACTTCATGACCGCCGACGGCGGGTTTGACATGGAGATCGTTAAGGAGGTCTGCGGAGATAAGGCTAACATCGGAGCCTCCACACGCTTGGGAGCTACGCAAGTGGACGCGACACCTGACGAGCGGGACGAGGAGTACAATGAAGATATCCCAATGGGTGACGAAGATCTGACAGAAGGAGCACCTACTCCAGAGCAGGAAGACGACGTACGTCTATTCTGGGTGGAGCAGGATGGAGATACTGTGGAGATGAGTGAAAAGGCGTTGCAAGAGGCCGTGGATGCCGGCTTTGAAGGCGATGTGGTGCTTCAGGGCGAGGAGGATTGGCAGACACCTGCTGATTACGGAATCACCAAGACTGTGAAAGCCCCACCCCCCAAGAAAGGGCCTCCGGCTAAGAAAGCACCACCCAAGAAGGACGGGCCTCCCCCGCGCAAGCAGGCGGAGAAGCAGGAGCTTCCGGATATCCCGGAGACCGAAGGTCCGGAGAAGGGTGATCAGGCCAACACCGGGGACGAGGCTTTGACCGCTAAGGAGTCCAAGGAGTTAAAAGAGTTGCAAGGAAGGCTGGAAGGTGGATCTGTCGAAATGGAAGACATGAAACGTATTGCCACACTTCTTCAAAAGAAGAACGGTAAGTAATCAAACGCGGACTGGGCCTGTGCCCAGTCCGCTATTTACAAAGGAGGGCAGGATGCCCGCAAAGAAAAAGAGTTCTAAGAAAAAGTCGAGTGTGGTGAAGGCCCCTCAGACGGTAATAACACCCAAACGAAAGTTGGTGCACATCAATAGCTTCGATATACTGGACGACAGCAATGAGGACCACCTCCAAGCTACTCGGGAATCGTTGTTTAGTGTACAAAGCCGGCGCAAGAACCATCCAACGGGTTTCCGTACAATGTCAGAGGTGCAGGCTAGTATGATACCCTATCGGCATTTCTACCTGCAATGGGCGACTGGATGCTATGGTATACCCGAAGGGTGCGTACTGGAGTTGTTCGGTGAAACCGGACTTGGGAAGTCTACCTTCATGTACTGGCTGATGGGCGGCGCCATGATGCACGGTTGTCCATGCGTTGTACACGAGAGTGAGGGCAAACCCTTGACCGAGGAGTGGGCAGGTCGTGCCATGTCATCTGACCGGGAGATCGCAGCCAAGATGTTGAAACGGATAGGGGTGTTCGCCAAGACCTTTGAGTTACGCCAGATGGATCAGGATATGATCGATTGGTTTGACATCGCGAGAGGTCGGCGCATAGGTAAGCACCGGACGGTCCCATTAGAGACGCCCATGGTGGCGGGGGTCGATAGCTTCAGCAAGATGATGAGCCCGGCTGAGGCCGCGGGTGTTCACGACTACGGCGATAACATGAGCAAGGAGAAGAAGGCTAAGGCCAAGGCCACGGGTGAAGCCTCCAACCTGGGTCACTCCAAGTGGGCGCACTCTTGGGGTAAACGCCTTCCCAACTTCTTGTCCAGTAATAACGGGGTGGTCATCGTGGTAAGCCATCAGAATGAGAAGGTGGATATGTCCGGCAAAGGTAGTCAGATGAGTGCAGATGTCTCAGCCTTGTACAACACGACAAAGATCGGAGGGCGAGCCATGGGTCAGAATGCAGCAGTTCAGTTGATTCTGGGACGTAAAGCTCTGGTCAAGAACGGTAGCAATGAGAAGATTGGTGTGACGGTTAAGATGCGGGTACACAAGAACAGCTACGGACCTAACGAGAGGGTTATCGAGTATGACCTAATCAACGACCAGCACCAAGACACTGAAACGACCTTAGCGCCTTCCATGGACTTTGATCGCGGTATGTGCGATTGGTTCGCCGAGAATGGATACTTAGAGACAACGGTCAGCAAGAAACGCTATTCAAGTCCTTTACTCGGTCTGAGCAACGTCAAGGCGCAGGAGTTCAGTGAGGTCTTCCACTCTTCGGAGAACCGTGAGTTGAGGGAGAACCTTGGCCGCCACCTTAAGATCCGCGGTTACGAGGATGAGGTGGATAAGATTAAGGAAGAGCAGAAGAAGGAGGTTACCGATGGCGAAGGTTAGAAAAGAAGATAAGCAATTACTACAGTTGTTAGAGTCAGTAATGGACCAAGTACGTAAGGGCGAGTTACGACTCGCCGGAGACAGCAATAAGTTTAGTATGTCTCAAAATGTATTTCCCATTATAGGTGAGAAAGTCACATGGAAGACTACAGATGAAGTACACATAGTGTTAGACGCACGCTTTACCCGGCATTACGAACCAGAGGACTCCGATGCCCAAGGTTAGTCTAGCCACAGAAGAGCAGGTAAACCAGGCGCTGGCCACCCTCACGGGTGTGCGCCAGGCGGCTTACTGCGAAACAACGGAGGAGGCGTTGGAACTCGTTTCCGACAAATGCGGGGTTCTCAATGAGCGAGCGCCCTTCAACCTCGGGAGTTGTTGTCCGGTATTCGAGAGAGTCCCGGTCGTCAGCGCCCTGATGTTCAGACGCAACGACCAGTTCCTCCGTAAGATCCTGTACGATCTTGAGCAATCAACATGCCTGATGATCGACAGCCACCTTCGAGGGAAGGATGGGTTGTTCATCGTCCGTCGGTTCGCAGACCACGATTCAGCGCAGGCGATGTCGTTTGCAGGGAGGTTGGCTAAGTCCAACCCCAAGCAACCTTCGGCAGTGATGATCGGGACGGACAGGGAAGGCGGTTGGTTAGTTGGTTATCAACTACGCCAGCTGTTCGATTGAGAGCGGTAGACGTAGTCAGAGTACAGTAGGCAGGCCTGGGTTAAACTCCAGGCCTTTTTTGTGATCAAAGTTAAGGAATATTTATAACAAAAAGGAATTATTATGGCTAACAATTATGCAGAGGGAAGCGCCCTCATAGAAATACCAATGGAGCGTCAGGACGAGGCAAAGGCCTTACTAGCTGGTATTGAGAAAGAGTACGAAGATGCAGAGGATTACGGGTACTTCCCATTGGAGGCGACGTTTGAGGACGCTGGTTTGTGGCTGTGCCATGACGAGAGCATTGACCCGGATGTGGCGGAGGATGTCGCGCGCAGGTTTGTAGAGGCTTTTGATCTCCCACCGTTCTGTATGGAGTTCGCTTATACATGCTCCAAACCGCGTCTTGACGAGTTCGGGGGTTGCGGATTTTGCGTGGTCAAAGGTCTACCAACACACTGGGTGTCTACAGCGGGTGTCAGAGAGTTTGCACTGAAGCATACACCGGAGATCCCAGCGTGAGGCAGACAAAACAAGAGATATTGAAGAAGTTGGATGAGCAGGGCCTAACCTACGATACGGCGCTACCCCAACCGTTCTTTGACCGGGTGTCGGAGTCCGTCGAGTGGCATCCCTGGTCAGGGTTTGTTTGGGGGTATCCAGAGGGAATGATGAGTGGCCTACCCCTGGCCCTGAACGACACGGCCCTAGATTGGTGTAAGGAAAATGAAGTGCCTTGTATGGATGTGGATGGGATGGTTTGGCGATGAAGGAGCAGATATGAGGTTTATGGAAGTACGCAAGGATAGCTTCAAGCAGCGTCTAGTTCGGCGACTACGCAGGTTACTAAGGTTAAAAGAAGACAAGTATGTAGTTAGGTTCACGCGTATCAGCAACCCCCAAGTACGGTGTGAAGTACCAGCAGGCCCGAGCTTAAGGGAGATAATCACCAGTAACTCCCTGTCTACTAACCACAGCATAGAGCCTGGCGAGTGGTTGAAGCAGAGTTGGTGGGAGCGCCGGGTATTACGAAAACCACAGTCTTACATTATCAGATTTCCTCACACCGAACCAAAAGAGACCGACAATGGGTGAACATCAAAACACGGAAACAAGGACCGACGGCTTGACGCTTAGATACATATGGGTGGGAGACCACCTGATGTTGGTGCGGAACTAAAACACAGAAAAAGGAACTATAATGGGATTTTTCAGTTGGAAAACAAATGACACGAAGAGATCGATACCGAGCACCTACAGCGCTAAAAAGACGTTCCCGGTGCACCTATGGGTCCCGGGAAATAAGTTAGCGACAGAAGAGGGTTACGATGGTTACGGCGAGTTTGAGGGCCTTGATTACTTTGAGGTGTTTGCCGAACTTAATAAGGATCACCCACTGTTTCGGGGGAAGGAGTATGACGAGGAACCAGATCCAGAGCTCGGGAACTATTTCGTAAACGATCGTCGGGGTGCCGGGATTGAGGTCTTGAGCCAGGCGGAGCGATGCGAGGAAGGGATCGAGGGCTTACTATTCCCGCAGTTAATGGAGGGAAGTCAGGAGCCTGCGGACTTTAGCAGGCCTCCCGAGCTTCTTATACGAAGGTCCGGAGATCTTTAAGGTGGAGGTCGCGACAGACAACACAGGACCCCGCCTGGAATATTACGAGTCGGAAGAGGATTGGAGATCCGGCACAGGCTTCCCAGTGGATACCCTGGAAGACGATGAGCGGGAGCAGGTGCTTCTCGACGTTCTAGATGGGAAGTACAAGCATTGAACAAACCAATTATTATAGACCTGTTTTGCGGCGCCGGAGGAAGTTGTGCCGGAATTATGAGCGCGTTACACGACCAAGGGATGGAGTGTGAGATGTATGCGGTAAACCACTGGGAGCTAGCGCTGGAGACCCACGAGCTTAACCACCCGGAGGCCCAGCATTATGTGGAGGATGTGTTCAAAGGCACGCCAATGAAGCATATCAAAGGCCGGCGCGTGGCTTTGCTCTGGGCCTCGCCCAGTTGTACCCATTTCAGCGCGGCGAGCGGGGGTAAACCACTGCAAACACAGGAACGAGCACACGCCAACTCGGTGTTGAAGTGGTGCGAGGAACTGACTGTAGATAGAGTGATCCTAGAGAATGTTAGTCATTTCCTGTCGTGGGGCGAACTCAATGCTAAAGGGCGCCCCATCCCTGAGCGTAAAGGTAAGCTGTTTGAAGTGTGGTGGAAGAAGATGGAGAAATTGGGTTATACATTGGAGAAGCGAATTCTGTGCGCAGCAGACTTCGGAGCGCCAACCTCCCGTCAACGTCTGTTTATTCAAGCCGTCCGCAAGGGTTCAGGTAAGAAGCTGATGTGGCCCCAACCCTCTCATAGTCAAGAGAACTGGCTGTCGGCGGCCAGCATCATAGACTGGAGTGATGTAGGTACGCTTCTACAGGATAGGAAGAAACCGCTGTGTGAAAACACGTTGAGGCGTATTGAGAGAGGCATGCAGCAACACTGGGGGGAGTGGGCCGAACCCTATATTACAATCCTACGCGGGCAGAGTAACACCCGGTCCATCCATCAACCACTACCAACTATATCAGCGGGAGGAGAGCACTTTGGGCTGGTAGCTCCCATTGATAACAAGTCTAATAAAGGAGGGTGCCAGGACCCATCAGAGCCGTTGTCTACCATCACAGGAAAGCAACGGCAGGGCGTTCTACAGTCGCTGATCACAGGCCAGCAGTCGTGTGCGGCGTCCAAACCTTCTGGTAGTAACCCTGTACCCACTATAGCGACAGCGGGGGCCATTAGTTTGGTGACCCCGTTAATCATAGGCAAGCATTCAAACTCGCAGGCCCAACCTGCAGATCGGCATCCAGTACCCACACTCTCGACAGAATCAGGACCGCAGGTCATAAACCCACTTCTAGTTAATTACTACGGGACGGGAATTTGCCATGAGACAACAGAACCAGTACCGACCATAACGACTAAGCAACGGCAAGGGTTGGTGGTACCACAAGGCCTGGCCTTGAGCTACCGAATGCTAAATGTCGGGGAGTTGTCGCGCGCTACCGGATTCCACAACGGATATAAGTTCGCGGGGAATAAAACGCAGGTGGTGAAACAGATCGGTAATGCAGTACCACCCCCGTTTGCGAGGGCGCAGACTAGTTACTATATCGAGGAATGGAAACGAGAATGTGTTTAAGAGAAATTAATAAGCAGGAGATCAAATGAGAAAATTAGCATCAGTGCAAAGAATCGACACCGTCAGTCCCATCCCCGGGGCTGACATGATCGAGGTAGTTCGGGTTAACGGCTGGGATGTCGTAGTGAAGAAGGGCGGATTCCAAGCGGGGGACAAGTGTATCTACATAGAGATAGACAGCTTCCTACCGGAGCGCTCGGAGTTCGAGTTCCTACGTAAGACGTCATTCAAGACCCTGTACGAGAAACCAGGGTTCAGACTGAAGACCATGAAGCTCCGAGGGGTTGTCTCCAGCGGCTTAGTATTACCCGTACCTGAGAACCTACAGCACCTGGCGGTAGGAGAGGACGTCACGGATATCCTGGGGATCGTAAAGTACGACCCGCCAATCCCCGCAGAGTTAGAGGGCCTGGCGAAAGGCGCGTTCCCATCCTTCATAAGCAAGACAGACGAAGAGCGTGTCCAGAATTTGGCGGCTCAGTACGAGGAGATGAAAGCCAGAGGGCCGTACGTGTGGTCAGAAAAGTTGGAGGGCACATCCGGAACTTATTACCGGTACAACCAAGAGTTCGGGGCCTGCGGTCGGAACACCGATTGGTTGGACACAGAGGGGAACACCTTTTGGGAGCTCGCGCGCCGACACCAACTAGAAGAGAAGATGAAGGATTTAGGTGGTAACATCGGATTGCAAGGGGAACTCATAGGCCCTGGAATCCAAGGACCAAACTACTACCAGTTGAAGGAGCCGGAAATTCGGTTCTTCAACGCGGTAGACCTCAATACCCGGAAGCGCTACACCTACCAGCAATTCATGTTGTTGACGGACGAGCTAGAGTTACCAACAGTCCCTATCCTAGGCATAGATCCATTACCAGATACGGTGGAAGAGCTACTGCACATGGCTAATGGTCAGTCTACGCTGTGTGACCGCCCTCGCGAGGGTCTGGTGTTACGAACACTGGATTATCAACACAGCTTCAAGGCGGTGTCATCTCTATACCTCTTAAAGCAAAAGGATTAAAATGAGAAAATACGTATTACCGAACGACGTGACACGGTGTCCAGGGAAGGGATGTGAGATAAAGGACAATTGTTTGAGGTTTAGGCAACTGCGTATACTGGGTAATAAAGCGGTGTACAGCACTGTAACGCAGTTCACAACACAAACACTTCCAGAGACGTGTGCGGGCTTTATCAGCGTTAAAGAATCAGACAGGTTGCAAGAATATGAAACAGAAGATAAGTAAGTGTGACGAACACTACGGAGCGGAGGTTTACTATGTGGTTTAAACATAAGGCGCCCACCTGCTCCCGGGAAGAGTACCGCTCGGTTATAATCCAGGCGGGCGTGGTTGACAAACCTACATTAGGACATGAGATGTGTGTGATGGAAAGTTATGTCGACGGGAAGTTAGTGGCATCTGCGCTGTACCAGCGTGGACAACCAACAGAATATCGAATCATAGGAAGATCATGAAAGAACAAAATGAGATCACACCCCTGTACAAGAAGGGCGAGGATAAACCAGCGCTGTACCACGTACCATCCACGGGAGGGGCCTACTACACAATGGAGCAAGCGCATTACGCGCTGAACAAACCCAGGCTTTGCGAATGCGGAGCTGAGATCAGTACCAAGTATTACTGCATCTGTGAAAGCTGCAGACAACGTAAGCGGGCTGAGGAAGAGCGTCTGCGCTTCGATCAGGCCACGAAGGTCAACATCAGTGATTACCAAGAAGATATGGTAAGTTACAATGACATCTCGGATATGGGCGACTTCTTCAACCACTGCGTCGAACAGATGTCATATGACGAAGACCTCCCCAAGTACGTCTGGGGAACAGTCCGAAACCAGATTGTGGTGCTGTACCTCGATCAGATACTAGAGGATGCCGAGTGCCGGGGAAATCCCTACGAGGACTACGAACGCCGGTTAGATGGTGTGGAAGAGCTGCAGACGGCTGTGCAGGCCTTTAACGAGGCAAACAGGGACAACCACAGTAACTGGGTCTGGAACGAGGATCGCAAGACCGCAGTGATCTTGGATGAGAAATTTTTGGAGGAAGTTAGGGAGATTGCATGTCGCTAACGCAAGAGAGATATGATGAGTTTCTGCGCGACACGTGCGCGGTGTCCAGCAGATTTTTACGCAAGAGAAACAACTGGTTCAACCGTTGGCGTATCCGGAGAGCGGTAACGCGCATGTTTAGAGAGTACGGTGTCTGTACGCCAGTACACGTAACCACTGAACATGGAGTTATAACGGTCAACGCAGGAGACCCAATACTTATAGAGGTGGAGATGCCTTTGGAGAGTATCAGCGTTACATTAAACATTTGAGGAATTAATATGAAAGAAGTTATTCTAAATGTGGGGGTATACAAAGACACGGTGGTTCTTAGAGGTACAGGCTGTGAAGTCCAACTAACACCCGACCAGGCGTTTAGGGCATCGGCCTTAATCGACATAGCCGCGGCTGCGGCAAAGGCCTTCGCCCCTCTCCGCATTACCGATAGGGAGTTGTGCGACCTGTGTAGCGAGAAGAGCCCAGAGGAGATAGTAAAACTGGCGGGAGCGGATAAGGAGCTTTTCGTTGCAGTTGTGAAACATAACGTGGAACTCGGCGAGTATGGTTACGCGCGAGAGTTGCTGGACGCTTGGGAGGTTGCATGAGCACGTTAGAGATCTACTACCCGCCGGAGTACAGCTGAGTGCTTACAAACAGGAGCTTATCAGGTGTAACAAGCTGAGTCTGCATATAGCAGAGGGTGACTTAGACGAAGCCCTGAGGCTTAGGGACTCCATACCGGAGCTCCAGCAGAAGGTACGAGACCTAAAGGATAAGATAAAGAAACTAGAACTAAATAACCTAACCGTATTAAAGTGAGTAACCATTATGAGCAGAATTAAATTAGAAATGGGCGGACCAGAAATGTTATTTGCACTAACCGAAGGAAACCCCGGCGCCGTGCGTGTGGTGATGGAGATGATGCGGCACAACCCCCAGATCGACCCCAGGATGCATTTGGACCCTTTGGCGGTCTAATAGGATTAGACACCCACAAAAGAATAGCAGACCAGCGTCAGGACTTTATCCACAAAACAACCTCCAAGCTCGTAGCGAGAACCAAGCTAATAGTTATTGAGGATCTAACATTAAGTGGTATGACCAAACTCTGGGGTAGGAAGGTCTCGGACCTTGGTATCTCAGAGACTTGCAGACAACTGGCATACAAATGTCAGATACAGGATGTTGGCCTTATTCAGGCCGACCGCTGGTACCCCAGCACGCAGCTCTGCTGCTGTTGCGGAGGCCGCCAAAAACTAGAACTGGACGAGCGTACCTACGCTTGCCCTGACTGCGGGAACACCGCAGACCGCGATCAAAACGCGGCAATGAATTTAAAGCAATTATGTACCGACGGCTTGTCGGAAATTAACGCTTGGGGACATGAAGGCTCTGACTACCAGCACACGCTGGTAGTGAAACCGTCGTGGATGAACCAGGAACTAAACCCGCGCACACTTGTGTGCACACATTAGAGAGCAGAATCAATGAATGAAGTACTAAAAGAAATCGGAGAGCAACTTCGAACACAGGATAATCGTTGCACGATGGATCCATGCTTTTGCGTGCAGGTCTTGGAGAGAATAGGACCTATGGACCTGAATTACGCGTACAAGCTTATGTTCTACGACCACGATGAAGTAGAAAACTACTACGCGGACGGGCCAGACCCCGAGCGTTGGCTTGAGTTACAGGAACTTGAGCACCGAGGTAACCTCCCTGAGCATATCACCACGAGGGGTTACCAGGAGGTGTGGAAGACCGTACAGGTGTGTTTCACACTGGCTGGCGCGAAGCAACACCTGGAGATCAACGGGCACAACTACCGACACTACTACGGGACTCAGATCTACGTAGACAGCTTTTACCGTAATCCTGAAATGCAGGCGATTCGGGAGTGGTTGATGAATGGTGAAGGATGAGTGTCCACGGCTTGGTAGAGATCTTCTACCGACTCCCGAATCTCCCACCACTCCTAGCCTTGTCTCAGCTGGATCAGCAAGACTATTACCAAGCTGGGCCGGTGTTCCCCACACAAGAGATGGAATCACTTAATGACGTGCTTTACGGTGCGTTCTGGGATGTGCAGGCTTGGGGCCTGCCCCGACAGATACAGCGTCATGACGCGATAGTCTACAAGTTAGGGTTTGACAAAGTGGTGGTGATGCTGATAGTGGATCATCAAGCGGATATTCGGCTGTTTACGCACCCGGATATTCCGGTATCGCAGAGAAAGCTGTATGCAGATGAGAACATGCCGGTCTATATGTGGCAGGCGTCGGTCGATTGGGAATTAAAAACGAACAAAGGAATGAGAGCATGACGCATGTTAATGAGACAAGAGAAAGAGCACCGCATTTACGAGACACCACCATGCAGGTGGGCGAGTGGTTCTGGCACGTACACACAGAAGAAGCGTATTTCGTAGCGGCCTTTAACTTGGCGGGTACATATATAGGCGCCGAAGAGCAGTTTGCTCTTGTGTCACCGCGCGGAAAGTACTTTGGTGGTGCTTCTCGGACGCTACAAGAGTTGCATGACAACCTTAGAGACCAATTTGTAGCAATTCGGCGCGTGGAAATAAACTACCCGGACCCCCGATGAAAGTATTACTACAATTAGGCGACCCGGACGCGCCACTCTACACACCGCCCATGACAATCATAGAGGCGTGCCAGAGTGGACGCATCTGTTATCACGTCTACAACGAGCAGACAGATGAACTGGAGTACGAATGTACTCCAGAGTTTGAGAAGGAGAGTGTCATGGCCTACTGCGATACGCTGGAGAGCGTCTTAGCGGTATTCCAGGCTCAGCACCTGGGGGACCCAAAGGCAGGGCGTCCACGCATTTACTGCGCCCACGCCAAGCGTCTGATCAGTCAGGCACTGTGGTGGGGAGCAATGCGCGGGGAAGGTGAGAGTATGGTGGACCCGGAACGTCTGGATATAAAGGACTTGGCCGAGCACTTTTATCGGTACACGGTTATGACCATGGGAGAACGACAGACGTTCGGAGACGTGCTGATGAAGACCCACGTGGGTATGCCTACCGTCAAGGATTGGTGGCTCAAGCAAGTACGTTGGGGGTTGTTGTGAGTGATAAAAAGTGGGTACTGCGTTGGTATTACAGAGACACCTGCGATGATTATTCTATAACAACACGAAAGAATGCAGATATAGGAATTCTGTTTAGAGGGCAGAAGCAGATTTGTTCATTCAGTCGCAGGTGGCTCACGGTGGTGCGGAATCACCTGAAGGCACGCCACCAAAGCAAGGAATGGAAAAAAAGTAAGAGGTGAGACAAAAACTAAACACAGGAAAATTATGAAACATGCAATATCAGTTCTCAGGAACCAAGAACAGACATCGACGAACAATGCAAAACTGCAATACATTACGGATAAGAGGAACCTTGAGCTGGCCATAGCGAGGTCCTGCAGAGAGGCTATAAACGTCCTGGAGGAGTGCGACAACCCCGCGGAACTCCGCGCAGTACCACCCACTGAGGACCTCCGGGTTATACTGGATGCCGTAGTGCGTTTGACAGATATCAGACAAAGAGGATGTAATCACCTATGCGTAGACAACTTCGCCGCGGAGTGTCTGTACAAGCTTATTCAAACGCTGAAAGTAACCGATGAAAAATAATAAGACGTTGAAGCAGAGTCCCAAGGGGCAATGGGCCGACGAGTTAGAGCGCTATAAGAATGGGGAAACGGCTCCAGCCTGTGCAGGGAGGTTGGGCTGTAAGCTGTCGACGTTCTACGCACGAGCTCGTGCGGAGGGGATTCATAAAGAGAGCGGGCGTCCTCGCACCGTACTCCCGGACGGTTACGCGCAGGAGCTTGAAGCTTATAAGAACGGTAAATCTGGTTCGGTATGTGCCGCTGAATTGGGGCTGAATACCTATACGTTTTTAATGAACACCCGACGAGATGGCAGTGTTCGACCTTGTGGTGCACCCCACGGAAAGAGAGGCCCCAACGGCAACTCGAAGATATCAGCAGCACAACGGAAGCAGATCAAAGAGCGGTTCGAGAGGGGCGAGACACAGACGAAGATGGCTAATGAGTTTGGTGTGACGAGGCAGTACATCAGCTGGTTGATAAAACAGGAGTAACTTCTAGCAGTAATTTAAGTACCTAACAGTGTTTGGAAGTGTTAAAATTAAACACAAAATAAAATACAAACAGGGGTTGACAGCAACCTGTTTAACCCCTACTATGTTACACATGAGATACATTAAAAGAATGATGAACTACTCCGGGCCGATGTTCGAGCGACTGCAAGCTTTGTCTGAAAAGACAGGGCTGGCACTTACCGAGCTTGTCCGCCGGGCGATCGACGAGTATCTGGACAAACAAGATAGTAAGTAAATGATCCTAGCCCATAAAATCCAACTAGACCCGACCTACGCCCAAGCCCGCGATTTTCGCCGGGCTTGCGGAGTAGCGCGGTATACCTGGAATTGGGCTTTAGAGCAGATGCAGACATCCTACAAGGAAACCGGGAAGTCGCCGAAGATCAGCGATCTGAAAAAGCGTTGGAACCAGGAGAAACCAGATTGGGTATACGAAAGTCCCCGGGATGCGAACAGCCAACCTTTCGCGAACTTGCAAAAAGCATACTCCAACTTTTTTGCTAAGAGGGCAAAGTTACCAACCTTCAAGTCCAAGCATAAGAATAGGTCCTCCTTCTACGTTGCCAACGATAGATTCAAGCTAGAGGGAAAGAAAGTCAGTCTCCCGAAGATAGGTTGGGTAAGGTTGACCGAGGAGCTACGCTTTGAGGGTAAGATCCTATCCGGTGTTGTAAGCGAAAGAGCCGGTCGCTGGTACATCAGCATCCAGGTCGACACCCCACCCAAACCCCAAGGCAACCCCGGCAAGGAAATCCTGGGTATAGACTTCGGGTTAAAGACCTTCATGACCCTCTCCACAGGCGAGAAGATAGAAGCACCATTGCCTTTAAAGAAAGGCTTAAAACTATTAAAACGGCGATCTAAACAACATTCGAGGAAAAAGAAAGGCGGTAAAAACCGGGAGAAGTCCAGACAACGACTTGCCCGAACCCACAAAAGAATAGCAGATCAAAGACAGGACTTTATCCACAAGACCACCTCCAGACTAGTAGCGAGAACCAAGCTATTGGTCATTGAGGATCTAACATTAAGTGGGATGACAAAGCTCTGGGGTAGAAAGGTCTCGGACCTTGGTATCTCAGAGACTTGCAGACAACTGGCATACAAATGTCAGGCGAACGACGTAGGTTTACTACAAGCAGACCGATGGTACCCCAGCACGCAGCTCTGCTGCTGTTGTGGTGGTAGACAAAAACTAGAACTGGACGAGCGTACCTACGCTTGCCCTGACTGCGGGAATACCGCAGACCGCGATCAAAACGCGGCAATGAATTTAAAGCAGATTTATACGGGCGGCTTGCCCGGAATTGACGCTTGGGGACATGAAGGCTCTGACTACCAGCACACGCTGGTAGTGAAACCGTCGTGGATGAACCAGGAACTAAACCCGTGCACACTTGTGTGCACACATTAGAGAGCAGGAAGCTGACGAGAAGTTTGAGTTGGATAGTCATGGTGTCGAGGGTACGGTGGCACCAGACCTTATGTACCTTAATGCCGGGGACACCTACGTCGAGACCTTACTGTACCTGGAAGGTAGGTTCATCGTAAACGACTGGGTAACCGCGTTGGAAGGTTGGTGGAACGGTTTCGACTCTAAAGAAGATGGCGAGGATCTAGGGGAATGGTTGGACAAACATCACGAGGATACAAATTATTATGAGCGAGGAAGAATTGAACAGATTGGCTATTGATGCCGCAGAAGCCCTACACGCGGTATGGAGCATCGGTGGCGGCTCCATGTTTTGCGATTCGTTCGACTGGGATGAAGCAGAGGATGACGACATAGCAGAGGTACTTAAACCGTTCTTAATCCGTGCATTCAATACAACCCGAAGCTGCGCAGATGGAATTTAACAAAGGAAGATTATGACTGAAGAAACTAAAAGAGATTTGAGAGGGGATATGGAGCTCCTTACCAAAGGCCTGCAGGAACTGCCTGGTGTCCTGGAGTTCTTGGGTATACCTGAATTACGTAAGGGACAGATAGAACCTATACAATGGTTGATGTCTGGGTTGGATACCATTGTGGTCCTTCCAACAGGGCTCGGAAAGAGTTTAGTGTACACCGTACCAACTCTAGCCCTAGGCTGGAAGACCGTGTTGTTCAGCCCGCTAGTAGCGCTGATGCAGGATCAAGTACAAGGTTTGTGGAAGAAAGGGGTGCGAGCTGCCCAACTTACAGGACTGCAGACAGAGGCTGAGAACGAGATGGTAATACGTGATTGGATCAACGGAGACATCCAGATGCTGTTCAGCGCACCCGAGCGCCTGGACAACCCAAAGTTTATGGATGCCATGCGACAGATGAAGCCGGAGTTTGTGGTGGTCGACGAAGGACATGTCGCGAGTCAATGGTCGGACAACTTCCGACATCACTACGTCAAGATCGGAGACTTCATCGAGGAGATGAACCCACGGGTGGTGGCGGCAATGACGGCCACAGCGCGGGCAGAGGTAGTGAGGGATATGCGGCGGGTATTCCACATGCAGGATGCCAAACTCTGGAAGTACCTTCCCCGCAGAGAAAACTTACACCTGAGTAGCGCCCCATTCTACGGGTATCAGGATCTGGCGGACCGCGTGAGTAAGATCCCGGGAGCGTGCTTGGTGTACTGTGCGACGGTTAAGGAAGTGGTGGAGACCACCTCCAGACTCCAAAGCCTGCTGCCGAGTGAGGACATTATCATGTTCCATGGACAGCTCAAGGACTCGGAGAAGACGCACAACCTGAAGATGTTTATGGAAGACTACGCACGAGTTGTGGTCTGTACCAACGCATTCGGCATGGGAATCGATAAAAATTCGATAAGAGGCGTGATCCACCGCAACTACCCAGGTAGTCCGGAAGCAGTTTCTCAAGAATCGGGGAGGGCAGGAAGAGACGGCCTAGACAGTTGGTGTACAATGCTTTACGACGAAGATTCAGGCCGGGTTCAGCAGTACTTTCTTGAGATGGGAAACCCAGACCAACACCTTATCCGGCGTGTTTACGATGTACTCAAGAGTGAGAGTCAGGGTGGTACCCGACCAGTCAAACTGACACTGGCGCAGATCGCCCAACGTTGTGGTACAAGCAGTCAACAGATTGGGGCGGTCATGGAAACCCTCACAGGAGCCGGGTGCATCACGCGCGATAGCGATCCTGAGAAGGTGGCGAAGATCCGGCTCCGGAAGTCCGATGACAATCCGGTATTCACCAGGTTCTCCAAACTCATCAACCGCGCGGGTAAACCCGAC
>Ga0136588_1000099_pt1 | contig 32656 bp, 58 predicted proteins | sample AntRauMFilla1564_FD_104782 | JGI IMG/M metagenome (GOLD analysis project Ga0136588, IMG submission 104782) | Saline lake microbial communities from Rauer Islands, Antarctica - Metagenome Filla 1 #564 | ecosystem: Environmental > Aquatic > Non-marine Saline and Alkaline > Saline | place... | reverse complement strand
TCTGTAACTATCTGATAATAAAGAATAAAAATATGCGAATTTTAATCATTACAATACTATTTTTACCATTCCTTGCAGGGTGTGCAAACACTTCGGTATTAGTCGCTGAGACTGAAAGAGTCTCGCTTAATGTGTCTAATCCCTCGCCTTTAAAATTAAGACCTATGGAATGGTCTGTAATCTTGCAAGACGGAAAGCCATTGTATGCACTTGATACCGAAGGCTTTGAGAATCTTGCTTTGAATGCTGAAGACACTCAAAACAGACTTAAACTGTATGACACTATTATCAAAAAATATAAAGAATTTTACGAATCTCCGCTTGACAAGTAGCCTATAGTTTGCTATACTTAGCGAATGTCATTATACATCCAAGAAAAATACATCAGACTCATTTCACCGAAGCTTGATAAGTTTCAGTGGATAGGCTCTGGACAAGATACGGCAACCTTTCGTTGTCCTATGTGCGGAGACTCTGAAAAGTCTGAGTATAAGACTCGCGGATACTTCTATAAGACTAAAAATGATAATTATAGTTACAAATGTCATAATTGTGGAACTGGAATGGGCGTATATGACTTTCTTATGTTTAAAGAGCCTTCGCTGGCTGGAGAGTTTCTTAAAGAGATATATATGAGTAAGAGTCGTAAAACTGTGTATAAGCCTAAAGTTTTAAATGTCTGTGAGCCTGTGCGGTATGAGATAGAAGGGTTGTCAAGACTTGTCGATAATCCCTTTGCTATGAAATATGTTAAGAGTCGTAAGATACCAGAGTCTTATTATAGTAAGCTATTCTATACAGATAATTATCAACAATGGATTAATGATTACATATCTCCGAAAAAGTTTAAAAATGTTTATAAGACTGATAAGAGACTTGTTATACCGTTTTATGACAGTGAAAGCAAGCCTTACGCATTCCAAGGAAGATCGTTAGAAGAAGATTCTTCTTTGCGTTACATTACCATTAATGAGAGTAAAAAAACACTGATATATGGTCTTGAAATGGTAGACTTTGCCAAAGACGTTTATATCCTCGAAGGACCAATTGATAGTATGTATGTGGATAATAGTCTTGCTGTAGCGGGAAGCGCATTGATGAAGCTTGCGTCATATGATCGCGGTAATTTTGTATATGTTTTTGATAATCAGCCAAGAAATAAAGAGATTGTAAAGATTATTGATAGGCTTTTACATAATAACTCAAAGGCTCGTATAGTCTTATTGCCTGATATGATAAAAGAAAAAGATATTGGGGCAATGATGGAAAATGGACTTGACAAGTCTGAATTAATGTCTATACTGAAAGAGTATTGTTATTCAGGATTGATGGCCCGCCACAAATTTACATTATGGAGAAAGATATGACAATTTTCTTTAATGTATAAATAGAATAATGAAAAGCTTTATCGAATATATAAACGAAGAGAAAACTGTAGAGGCTGAGATTAAAGCCTTTACAAAGACTAACATCAATATCAGTAGACGGGATATGCCGCAAATTAAATCGGCATACTTCGAAGACTTTAAAAAATGGTTAAAGACTGAGAAGATTAAAACCACCGTAAAAGACATTCCTGCAAAGTCTTTGAAGGCTACACAGAAGAATCTAAACGCCGATACTGTTAAGATTGTTGTCGATAAAGGCAATAAAGACTCCAGACCCGTTCTTACAACTAAAGACGGATATGTTTTAGATGGTCATCATCGTGTATTAGGCGCAAGAATTAAAGACCAGTCTATCAAAGCCATTATCATTGATCTGAATATTAAACAGGCTTTAGAGAAACTTCGCACCTTCCCCGATGTCAAATACTATAGTGAGTCTGTATTGATTACAGAAAGAGTTGTCAATAGTCTATTGAGAAAAAACAAAGATGTAATAGACTACGTAAAGAATAAAGCTTCAAATAGATTAGATAGTAAGTCTGAGGAAGAGGCTATAAAGAGTATATATAAAGCGGTGTTGCCTGATCTTAATAAACGTGATAGGGAATTAAAAAATACACTGCAAAAACTATCTAAGAAATATAAAAACACTGATATCAAGACTCGCGTAAAGCCCCTTGATTCTGTCATTTCAAAGGTTGTCAAACGCGGCAAGTCTTTAGCCGATGCGCCTGATCTTATTGGCGGTATGATTATTACACAGAGTTCGGAAGATGCCGAAAGTGTAGCTAAAGATATTCAAAGAAAGATGCGTTCAAATATCCTTTCGTTTGAGAAAAAGACCACTGGTGGTAATAACCGCGCAGGATATCAGGGTGCGTATCATATTGACTTAGATTATGATGGCATTACCGCTGAAATTCAGATTTTCTCAAAAGGTGTGTATAAGAAAAAAGCCTTAGCGCATAAGATATATACAGCCACTAGAGACACTGGTGCGAGTGAACACGAACTCGCAATGAGTCGTAAACTATTCGCGCAAGGTGTAAGAGAATCTCTGGAAGAGTCTACAGAAGATGAGATTGTTGATAGTCTTATGCAATTATCTGAAGAAATTCTACAAGAAACATTAAATAACCTATTGACATAGCCTATAATTCTTGCTATAGTATATATAGTGAGGTTATTAATTATGCAACATACATTTACTTTACATGACAAAGAATATTTAATCATCGTTGCCGCTGATGGCGAAGTTGCGTTTTGTCGTAAAGAGACTTTAGTAGACGCTTGGAACTTTGAGACATATGACTCATATAGTGCCGCGACTCTTAATGATTTGAAGTGTGCCATACCAGTTTTCAGAAAGATTAGAGATGAGATCGTTTCATGGGTTAGACAGACTAAACCATACTGTTTTCACTTCAAGACAGATGATCCTAAAAAGCTTCGTATATATTTGAAGTTTATCAATGGTTGTAAAGACCCTATCCTTAAAGACTATAACCAGACTGTAGACGATAACAAAATATACTTTTACAGACACCAAGCGTGAGAGAGAAAATAGGTTGACCTCTTGTTAAATACAGTGTAATGTTATATGCATAGAACAATAATACAGGTTAATTAATATGTTAATTATTTCAAAACACGAAGATTATTATGATTACTTCACAAAGATTTATGGTGAAGATCCGAAAATGGTTTTAGATAGAAGATCAAATTCTGTATCATCATTCAAATTTCCAGAGACGAGTAAGCATTTTGCGGCGGCTCTGAAATCAGTTTTTAGAATGAGCAAAGACCACTACGGTCGAGGTCCGCTCACACAGAGATTAAAAATTCTAGTGTTTTGCGGCAGATATTATTTATTAGCATCGCCAATAAATAGCTATAATTTTAAGATTGTTCGGTACGGGGACAGAGCTTATAAAACCCTAAAATTATCAGAGTTTGTTCCCGATATTAACCAGCATAATCATCAGCTAGAATTTAATAAAATGCACACTGGCTGGGAGAGAGAAGTTGACTTGAACAATAATCAGGCAATTGAATATGTGTATTCATTTGTAAACCAGCCATATTTTATAGTTGACGTGGTAGACGCTTTTAGTGTATATTTGAGTGATGAATACCCTATATTAAATGATTTGGGATTGTCTTCGATTATAGAGCCTTATGAAGCATATAAAGAGATTGTTCAGTTTATATCAAGTATGCTGACAGACAGTCCCGACAGTGACCCGCCTGTTGAATTGTCCAACAAAGATAAAATTCATAAGGCCGGTTTTGATACAGTAACAAGTTTTAGAGGAAAAAATAAATGAAAAAGTAAAATTTTACTCACCTAATAGTGCGCCGCTGACACTATTAAAACGAATCAGGAACACCGCAACGTATTAGAAAGTTTTTGTGAAAAACAGTTACACACTATGAAAAACGATTATAAAGGACCATATTATGAATAAATTTATTATCACTGCATTAGACTTCATTGTAGGTTATGTAATGTCTGCATTTGCTGGTGGGATTTTTCTTACCCTTCTTTGTGTTATAATTATTGAGGTTGGACTATTGCCAGTTGTGGGTTTTTTCTTTCTTATGGCATGTCTTATTTACGGTCTTGTAAGACTTGTAGGGCTAGATAACGGTTGACACGCTGTAAACACGGTGTTAGTATAATACAAATTAAAAAAGGAATACGCATAATGAAAAAAGACTCTTTAATTGGTAGAAAAGTAATTTTCGATAATACAAACAGATATGAACATACTTCATATGAAACTTGCGCTAAAAGATATCTTGTGCTAGGTCAAGAATACACAATTCACCAAATTACAGATGATGGTAATTATATCTTCTCTGATATTTTAGCCGTTTACCCACCAGAGTTTTTTACACTGGTAGATGAAGAAGTCTCTGTAGACTCTACACGCGATGAGAGAGTTGTTAATAATGTAATGAGCCATGAATATAGAGTCTTGACAGAAACTGAAAAACAGTATATGCAAGAGGTTAAAGACTTAGGATTAGAGTTTTTCGAACTTCTGCGCAGAATGGATGATAATTACGAATATAACAGAGAATTAGAGATTGCCGAACAGAGAGTTGAAGAGGCTGTTATGTGGGCTGTTCAACACCTTACGAAATAGGCTTACAATTAAAAGGAAAACAAACTATGACAAAGACTGAATATCAATTAGAGACAACGTATGACGTATCGTGCGCAAGACTGGGCCCAGCCTTCCGTTTTTGGATGGTAAAGTCGTCCTCTACCCACACGGCGAGATTTTGCGTTAGCATTGTTCATAAAAATGATTACGAAACAGTCGAAGGTTTACAGAAAAGTCTTGACGCTAATCGCAAGCTTGCGCTAGAGTATATTAGAGAATACGCTAGAGGCGGGACAGAAACTCAGAAAATGCAAAAATTAATTGAAGAATTTGCACAAACAGAAGAAGTATTATTATGAAATATGCAATAAGACTGCGAGATGATGTAAAATACGAGATGCTTTATTTTGAGGTTGTGCGTACAAACTCCAGCGACAATTTTGTTTTTGTAGAAAAGGCAACATATCTGCATTATGGGTCTATAAGGTCTGTAGAAGAGTTTGATGAGTCTTTTAAGCACAAGATGGAGTATGCAACTCGTATCATTGAGACAAGAATTAATTGTGAAACGAAAAAGAAGGCTGTTATGTCTCACGCGCAGTCTGTAATAGAATCTAATCAATATACATATATTGATTGACAAGCCTATAAAGATGGTGTAGTATTCTTATATAGACTGATTACACAAAAAGAGAGATTATGACAGACTTTAAAATTGGTGACAAGGTATGTACTAATAAGGATAATCCCGTAGTTGGGGTTATCACTGAAATATATCCTTTCACTAAAGATATTCCTATATATACCATTAAAGCGGTATTTGGTACAAAATATGGTATGTTTAAACAAGAGTTTATCAGAATTTCAGAAAGCAAATATCAAGCGGCGATGAACTATGTGAAAAAGTATGAGAGACTGGCAAAAACTTACGTGGAGTTGCATAATGAATGATCGTAACTTATTGTTAGTGGTATTGGTTTACTCTTTCTGCAATCGAAACAACGAAAGAATGTATTAAATGAAACAGTATAGCGAACTCTTAAACCATATTATTGATAATGGAACATGGGTTGAAAATAAACGAACTGACAAAAAGTGTAAGACAATTATCAACTATGATATGGAATACTCTACGCTTCCGCTTGTTACAACACGCAAATCATATTGGAAATCAGCCGTTGCAGAATTTGTAGGCTATATCAAAGGCTACACCTCAGCCGAAGACTTTCGCGCGATGGGAACAAACACTTGGAATGCCAACGCAAATGAAAATAAAGCGTGGTTAGACAATTTTGCCAGATCAGGCGTAGATGATATGGGGCGTGTATATGGCGCACAAGGAAGAGAATGGCGAAAGCCAAGTTACTATATAAACGGTTCTACTGGACTCAATATTAAAGGTAATACTGTAGACCAGCTTAGAAAGATATACGACAATTTGAAAGCTGGAACAGATGATCGCGGAGAGATTTTATCTTTCTACAATGTAGGCGAGTTTCATATGGGCTGTTTAAGACCCTGTGTGTACGATCATCAATTCTCTTTATTAGATGGTACACTACACTTACACAGTAAACAAAGATCGTGCGATGTCCCGCTTGGCCTGTCATTTAATTTGGTGCAGTGTTATTTCTTTCTTCAGTTAATGGCGCAGATTACAGGAAATAAGGCAGGAACAGTCTATCATAAAATTGTAAACGCGCATATCTATGAAGATCAATACGAAACAGCATTAATCGAAGCTTCACGACAACTCGTAGACTGCAATCCAGTTATGACAATCGGTAGCCATATCAAATCACTTGAAGATGTAGAGTCTATTAATAATGTAGGAGAGTTGGGAATTGTCGTTACTGGATACGAGCATCACCCACCATTAAAATATCCTATGAGTGTGTAAAAAAAGTCTTGACATAGTTTGACAGTATGCTATTATAGTCTTGTAACTGAGATTTAACACAAAACGAAAGAGACTATATTATGACTTACACAACACAGACTAGAAAATCATTACACGGCGGCTGGGTAGCTGAGACATATATCAAGCTTCAGACTATCACAGAGACTAAAACCGCTTTTCTGAAAATCTCTACCACTAAAGGCTACACCAATGCCAGCTACTTAATTCAAGAAACTGGTGGTGTGTTTGTAAGCGAGGTTTTTGAGATGTTTTCAGACTATAACAAGACTGTCTCCAGAAATACAATCTCGCGCGCCACTGCAAAGACTGTAGAAGAAGCGCACAAAGCCGCACTTGAATTAGTGCCCGAGCATCTTGCCGCTGTTAAAGTACAGTACAGCCTGTAAGAGACTCTTAGACTTTAAATATATCCCACGTATGGGATATATTTTTTAATCAAAAATACGTATTATGACAAACGTAAACGTATAAATAAACTTTCACAGAACACACAAAGGATACGCCATGACGCTTATTGTTTATGGAAAAGTTGCTTGTCCACAATGCACCGCAACCGAAAACTATTTAAAAAATAATGCCATACCATACACGAAGGTTGATGTTACGAAAGACCCCGCAGGGTTAAAAACAGTCTTGGCACTAGGTTATAAATCTATGCCAGTTGTGGTAAATGGTCATAACCATTGGTCAGGCTTTGATATTGATAAACTACAGAAATTGAAGAGTAAATAATTTGGAATATGTAATTAAAAGAAATAATACTGAAGTGGTCTTTAATCCTGATAAAATTGTGTATGCAATTTTAAGGGCTATGGATTCTGATATCAACGATGAAGAATCTTTAAAGACTGCTACAAAGATCAAGAATAGAGTCTTACGAAAGCTTAAAGACTGGAAAACTGTCAAGCCGCATGTAGATCAAATTCATACTTTGGTTGAACATTCGCTTATGGATGCAAAACTGTATGACATTGCGCGTGAGTATATTACATATAGGGACGCAAATAAACCAGATATTTTTAGATATCGCGCAAATATTAAGCCTTATGAATACCCAGAATTAATGGAGTATGTCACAGCGATTCGCCATTCTTATTGGATTCACACAGAGTTCAATTATGATTCAGATATTCAAGACATTAAAGTTCATATGAATGAAAAGGAACGTGAGGCTGTAATACGCTCTATGTTAGCCATTTCACAGATTGAAAATGCTGTAAAGAAATTCTGGGGTAGAATTGGCGATAAGCTTCCTAAGCCTGAGATCACAGACGTAGGCGACACTTTTGCAGAGTCTGAAGTTAGGCATAAAGACGCTTACTCAGAGTTGCTGGAAAAGCTTGGACTTAATGATCGTTTCACAGACTTGAAGAATGTTCCGTGTATTGATAAGAGAATTAAGTATCTTGAAAAAGTAAATAAAAACTCAAAAGCAACGGATAACAAAGACTTCTTCGAGACTATCATACTCTTTTCAATGTTCATAGAGAATGTGTCACTCTTCAGTCAGTTTATTATCATGATGTCATTTAAGAAACATGATAATAAACTAAAGGGAATTGCCAACGCCGTATCTGCTACGAGTAAAGAAGAGAATATTCATGCAATGTTCGGCTTTGATTTGGTTAATATCATTAAAAGAGAGAACCCCGACTGGTTTGATGATGAGTTAGTTGATTATATTAAAGAGATTGCATATCAGGCATATGATGCAGAAAAAGAGGTCGTAGAGTGGATTTATGAAAAAGGAGACTTGACAATCATACCAAAAGCTGTTACACTTGAATACGTTAAACTCAGGCTTAACCAGTCTTTGGTTGCTATTGGTTGCAAGGCTATTTTTGGACTTGATGAGTCTTTAATAGAACAGACAGAATGGTTTACCGATGAAATCTCTGTAACAAAGAATACAGACTTTTTCAATACTAGAAACACCTCATACACAAAAAGATCAAAGTCTATCACAGAAGACGACTTATTTTAAAGAAAGATAATTACATGACAAAGTTCAAATGGGCTAACGAAGAGACTCGCCAATTTTTAAGTAGGGGATATCTTCCCGATGGCTTGACGGTTGAAGAGAGGGTTCGTATTATTGCAGACCATGCCGAAGTCTTAACTGGTATTAAAGGCTTTGCCGATAAGTTTTATTCTTATATGAGTAAAGGCTGGTATTCATTATCTTCACCCGTATGGTCCAATTATGCTACAGATCGTGGCTTGCCTGTTTCCTGTTTTGGTTCATGGATTGGAGACTCTATGGACTCTATTCTATATACTGTTTCAGAAGTTGGTATGCTTAGTAAGTTTGGCGGGGGCTGTTCAGGCTATATCGGAGAATTAAGACAGCGCGGCGCGGATATCAAAGATTATGGAAAGTCTTTTGGGGCTGTGCATTTTATGGAACTGTTTGATAAGCTTACAGACATTGTATCACAAGGCTCAGTTCGTAGAGGATTCTTTACACCATATTTGCCTATTGAACACGGTGACTTCGATGAATTTGTAGGCTTTGGTAGTGACGGACATGCTATTCAGACTCTAACAAATGGTGTGACAGTTACAGATACATTCTTAAATGATATGATTGATGGTAATACCGAGAATAGACGTAGATGGGCTAAGGTTATTCAAAATCGCACCGAGGCTGGGTATCCTTACGTATTCTTCACAGACAATGTAAATAACAATACGGTGGATGTGTATAAAAATAAGAATATGAAAATCTATGCATCGAATATGTGTGTTAAAGGCGACACTACACTGAAGTTGAAATATCTGGACTCTGAGTTTGAAATGGATATTGACTTATTCGACCTTTTCTTCAATCTTCAATTATTTACTCAGCCTATTTACACACTTTCGTATAATACAGAGACTGAAAAATCGGAATGGAAAGAGGTTGAAGTCTCAGCTAAAACTGATGTAGTGGAAGAGTTGTTTCAGATTTATAGTGCTTATGATAAACTATTAGAGTGTACTGGAAACCACAAAATATTCACTGGAAATAGGGGCTATGTTCGTGCAGATGAATTGTTACTAGACGATACTCTCCTTTCTTCAGACTCTTCAAGTTTCCAACGCGCTTATAAAATAGTAAAACTTAGCGTACAGCCTACACCAGTCTATGATATTACTGTTAAGGATAATCATAACTTTTACGCTAATAATATACTGGTGCATAATTGTTCCGAGATTGCCTTACCGTCAAACAAAGACGAGTCTTTTGTATGTGTCTTATCGTCTATGAATGCTTTGTATTACGATGATTGGAAAAATACAGACGCTGTAGAGACTATGACTATATTCCTTGACACGGTTGTTACAGAGTTTATTGATAAAGTCGAACAAATGACTCCAGAAGTCCAATACTTTATGAAGCGTGTACTAAAATTTGCGAAGAATCACCGCGCCTTGGGTTTGGGTGTACTAGGCTGGCACTCATATTTACAGTCTAAATCAATTGCGTTTGAGTCTGAAGAGGCTTCAGACATTAATAAAGAATTGTTTGAGACTATTAACGAACGCGCATGGACAGCTTCACGCGATATGGCAGAATGGTGGGGCGAGCCTGAGGTGCTGGCAGGATACGGGAGACGAAATACAACACTAACGGCAGTCGCCCCCACAAAGAGTTCTTCGGCGATCCTAGAACAAGTCTCTATGGGAATCGAACCAGAGTTTTCTAACTATTATGTAAAGAGTCTTGCGAAGAGTGAGACAACCGTTAAGAATAAGTATCTAAAGAAAGTTTTACAGAAATATAATCAAGACAATAGAAATACTTGGGATTCTATTAGAGATGCAGACGGTTCGGTTCAGCATATTGGATTCTTGTCTGAGCATGAAAGAAATGTATTTAAGACTATATATGAAATTTCTCCAGAGTCTATTATTAATCAGGCGGCGATTAGACAACCACACATAGATCAAGGACAATCTTTAAACATTATGATTGATCCTGATATGCATCCTAAAGAAATTAACAAATTGTATCTTATGGCGTGGCAATTAGGTGTTAAGACATTGTATTATCAGTATAATATGAATGCATCACAGCAACTTGCCAGACAAAAAACACAGGGTTGTAAGTCTTGTGAAGCGTGATGGTAGGGTAGTACCATAAGTGAATTTTAAATGATTTTTGTCTCTGTAACTATCTGATATTAAACGATAAAAAAAGACGAATTTTATCTTGACAAACTTATATAATATGATACTATAATGTATAGAAACAATTAGAGAAAGTTTATTATTATGGGATTAGATATGTATATGTTTAAAGAGTCTACCGAAGACTTAATGAAGACTGAGCTTTCTTATTGGCGCAAGCATCCAAACCTTCACGGTTTTATTGTTAAGAGTTTTGCCGCTGGTGTTGATGAGTGTCAAAAAATCCCACTTACGGCTGAAGACATTGAACAGACTCTAAAAGCCATTAGTGAAGATAAATTGCCACAAACTTCAGGCTTCTTTTTCGGACAAAGTGCAAGTGTAGATAGTGCTGATAAAGATGAGCGTAAATACGCATTGGCACAGAAAGCCCAAGACTTAGAAGCATTTAAAGAGGCTCTTGCGGCTGTCAAACACGATGGCGATAAAGTCTTCTATCAGGCTTCGTGGTAGAGTATGGATACATTTTTGAGATACGGCGTAAGGCGCGGATTTATAAAGGTTAGCAATTCTGGTAAAATGTCATATGATATCAGAAAACTTTTACAAGACCCGCGTGGGCGCGCAAGACTAAAACAAAATATACGAAAGGCATTACATCTTGAAAGATCGTGACATAGCCTTATATATGGATATTGCCCATAGAGTCTCAAAACAGTCTTATGCACTTAGACTTCAAGTTGGGGCAGTGTGTGTAAAAGATAATCAAATTATTAGCCTCGGTTATAACGGAACTCCACCAAACTGGTCAAATGTCTGTGAAGACTCCGATAATACTACAAACGAAGTGGTTATTCATGCAGAGGCAAATATGATTGCAAAGCTTGCAAAGAGTACCATATCTTCAGAAGATTCTACAGTCTTTTTAACACATAGCCCATGCTTAGAGTGTGCAAAGATTCTGGTAAATTGTGGTATTACAGGTTTATATTATAGCAATAAATATCGTTGCGAGAAGGGTCTTAATCATTTAATAAAGTGTGGTATATATGTCCATAAAGTTTAGTGTAATCTGTCATGATTGTGGCGAAGAGTTAGAAGTCTATGCCGATGATTTAGACCATAAAGAGAGACTTGAAAAAGAGATTCTATTTTGTTCTTTTTGTGGTAGTGAAAATATTGAAGTTGTATAAATATATACATAATCGAATTAAAGGATATCAAAAATGGATAGTAACGAAGAAGAAGTTGTAAAGGTTGAAGAGCCTATTGAAACGCCTAAAAAGGCTACAAAAACTAAAAAGACTAAAACAAAGGTTGAAAAACCAGTTAAAGCTAAAGAAGTTAAAGAGCCTAAAGAAGACTTGAAACAGGCTTCAGAAGATCGTCAAACTGGCAAAAAGACTAAGGCAGAATTTGATATTGTCCGTTGGCGTAGACGCGGTAGATAAACAATATAACATATGCTATACAAGACTCCTCTATAAATATGTAGAGGAGTTTTTCTATGACGTGGTTATTTAATAATAAAGAATTTGACGAAACGCTTATATCAGACTATTATGGGTTTGTATATCTTATTACAAATCTGAAGACTGGTAAACTTTATGTAGGCAGAAAATATTTCTGGTCTGTACGTAAAGTCAAAGGCAAGAAGCGTAGACAAAAACTTGAATCAGACTGGAAGACTTATTACGGATCGTGTAAGCCTTTATTAGAAGATATAAAGACTATAGGACAAGACTCTTTCAAGCGTGAGATATTGTCTCTACACGAATCAAAGGGTCAAGTTAATTTTAGTGAAACTAAATTACAATTTCAATTAAATGTTTTAGAAACACTTGACAAGTCTGGCAATAAGTTGTATTATAATGATAATATACTTTCAAGATACTTTACACCTAAAAGAGTATTTGATGAGAAAAGATCATTATTAATAGAGGAATTATTACGCTATGAAAAACCTAGAGATTAAAGTCAATGAAGACTAACAAATACTTCGAAATTCTTAAATCAAAGAAATTCCACTTCCTTTAAATATGAAGTTGCCAAGCTTAATGCCGCTTTTGTGGATTTGTACCACACACTATTCGATAAGTATCCACCATATGAAGCGTGTGCTGATCCTTACGCATACTATTTAAGTATGACAGACCATTGCGATTGTTGTGGAACAAAACTTAATATTTTAAATAAGGGTCAATACGCTCTGTGTATAACCTGTGATAACTACGAAGAAACTTCATTTAATTTTTAAATATAGCTTGACTTTATACTACAATTGATTATAATAGAATGATATTAACAATGAAAAGGAAACTAACACTATGGCTATTACAGATAAATTTATTGGTAAATCAGTTGCAGTTCGCGGAATTGGTTCGGGTATTAATGTAGGACGTTGTGCAGGAATGGAAGGCACTGCTATTCTATTCGAGGCAGGAAGCTTTTTTTGCCCAAGCTGGGAATATTCAGACAAGTCTCACGGAGCGTTTCACTCTTTGGCAAATGGTGATGTAACAGGCGGTTCTATTACACTTATTGAAAAAGAAACAATTATTACAGATGTTGCTCAGGTTGTAGAATGTAACGACTCTGTTATTCCTACACTGTCGAAATTTGCAAAACCATAAACAAAGGAATATATTATGAAAGATCAGATCAAATTAGCTATTGATAATGATTTACCTATTCTCCTTGTCGGTAAAAGTGGGTGGGGTAAAACGGCACAAGTAGAACAAGCAAGCGCAGAATTAGGTCTGGAGGTTGTTACAATCTCTTTGGCTTTGTGTTTACCAGAAGATATTGGTGGTGTTCCGCAAGCTGAGGGGGATAGTTTTCGCTATCTCCTACCGCAATGGTTTCACTCTCGAAAGGATAAACCGTTTGTGTTATTTCTCGATGAGATTAACCAAGCCCCACCACAAGTTCTTCACGCCATATATGGTCTTGTGCAGAAACGAGAATTGCATGGTGTACGAAATCCACTGATGCGAGTTGTTGCAGCAGGTAATATGAGCGATGAAAACCCACATTTGACTGAGATTATGCAACCGTTGCTTAATCGTTTTTATGTTATGGATTATGTTCACGATCCTGCTCCAGCCTTGGAGTTTTTAAATCAAAAATATAATTTAAATTTAAAAGAGTTGGAAAATAGTCCTCGTGATACAGAACAAGGTATTATTGCATATCAGGCAGGAATGAAAGACTTGGCTATTAAAAAGGCTGGTATGACGCTAATTAAGTATATCGAAAATGGCAGTTCAACACAGGCAGATGATCTTATCAAAGCGGTGAAGCATAAGAAAATTCAAGACCGAAACGGATTCTCGTGGAAGCCTTAATAACATATGGTGGATATCCTAAATTGGTAATCTACTACAATCACCGATTTGATTCATTTGGACACGGCACGACAAATGCCATCGGCGGGGGCGGCTGTGGAGGCGGCACGTCTTTTTCGGGTTGCAACGGCACTGGACAAGGCAAAGCCGCATTTCAGAGTGTGCCGTATGATTGGTATAAGGCTTTTGGTAATAAATTCATTAAAACAGCAGTCCAATCGACAAGAATATGAAAACTTACACAGTATATCCAGATCAAAACTATGGTAATGGCGATGGTATAGGGTTGCCCGCCACTGAAATCGGGATAGCGCACGAGGGGGGTATGGGGTGCGGCAAAGCGCGGGCGCGGGGCGTAAGACGGAAATGGTACATGCCTCATTCGCTCATACGCTACCGATCTCTTAGCAAATCATCAAGAATGTAGTTGACTCTTTTCTACGCTGTGTTATAATGAATAATATTAAAAAGGAAATATATCATGAAAAACACTCTATTAAATATTTGTGTAGAAGCCGAAGAATCAAGACTTTATGATTTTATTGCCGCTTGTCACATCATCGAAACAGATCGTGTTCCAACGGCTGGAGTAAATCGCTTAGGTCAATTCTTTATTAATCGTTCCTTTTACGAAAAAGAAAAAGACCATATGGTTGGTCTTATTCTTCACGAGTCTCTTCACATATACTTCGATCATGTCAATAGAAAACACGATAATCATAGAATTGCAAACATTGCGCAAGACATTATCATTAATGATCTTGTTATGCAGTATGGTTACACCTTGCCTAATGGTGGTTGCACATACGAGACTGTTAAAGTTCCGCGAACACTGAAGACAAGTGATGAAATTTACGAATACTTAATGCAGAATGCCCCGCCAGAAGATATGCAGATTACGCTGGAATTATCGCACACTCTGCCAGAAGATTGTGAAATAGTGGAAGTCGATGCAGAAGAGTTGCAAAGACTGGTAAAGTCTATTTTTACAGACAGTGAATATAAAAAACAAGAAGCTATAAAAGAAAGATGTTCCTTTAATTCTAAGTCTTCGCTTGTGCAGTCTATTGACAGAGTGCTAGGTAGATTTTTAAAACCAGAATTTAGTAGAACATACACGCGCCCGAGCAGATTTAGACAAACAGGCGTAATGATTCCATCTAGTCGGGCGATTGTCCGTAAACCGTCTTTGTCTATTTATTTGGATGTTTCTGGATCAATGGGTGGTAGTAATATATCAAAGGCTTTGGGAGTTATGGAAGATTTGAATAATACTTTAATTGCATATAACCAAAGTCGTTATGTGTTTAACACTTCAACCGTGGCAGTAGATAATTACAAAAAAGTAGAAACAGATGGTGGAACGTCTTTTAATAGTTTTCATTCTACAGACTCTTCAGACGTTGCGTTGATTATTACAGACTGTGAATTTTCGTTTGATTTTTTAGAACACCATAAAAAGAAGAAAGTGATTATTATTAGTATTGGTAAACATATGCCTTTACAAAACTGTGAAGTATTCAAATTATGATGACTGAAGGTGGCCAACCGCTTGACGCAAGTAACAAATGTAATACTGGTCGTGGAGTGGGATATGTCGATGGTATAGGCGGCGGTATGAGTGATTATGGCGGTATTGGCTGGGGCTGTCAAGATGGTGCAGGATATGCGGATATCTTACGTTATTACCATAACATCTGTGGAGTTATGAGAATATGAAGACTGAAGGCGGTCGCCCACTTGACGCAAGTAACAAATGTAATACTGGTCGTGGCTATGGCTATGGCTATGTCAATGGTATGGGTGTCGGTTTTTCCGATTACAGCGGCAAAGGCTACGGCGATGATCGAGGCTTAGGATGTGCGTCTATCTTACGTTACCATAACATCTGTGAGAGTAAGAGAATATGAAGACTGAAGGTGGGATACCAAAAGTAATGAACTATTCTTATAAAACTCATATAACCGCTGGAATAGGCCGTGGCTCTTGTTACGGTGCGGGAAGACATAGCGAAGGAAGACAGCAAGGTCATGAAGATATGAAAAAGCGAGCAAGAATATGAAGACTTATGGAGGATATGGTGCAACTGCCACTACAACCAACCGTGGTTGGGGCGCTGGGGGTTGGCCGGGCGCGTTGTTTGGTCAATCAACTACATATATTCAAATCACTGGAAACTATTCAGGAAAAGGTAAAGTATTCGGGTCCGGCTATAGGCGATACGCACCAGATAAGCATAGAATATGAGTAAAGATAAACAGCATACAATAAAAATATTAATACCCCCTAATTACGGGCTATCTTATCACGAGAGAAATATCAACGCGCAGGTACATGCTGGTAATAGAGGCTACGGTTACGATAGAAATATCAACGCGCTGGAATATGCTGGTAATAGAGGTTACGACGGTGTCGGGCCGGGCGGTTACGGAGGATATGGCACGTTTCTTTTATCAAAAAGGAAACAGTATTTAATATTTTTGTAAAGTCTTGACACTATATAAATACTCGCGTAATATCTAAATATAAACAGAAAGATTATATTATGAAAGATATGATATTATATTCAGCCTTGGTTCTACAGCTTCTATTGACGCTTTTAATTCTGCCATACGTTTCAACACCCGAAACAAGTGTTCAAGAAATTGTTCAGCCGCAATGGAAGAATCGATACACAAACTTTGAGAAGACTAAAGAGTGTCTTGTGAAGAATGTATTCTACGAGGGCCCAAGATACTTCCCTACACTTGAAAATAGGTACGAATTATCTAAAAGAGAGTTGCGTAGGAATATTCTTGAAGATAGGATTAAAATCATAAACGTCACACTGAATAGAAAAGAACATAATAGATTCCCTGATACAGTCTGTTCCGTTATTCACCAGTATAGGCAATTCTCTTGGACACTCGAACAGGATAAAGTCACACAAAGTATTCGTAATAAATATAAAAACGATCCTACAGAATTACAAAATCTGGTGGAGATTGAAAAACTTGTCGAACACGCTTTGGTTTATGGTCTTGAAGACTTGACAGACAATAGCATATACTACCACACACACGCTGTAGAGCCTTATTGGAATAAGAATAAGGAAGTCGTTGTTGCGAGTATGTGGCATGTGTACTATAATAATTAATATAAATATACATATAACAAGGAAATTAAATATGATACCAACCTTTCGCATGTTTGTCGAAGCTATGGAACAACAAAATTTTTATGTTGAACTTATTCAGTCTGTAGATAAAGATAAGACTCTTCAAAACAATACAGGTAGGCTTAATGCATTTTATGTCTCAGGCTGGAAAAAGCCTATAGGGATTAGTAAAGTCTCGAAAGATAAGTATGCTGTAGCGCAGTTTGTATCTTTTGGCAGGGGTCACTATAAAATTTCAAGTACAACTGTAGATGTGTCTAAGTCTAAGATCGAAAAAACACACACTTACACATGGTCTGAAAAAGACTTTGAATCAATGTTGAATAGTCCCACCGAGTTTCCGTATGCTTTACATTTATGCTCGCACCTTATTATGTATAATAAAAAAGAATTTATCGCGGCATTCCCGAAGCTTGACTTAGAAGCATTTAAACCAAGGCTGGTAAATGCTGTAGTGAAGACTGAAAAAAGACGTAACATAACAGTTTAGGATATATAATGTCAAAATCAAACTATCTTGAAAATGCTATATTGAATCTATTGTTTAATGGCACAACTATTGCAAATGTTGCTCAGAATGCTTCTTCATCACCAGCAACGGCGTTTTTCATATCTCTACACACTGCTTCACCTTCGGAGACTGGAACACAGTCTTCAAATGAGGCTACGTATGCAGACTACGCGCGAGTCTCTGTAAATAGAAATTCAGGCGGCTGGACGATTACAAACAATAGCGTATCGCCTACTGCAAGTATATCATTCCCCGAAGCTTCGGGTGGGACGAATACTATTACACATATTGGAATAGGCTTAAACGCCACGGGGAGCGGTACGCTACTGTTTCACGGGGCTTTAAATAGTTCCATCACAGTGAATGCAGGGGTAACACCTAGAATCACCACTTCATCGACTATTACAGAGGATTAATAAATGGCAATTCAATATTCAACGGCTGTGAGAAATGCCCAGCTAGATGCTTTGGAGACTGAAATTGGAACTTCAGCAGTCTTGAAGATATTTTCAGGAACAGCCCCAGCAAACGTAGCGGCTTCAGACTCTGGCACACTCTTAGCCCAGCTTGATTTACCGTCTAATTGGATGGCAAACGCTTCGGCGGGTAGTAAAGCATTGTCGGGAACATGGGAAGATGCTTCGGCAAATGCCACGGGAACGGCTGGATACTTTAGAATATACGCCTCAGACGGTACGACTTGTCATATTCAAGGTACAATTACGGTTGCCGCAGGTGGTGGGGATATGATTATTCAGAATACGAGTATAGCGTCTGGACAATCTATTACAGTAAGCGCGTTTTCAATAAGTGCTGGAAACGCATAGAGTCTCGCTAACTTATTAGGAGGCTAAAATTTCAGATATTTTAATTGAGAGTTTTGATGTTGATTGTGGTGCAAACACAACGCACACACTATCCAATGATATTGGCAGTGTGTCAAAGGCTTTTGTCAAATTAAATAACTCTACAATAAAAGCTTCTGCTGGTCCAACTGGCAGTACGGGCAATACTGGTCCAGATATTGGTGGAGTTGGTGTTAAGCTTACCGACACTGATACAGTCTCTTTCAATAGAGGCGGTAGTAATAATACAACAAAAGTTGTAGGCGAAGTCTGGAGATATACAGGTTCTTCAGGTGGAATCAATGAGTTTATTAAAAGAGGTTCATATGAATTGTCTTTTGGTAATACCGATACTTCAGCCTCTGTAGCCGTTTCAGGCTTGACAAATAAAGACGATTGTGTTCCATTCTTAACAGGATGGACTACCGATAACACGAACGTTAATGATTATGATGAAGTCTGTTTTGGAGTTTACTTAGACTCTTCAGGAAATCTTCAGGCTACAAGACAGGCTACAGGAAGCTCTGCTACAGTATATGTCGATGTTGTAGAATTTACGGGGTCAAACTGGTCTATTGGTCATGGAATATCAACAAATCACGATTCGTCTATAAGTACCGTTACACTGAATAGAGATTCTACTGGTACAGGCGGGGTTGCATATGATGTAGGAGACTGGTCGAAGGCTTTCATTGAAGCTTCTATGCAAGGTGATACCAGTGAATCGGGTTTGGCAGATTTACAAGCCTTAGTGTATCCTACGGAAAACGGTACAACACAAGTTCATTTTGATATTACTTCTGGAGACGGAAGTGCAAGGTGTGATGGTAATGGATACGTTCATGTTTTAAAAAACGAAGACTTGATTGTTACGCGGCGTTATGATACAAGCATACCAGAAGGGAACGGTTCGTATGGTACTACAGACTGGCCATCTGGGGCATCGACTACACGAAATATAGATCAGCTTTCGCTTGAATGGTATGTTTCAACGTCTGGTACAGGTACAGCATGGATGCGTGGCTGTCTTGGTACAAGAATTACAGACCCCACAGGCACAATCACACACTGGGTTCACAGGGCGGGTAATAATGTCATAGCGCGATACGGTGTAATTGACTTATCACAGCTTACATCGCCTGTAAGTACCGACTCTACCATAGACTATACACAGGCTGGAGATATAGTATCTGCGACTATTATCAATCCTATAGATATAGAAGTCTATAGCACACAAAACAATCAAACTTTATCTTCGAGTCTTGATAAAGCCTCTAATACAGCCTTTTCAATCAACACAAATACTATTACCAATTTCGATGCCAGTGTTATAAAGAGTCAAACATTCTCTTTAAATACAAATACCACTCTTTCGTATTCTGGGTTAGCCTTACGAACTCTCGATTCGACATTTGATATATCCACCACAACAAACACCGACTTAAATGGGTTTGCTGTTGGGGCTGGAGAAGAGTCTTCATTCTCAATATCTACACAGAGTACAAGCTCGTTTTTACATAATAGTATTACAACACCAACTGAAATATTACCGCCTTTTGACTCTGGTTCAGACTCTATGCAGTGGGTATTTCCAGCCTCAAAACAATTAGGCACTGTACTAGAATTGCGCGCAGGAACACCAGTCTTTAGTCAGACTTTGAATGTTCAGTCTGGGATACTTGCAGACTCTAATACCCTTCCTGAAGACTATGTAACGCAGTCTACAAGTCCGATATATTATAGATTAATTGCTGGAGAAATACCACACTATTATAAATTCGTACACACAGAGACAAATATAGGCTATTTACATATTACGCCTATTGTACGAGAATTAGACGAATATGTACCAGAATACGCCAAGCCCGATAATTTTGTATGGGATACTGAAGATACTGGTGGTGGAAACTACGCTACGTTTGGTTCGGCTTTAAGTGGTGGTCATACCTTTACATTTACCATACGCGGATATGATGCATCATCCCTACAGTCTTATACAGACTCTAATGGAGACTTGCAGTATATTGTAGACTCAAATGGTCTTCCTAATAAATATGCTGATAGAGAGTTTTCCATATTTGTAGAGAATAACTGGTCTTCTGATAGAGACTCATTCATTCTTGATTATTTTGATGGCAAGCTTTTAGAGTTTGATGGAGAGTTATTTACGCCTGAAGATTATTTACTGAAGGTGAAAAGCGAGGGTTATCTTGACTAGCAGAAATATATGTAGGCATGGTGATACGTGTTCTGGACATGCATGTTATCCACCAAGACCAAATATAGAGTCTTGCGATGATGTATTTGCCAATGGGATTACTCTTCACCTACAAGGTCAGGGATGGGCAGTGCATTGTTGTAAAGATTCTTGTCATGCTGGAACACTTGCGCGAGGCTCACGAACAGTCTTTGTCGGTGGTGTGCCAGTTTCGAGAATTGGAGACCCCGTTTCATGCGGTTCAGCCGTTGCCAAGGGGTCTGTCAATGTCTTTGCAGGATAGTTAGGCTTCAAGAGCCTGAAGTCCATGATATCTACGCGCTTTAATGATAGCCTCAATCTGTGTAAAGGTTGCGGCTTTTTCTTTATTGAGTGTCAATCGTTTATTATTGAAAAGGAACATATCACCAGACTCGGTGGCAACGATAAACTTCTTGCCGCGCGAGTCTTTTTTCATCTTACGAAGCTTTTCAAGATTATCAAGTGTACCATACTTAAAGACTTGAAGAGTCTGGTTATACTCATTAACACCGCCTTGCATCATCCCGCCATTATACTGTTCAAGGATATAACTATCTACAGCTTCACGTCCATGCTCTTTCATCATATCTTCAAGATATCGACACTGCCATTTTCTATATGTAATAGGAAAGCAATTATTTGAGGCACTGGTGATAAACACTGTACCGTTTTTTTCATTGATAGTGATTGTCTTTGTTTTTTCGTAACTCATGATATAGTCTCTTTCGTTTTGTGTTAAATCGTTCTTACAAGACTATAATAGCACCTTGGACCATATTGTCAAATAAAAAATAAAAATAATTATGCTTGACATTATATACAGTCTGTGATAAATTTGTTTAATAATGAGGGATTAGATTATGAAACATAAACAGTATGCAGTAAAAGTTGGTGTAAATGAAGTGGATGATAGCTTCTGGTTATATCTAACAGAATATAGTTTTTTAGACTCCGAAGACTGTCTTCACAGACAAGTTAAACTCTTTGCTTCGGCTGAAGAGGCTCTATTACATATTCGTGGTTGGCAGGGCTGTGAAGTTGTAGAATATAAAGCTTGACAATCTAAGTATAATGTCATAGACTCGAACAATTAACAAACAAAGGAATAGATAATGCACTACAATTTTAAAGACTTTTCACAGGCAGTACAGAACCAGTTTAATATTCTACAAAAGAATACACTCTACAAAGTTGATGTAGACTCCGATCTTTTGTATCAGACATATCTTGATGCCTATCCAGAGGGTACAAATGAAATTTATCGGGTTAGACCCTATTATGATTGTTCGGCAGATCGTCACTTTATTAAAAATCTTGGTAAGGTTGTATCAATTATTGATGACAAAATGGTCTCAGTGTGGGATAACCTCGAATTAGATTATCCATATGACATTGTAGCGCAGAAAATGGCTGAGTTTGTAGGAAAGCAACGTATTCAGTCTGTGTACCTTTCAAAGTTTGCAAAATATGGCACAGAGTTTATTCTTGAATTATTAGAAGATAAGACTACGAAACGCTGGGATAACTTTGTAGGAGTCTTAGACCGTAAACATCTGAGCGGCAACGCAACTTCTGCTTTATCAAGTCTTCAGTCAGACTTTCAAGTGTTGAAGCGTGGTCTTGATGAATTGTCGGTATCTTCCTTAGAGACTGTTCAAGACTTGATTAAAGGTAAGCTTCTGTATCGCGGTGAAGAACATGCCGCTTTGGTTAAATCCTTTTCAAAGCTGAAAAAAGAATATGACGCATTTAAACAGAATGACAAAGACTTGTTTATCTGGCAAAATCTAGGAACTGGTGGTCTTGCAAGATTCCGCAATACTGTAATCGGTACGCTTGTTCAAGACTTGTCAAATGGCATTGACCTTGAAGATGCAGTTAAGATGTTTGAATCAAAAGTAGCCCCACAAAATTACAAACGGCCGCAGTCTCTTATCACTCCTAAAATGATTGAAGAGGCTATGGATACTATTAAAGAATTGGAATTAGAGTCTGCCTTGGAGCGGAGACACGCCAAACTTTCAGATATTTCAGTTGAAGATGTATTGTTTGTTGATAACTGTGTAAGGGGTCAAATGATTGGTGGTCTTGAAGGCGAATTGTTAAAAACAGTTAAGCCAAAGGCAGTTAATGTTAAAAATACTGTAGACATTAGTGTTGAAGAGTTTATCAGTGCTGTACTACCAAAGGCACACGAGATTGAAGCTCTTGTTACAAATAAGACTACGACAAATCTCGCAAGTCTTACTGCGCCTGTAAATGAGAATGTAAAGAGTCTCTTCAAATGGGATAACAATTTTGCGTGGTCTTACTCTGGTAATGTAGCAGACTCTGATATTAAACAGCGCGTGAAGAGTGCTGGAGGTGAGGTAGATTCGTTACTCCGATGCTCTCTAGCGTGGAATAACACAGACGATCTTGATATTCATTGTCGCTGTCCAGATGGTGATATAGTCTCTTACAGTAACAAATGTGGTATTCTGGACATTGATATGAATGCGGGCGGGGAAAAGTCACGAAACGCGGTAGAAAACCTCCGTTGGAATGAAAAGAATATTCAAGATGGTGTTTACACTATCAAAGTTAAAAACTTTTCAAAAAGAGAATCAATTGACGTAGGTTTCGCGCTTGAAGTAGAATCTGGTGGAATGGTCCATACTTTTGTATATGATAAACCAGTACCAGACAGCGTAAAAATCTCTTGTATTGAGTTGTATGTCAAGAATAAGACACTGTTAGATATCAAAGTATTAGATCAGGCTATCACAAGCTCTTCAATGTCTAAAGATATGTGGGGAATTAAAACAGAGACTTTTGTACCAGTGTCTAGTGTTGTTCTAAGTCCAAACTATTGGGGCAAGAATAAAAACGGTAACAAGCATTGGTTCTTCATTCTCAAAGACTGTAACAATCCTGAACCTACGCGCGGAATTTACAACGAGTTTCTAAATCCAGAACTTGACAAACACCGCAAAGTCTTTGAAATTGTTGGAGAAAAGACTAAATGTCCACCAACCGAAGAACAATTATCTGGTCTTGGATTCTCATCGACTAAAAAAGAATGCTTGACATTACGTGTAAAATCAGATAAGATGAACCAGACTTATAATGTAAACTTCTAAAAAGGAAAACAAACTATGACTATTTTTGAAAAAGCTACCAAACAAAAACTTCGCTTTCAGTCTGATCGTGGACTATTGACAACCGAACAACTATGGGATATGTCGCTTGCTAGTCTTGACAGTGCAGCAAAGCATGTCAATCGTACATTGAAGACTACAGAAGAGGAATCATTTGTCGAAGACTTGCGCGAGAATAAAGAGAATACTGAAAATACACTTCGTCTTGATATTCTAAAGCATGTAATTGCCGTTAAAGTTAAGGCGCGTGATGAGGCTAAGAATATTAAAGAGAAGGCTGAAAAGCGTAGAGTATTGCTTGATGCCTTGTCTTCTAAAGAGAACGAAGAGTTGAAAAGCATGTCTAAAGCCGATATTCTTAAAAAACTTGAAGAGCTTTAATGCCTATACTATTACTATTATTAATTCTTAGCGGTGGAGTTGCGTATGGTGCAGAAACGCGCCTTCCTATCACTGCTAAGATTATAAGCTACGAAGACGCATACATATTATGTACTGAGTCTATCGAGACTCCTAAATGGTGTCCAGACAAATGGTTGGAGACTGAAGAAGAGTATGACGAAGAATCCATAGAGTTTGAGGAAATATACGAATGACTGTATCAAAGAGTAACTTTTTAAGAGACGTAAACACTCATAAACTAAATGTCTTAAATGACAGTGGTGTTAATAGACACTTACGAATTAGAGCAGTGAACACTCATTTCATGTGGTATGAGATTGTTACATGGTCTGATTCACTATGCTTTAATGGTGATGTAGGATCGTACACTTTCTCCAGAGTCTATGATATGTTTTCATTCTTTGGCGAAGACTTAGATAAAATTAATTATTATTACTGGGCGCAAAAACTTCAGGCGCAATGTATCTACAGTCCAGCTAAAGCCTTTTCCTTCGATAAATTCAAAAAAGAGGTAGAGAATTATTATCACGAGTTTATTAATAATAATCTACTATCCGAGTCTGAAGCGCAGGAACTGAGACATAGTCTTGAAGAAGAAATCTTTGCCGATGTTGAAAACCACTCAGATTCCGATTATCAAAAATATGCGGCGTATGAGAATATTTCTGCTTATAATGGTCCAATTCTTTTTGAAGACTTTTGGGATTATGATACAGACGACTATAACGATTCCTTTAAATGGGCATGTCACGCCATTGTTCACGCTATAAAAGAATATAATAGCTTGACAAAGACTGAAAAAAGTGTTAAAGTAGTATAAACGCGATAAGAACTATATAATGATCTTACCCCATATCTTATCGCATAACGGGGATAATTATGAACAGTGAAAAACAAGACTACATCAGACTTAAATATGCTTATACGCTTAGTGACTATAAGAAAGACTATATTAAAGAAAAAAGAATACTCGAAAAACATAAAATATCTGCCATAGGGATAAATAAACACTTGCAAAGTTTTCAAACATATATACACTGGAGAAATAAACAGCTTGAACTGTTTTCTTCAACCGATAAGGCAAGGGACATACATTAATGCGTAAGAAGAATTTAAAAAAGGCACTTGTCAGTGATCTTCGTCACCCAGAGTTTGATATTCTAGGAGACTGTAAGCATTCAAAGTATAAGACAGAGTTGTTACACGCTTATAACTATGCCAACTATACATTTCAACTGAGTGATCTTAAAGGCTTTGCAAATGAATATATTGAAGAGTCTTTGAACTCTGTGCCAGACTATGAGTTTCGGAATATAGGTATTGTATGTTGGTTGTCTATGAATGGAGCAGATATTCCACAAAACGAAGCAGCTATTAAGAAAGCTTTACGACTACTCATTAAAGAGTATAAAAAGACTGTAGAAGATTCTGCGCCGTATGTTGTAGATATTCAGACTGAGAAGGCTGGTATTATTATTGCCGAGCTTGAAGGCATTCTTGATGATGTCTATACAGGTGTGAAAGACTTGAAAAATCCACTTGAATTATATTCTTGTGCAGGCGTTTTTAAACACCGACTCGTTGAAGATCATTTTAAACGGACGCTGAAAGATATTAAGAATAATCCAGAAGACTATACAAAGAATGATAAAAAGATTGTTGTAGGCTTAATTGGAGTCTTTCTTTCTGAACTCGATAAACACACTAAGAAAAAGACTGAAAAGGCTGAACGTAAGGTTGTGCGCAAGGCTAAAGCAAATAAAATCATTCCGACTAAGATGGTTGCAAAGCTTAAATATAAGAAAGACGATAAAGACTATAAAATCAAGTCTGTTTTACCCTCTAAGATAGTTACGGCTGATGTACTTTTTGTCTTTAATACCAAGACTCGCAAGATTCTTCAGTTTGTCTCACAGGATAAGGTAGGACTTCTTGTATCGGGAAGTACCGTTAAAAACTATGATATAGACTTATCGCAGGAAAAAACACTACGCAAGCCTGAAGAGTTTTTCATGGCATTGAATAAGGCTGGTAAAGTTGAACAGAGAAATATCATGAAAATGGTCTCTGGTAAAAGTAAACCACCAAAAGGAAGAATTAACGAACATTGCATATTATTGAAAGTTTACTAAATATTATTATGAATAAAGTCAGTTTTACATTTAATACCTATACCCACTATCTTCAAAGAGCGCACGAGGATAAGACAAGACGTACTAAGAATAACGAATTGTCACTTGACTTGTGTGTAATTTTCAACTATAATCTAGTATAACCTAAACCATAGGAACATATAATGAAGAGTAATGTCGCGTCATACGCAGACTATAAAATGCGTACTATTATCAAAAAAATGTCTATGAAGTATCAGTACGACTCTGGACATATTTCAAAAATGGCTGAAGAGATGTTAAAGCATACAGACATTGTAACATGCTATAACGATCTCGAACAGACTTTAGACTATTATTATTCTGTACGCGCACTGAAGGGATAAGTATGCCAATTTTAATTGATTTGTCACACGTTGCGGTAAGTAATATTATGGTAACACCGGGCTTGAAGAAGGGTGACGTAGATACCCTACTTGTTAAACATATGATTCTAAGCAGTCTTAAAAAGTATAAAAGACTCTTCGGTAAAGAATATGGCGAGCTTGTGATATGCTGTGATGCGCGTGGTGATTATTGGAGACACGGTATATTTCCGCACTATAAGGCTAATAGAAAATCAAAAAATAAAAAGTCTCTTTTTGACTGGAATGAAGTCTTTGGCGCAATCTCTGAAATGAAAGAAGACTTGACAAACTATTTTCCGTATAAGGTAGTGGAAGTTCCCGAAGCCGAAGCTGATGATGTAATTGCAATCATTGCAAAGAATGAATTGAAGCCTACGCTAATTGTCGGCGCAGATAAAGATTATTGTCAATTGTTACAACATAAGAATGTCAGGCAGTATTCACCAGCTAAGAAAAAGATGGTAGTCTGTATAGACCCTGCTCAACAATTAAAAGAACTGATTATTACAGGTGATGGTGGTGATGGTATTCCAAATATTAAATCAGACTCCGATACTTTTGTGGTTCAGACTAAAAGACAGTCTCCTATAAAGAAAACAGAAATTGCCTTATGGTCTAAATTAGAGACTCCAGAAATGTTCTGTGAGAGTAAGAGAATGTTAGAAAACTATCGTAGAAATGAAGAATTGATATCCTTTGAAAAGATTCCAAGTTCACTGCAAGGAAAGATTCTTAAAGCCTATACAGAGGCTGAGCAAAGCGATAAAGGTAGTGTATATAATTACTTGGTTAAAAATAGAATGAGCTTGCTTTTAAAAGATGTAGGAGATTTTTGATGAAAAATGAAGAAGATATTGATACGTTTCTAACACCCAAGGCTGAAAAGTCTTTGGCAATAACACCTGAAATGTATAACGAACTCTTCGGCACTGTTAAAGATATTACACAGGCTGAATATGATCTTAACAAACTCTCTACTACTAATGATGGATATATCTTACAGATGCACCCCGCTTTTATTGGTGGTTTTGTTAATAAGTACGTAGCACCCGCTACGATAGAGGAAATTAATAACAAACTGTGTGAGAACGTGCGGAAGACTCTTAACGATGAAATAACTCATATGAAAAGACGACTTAAAGTTAAGTATGGTTTTTCATATGACGATTACGCCGCACAAGAAAAAAAACCTTGGGTAGAAGAAGATAATGATATCCCATTTTAAATAAATGATCTTAAATGCTTCCATGCTTGTCCAGACTCTATTTCTTCTGCAAGCCATTGTGTATAAGCCATTTTAATACCCCAAGATTCTCTATCAAAGGTATAATCAAGATTGTCTAAAGAGTGTGGTGTATGGTTATAGACCATTGATATAGGATCGTAAGTAATTGTAGGTATGCCTTCTAATACAGATACTACCGCACTATTAGACGAAAATGTAATACAGGCTCGCGCAGACTCTAAAGACTCTTCGAGTGACGGGCAAGTATCTAATTCATACTTTAGATTGCTATGATTCAGGAAATTTGTTGAACTACGGTCTAAAGGATGTTTTCGGAATATTACAGGAATATTTTTATCATTACACTCTTTTATAATCTTCAGATACCATTCTTGAATGTTGATATGCCTATGACTCATATCGTTAGGAACTTGTCCTATCAGCAGTACAGGCAAAGATTCTCTAATTCTCCAAGGCTTTACATACTGTTTGAAGTGTTCTTCCCATCGTTTATCACAGACTATATCAGAGTTGTTAAATGTTGCTTGACCGTTTAGACCATTAAAGCCCAGTGAAGTCCATTTAAACCTATCACCCATATAAGCCCTTTCCATAATAAGATAGGGCTTTCGACATTTTCTCTGATGGTTATAGACGTGCGTTCTACGATGGCCCCATGTTATACAAAGATCATAGTTTGCACTGTCAAAATTATCAGTAAACATTTTACACACAGCATTTGAGCCTTCTACAGCCTCTATACCTTTTCGCATAAGGCTACCCCACGCTCGTTGGTGTTGTGCCGAAGATAGTATAAAGGCTATGTCCATTATTTGTCCATTATTTGTAAAAAGTTATTGACACTCTATAAGACTTGGTGTAGTCTGTATTTATGAGTTAATAATAAAGAAAGAGATTACACCATGACACAAGACATTTTATATTCTACGCACGATCCCGAAGCTTCAAGTGTATGCTATTTCGATGGTTATGTATTGTCTGAAGTGTTAGAGAGTACCAGAGACTATTTTGAAAACCTTGCCTACGAGTCTGAAGAGTATGGTGAAGGTATGCAAGAAGTTATTCTTCGCGCAGAAGGTTTAGACGCTACGCAAGACTACGAAAAGAGTATCTTTCTATCTTGGAATGCTGAAAAAGACGAATATGATAATGGTCTGGTAGACTATCAGATTGCCATTGGAAATAGAAATTAAAGCCTTGACATAGTTTGACAGTATGCTATTATAGTCTTGTAAGAAAGATTTAACCAGTAGAAAGAGAATACATTATGCAATTTACTCAGCCAGACACTCAAACAAAGCTTCGTGGAACACACGATCAAGAATACCAGATTTACTTAGACTGTGCAGATGATGGCACAGGCTTCGAGTTTATGACAGGTCAACCATTAAAAACATACGATGAGTGGTTATCGAATTAATACTATGCGCGTGTAGCTCAATGATAGAGCTGCACGCTCATAATGGGTAGGTCACTGGTTTGATTCCAGTCTCGCGCACCATTACGCACTCTTAGCTCAGCGAATAGAGCAACCGCCTTCTAAGCGGTAGGTCACAGGTTTGAATCCTGTAGAGTGTGCCATTTAATGAAAGACATTTAAGATGAATAAATCAGACACAATTAAAACTCTAACACATTATAGTAAATGGCTTAAAAGCGAAGAACAGACTATGCCTGATGTGTTTGAGATAGAACTTGCACTTGATATGGCTGTGAAGTTTTTGGGCGAGGATGGCTGGATGCCGATGAGCGACAGCGCGAAAAAAGGAATGGTTCTTGCTCTTCTTTTTGAAGATTATTCCCCTCAGCCTGTAATTTGGAATAATGAAACAAAGGGCTACAAGTCGTGGATTACAAATAAGTATGTAACACCAACCCACTGGATGCCATTACTGCCACAACCGAAGGATGATGAATAATGACAGATTCTTAAAGATTATAAAAAATTAGTTATTGACAATCAACACAGAATGATAGATAATGCTATACATACTATCATTAAGAGGGAATTGAAAAATGTCATGCGATAGAGAAACTAAAATAACGTCAAGCATACTTAAACCCATTGACGATATCAGAAAACTTCAACATGCAATTGAAGAAGAAGTAATTAGGCTGAAGGCGCGCCTCGAAGGTATTGATTGCATTCTTAGAAGCGGTAAGTACGCTGGAAGAAAATGTCAGATCAGGGAAGTGTTTAGATTTAATACTGAAGTGAGACTTCATATAGGAATATACAGACTAGACAATAAGGTGGGCTTCAAAGGTAAAGAGTCTTTTATTGACGATCATACAGAAGAATATGTCTCATTATCTAGCGTTTGCTTCAATTTAAATTTTAAACCAACTAAAAAGAAAGACTTCGTACTATGACAGACTTAATTAAACGGTTAGACGACTTTCAAGAAAAATATGCCAAAGAATTAGAATCCTTGCGTTTGTTAATTGAAAGTGAACAGACGGTTGATGTAAATAATCTTGATGACGGTGATCGGTATTTCCATATTAATGATGAAGGCGAAGTTAGAGAATCTGAGTGGTACGAGCTAGTAGACAGTGATGTCCATAGATATAGCCTTATGAATAATAATGTCTTCAAGACTCGCGCAGAAGCTGTATATCATCTTGAATTAGTTGCCCAAGCTTGGGACATTAAACAAAAATCCATTGAGAGTATGAAAAAATTCAATGCCGAGCGTTTTGGTACGGTTTACACAATAAGCTATGATCAAGACTACAAAACCCCAATTGCTATGGCGGCTGGTTGGATTTATATTAGAACAACCTTTAGTAGTAAAAAAGACTGTGAAGATATCATTGCCCAATACTCACCCAAAAAAATTCTTTACATGCTTGAAAAAGGATTAATTTAATGTTATTATTAGACTACATCATGCTCTTGCCGCTGATTATTTTACTTTCTGTAATGGCAACGAGTATCGTTTTTATGCTTTATACAAGCATTAAAGAAGCAATTATCTACAAAGACCATTCAGACCTTCGTATTCTTGCGTGGTGGTCTATAATTATCTGGGGAATTGCCTCTTTGTTTTACTTTACATAAGAGGAATAAATAACATGCTTCTAAAAGACTTTATCACCGATACAAAAGACTTTCCAGATGATACCGAAGTCTTGGTATCCTGTCACTCAAAAGAATATTCTTTGAAACAGCCTTTAGGCGTTTTTGATAAGTGCGATGCATTCCTAGACACTTATTCTGTTATTGTAGAGCCTGTTTGGGTTCACGTAAAAGAGTTTCAAACAGCAAAAATATCAAAATTTAGAGAAATGTATCAGGATAAGCCTTTGGCTGAAATTGAGAGTACACAAGACACTTCTTCATTCTCATATCCAGTATCAGACTTCATCACCATTGAAAACACACTTGTAATAATCTTATAAAAGAAAGAAAGACCACTATGACAATTAAATATATTAAACTAAAAAACGGACAAGACTTGGTTGGAGAGCAAAAAAGCTTTACAGACGATGGAACACACACATTTGTTAAAGACATTGCCTTGGTTTTTGTAACTCCAATGAAAGACACACAAAATAATCAGATTAATCTCCTTCCTTTTGCGCCTTTTACCGAACAGAATGAGATTACGCTTCGTGAGGATGATATCATGTTTATGGACACTGCAAATAAAGACTTAACAGAGTTTTTTAAAGATGTAACAGGGCGGAAACAAATTATCACACCAGATAAGTCTGGTCTTATTCTGTAATGAGCGTGATCGGAGACTTATTCGCGGATAAAGGACCATTCCCGCTGAGTGTGGAAAAACAGTTATGTACTGTCATTATCCGCGAATATTGTCTTCATTCTTATGCATACTACATAAAGGATACAAACATTATACCAGACTCTGAGTATGATGAATTATGTTTATATATGAAAGAACACTTTACAACCATTAAAAAGCACGATATAAGTGGTTATATAAACTATGAAGAGTTAAAGGCTGGTAGTGGTTATGTAACAGCACATAAGATTACGGGACAGACTTTAGATTATATATTGGAGAGGCTGAAAAGATGAACAAGAATATTACTCTTACTGATGCTATTTCTAATAAAGAGAGTGAGTGGTCAAATGAATAAGTATTTCGCCTTTATTAAAGAGGTACAAGTGATTAAATATCATACAGTATTGATAGAAGCTACTAATGAAGAAGAAGCTAGGTTAAAAGCTAAACAAGAATATTACTCGGGTACAGTAAGAGCACAGACTATTAATACTGAGTGTATGGAAATTACTATTAAACCGAATAATAGGAGTAAGTGATGAGAGTTAGAAATATAGAGTATGCGAATAAAGATGGTAGAATTATACTAGAATCATTTTTACCACATAATGATATTGGTAATAGATATGAACATAGATTTCAAGAATTGATGAATAATCCAGATATTGTTAAAGTAGTAAAGAGTAATGGTGAAGTATAAGTAATGAAATTAAGAAGATAGGAGTGAATAATGGATGATGACTTAACATGCTGTATTTCTTTTATGCTATTTATTGTAACGGTTGTAATGCTGTATTTCTTTTTTTCAAGCTATGACACCAGACTACAGTATAAGTGCTTAGAGAATGCCCAGACAATCGAAATTGCTAAACTATGTGAAAGTAGGAATTAATTGATGAGTGAATTTTCAGTAAATGTCGTAAAAATTGACAAAGTAGAAGACCATCCCGATGCAGATCGC
>Ga0136588_1000093_pt1 | contig 33089 bp, 29 predicted proteins | sample AntRauMFilla1564_FD_104782 | JGI IMG/M metagenome (GOLD analysis project Ga0136588, IMG submission 104782) | Saline lake microbial communities from Rauer Islands, Antarctica - Metagenome Filla 1 #564 | ecosystem: Environmental > Aquatic > Non-marine Saline and Alkaline > Saline | place... | reverse complement strand
TGTTCAAAGAATCACCCCCTATTTACTCTAATTCCATTTTTGTATAGTTCAAGTTTTATTTTATTTTTTAAATCAACTTTTTCAAGTTTCTTCATAGTTACAGCAACAAAGTCTCTTTTTCTAGCGTCCCAATGTTGGTTGTACAAATAAGAATTTTTCCAACTATTGGAACCAAACCTAATCCAATTGATTAGCTGTGTGCTATAGTTATCATTTCTTATTACTACTTGTCCTTTTCTACCATGATAAACACTTATTCCAGCTCTGTCTTTTAGTTTATCAGTTCTGTGGTAAAGTATACTATCTTGAGTTATGTGCCCAGCTCTAAGTTTTTCATAGTAATCATAGACCGTCTCTTGGATTACTCTTACTTGGATATCCGCAATTTGACGTCCGACTGCTATTAAAGAAGTGTCTAAAGCCGTATCTATTCTGTCTAACGTTTTTTTATTCATTCTCATAAGAGCACGCTACTTTCCGTTTGTACCAACCTTGTCCATAATATCGTAGAGCTCACTTGTTTTTAACTTTTCAATTGCTTGAGACATATCTTCAATTTGTGACTTAATACCGTCAGAATCTTTTGGCATTAATTCTAAAGTTTTATACAATTGGTCATTTTCTAGAGTATCTTTTCTTAATTTTTCTAAATTCATTTGATTGAATATTTTAACAGACTCATCTAGTTTTTCCATCATAGTGACCTTAATCTTATTCTCAACAAACAACTGCATAGTTTTCATTTCTTGCTCTATTTTATGGACTGTGTTCCAAGCATCATCTGTACCCATAACAGCAGTAGCGATTCCACTTCTATAGGAAATTTCACTAGTCTTGACATAGTCAGTTCCACCACTCTCCAACAATGGAAGCTCTGTGTCTAATAAGTAGGCTTCTACTATCATACCTATGGTTAATACATCATAGACAACATTTTGATGAGTTATACTAAAGTCTTCTATAATACTATTTTCATCTTTTTTAACACCGTAGCAGTTCTCAGCTATCATCTTAGCAATGCTTGTTTTATCTTTAAGTGAGATGTATTCTCTAACTTTTATGTCACCAATACCCTCAACATTCAACGTTAAAATCTCTATTTTATCTAAGTCAACCAAATCTTCTAAAATTAATTTATTTTCCATATACATTCTCCTTTATAGGTCTTTAAGACCTTTCTCTTCTTGTTGTTTTACTCCATCTTCGCCAAAATACTTACCAAAATCATCTTCTGCATCGCTATCGTTGTATAGGTTTATCATTTCCACAGACTCCCAAGAGAAATACTTTCTTATGGCTTCTGCTGGTATCCCAGCCTTACTTAATACAGTACATGTATAGTGTCTCAACATATGTGAATATGCTGGAGCTTCTAAAACTACCTCGATTGTTTCTATCCAAGTGTTAGCAGTAGATGTTTTCGCTTTGATAAATTTTCCTTTATCAGTTGTAACGAACAACCAATCACTTTCAATTTCCAATCTTTCTCTTTCTTTCAACCAAAGGTCTAGGTAGGGTTTGAAGTGTTTTGCTATAGTATACTTATATATCTCTTTACCACCCTTACCACGACCTTTTGAAACTATCTTTTCTGGAGTTTTGTACAGACCATCTTTCATATATTCATCTTTAAAATAGTCTACCTTAAATCTCAATAACTCAGCTTTTCTAGCCCCACTGTAAGCCGCCAATGCAAAATAACAAGCTTGTTGATACAAGCCTTTTTCAACCAATCCCTCTAGTGTTCTCTCTACATCTTCGTCTGATAAGATAGTCTTTTCTCTAACTGCTTTAAGAACTGGAGCTTCTATTTTATTGATTATGTTTCTAAATGAGGGAAAGTCTTCGTCTAGTATGTTTTCAACATAGTTTGACAGACTACTCAAAGTAGAGCGAAGTCTTCTAACCCTTGCAGAAGAGTGACCTAGTTGAGTCAAGCAATATGCTTGAAACCTCATTGCGTCTCTTTTTGTTATTTCTATAAAAAATCTATCCTCAGCCTTGTCGTGAGCCCAAACAGCCCAAATCTTAAAGTCGTTTATATATTGCTTTATAGTCTCATCTGAGCGATTAACACTATGTAAATACTCAACCCACTCTTCTAGTAAGTCCTTATTTTTCTTATTCACAAGTTCGTATTTTTCGCCAACTATGCTGTTATATACTGTCTTCCTACCCATGTTTCCACCCCTTTTTTCTACTAGAATAGAAACGTTGCTCTCCAAGTAACCCCAGAATTTCCTATTACTAGTGTTTTAGGAATAATGTCGTAGTTTCCTAAATTGATTGCATATCCACTATCACTCTTCTTTAAAAAGACTGCATTTTCACCATTCACAAATATAGATGTGTTTATATCACACTCTAAATAAAGAGTAGTAGGTCTAAAAAGGTCTGATTTACCATTGATTGAGGTGAACGTTTTCATTACTGAAACTATTTCTTGGTTCACGGCAGTTGTTTTTCCATTTGCAGATGTTATTCTTTGAGCCATTATTTTTTACCGTCTTTCTCAATTTCCTTATCTACTTTATTTCTATCTATTGCTTTTGGCATTTCCAATACTTTTAATTCTTGAAACTCGTCTTGTGTTAAAATGAAAGCTTCTATTTCCTCTTGAGCCAATTTAACACCATTCGATGTTACGTACTCACCTTTTTTAAAATCGTATTGTTTAATTGTGTAAGTTTTTCCATTAGTATGTATTCTCATTACTAGTCCTCCTTTTTCTTGAAAGTTTTTAAAACACTTAATTGAGCAAAAATCCTGTCTCCATGCAAACACTTTGCCTCGCATAGCTTCACAAGTTGAACAAGATTTATACTTTGAACCACAGTTTTTACAAAATAAATAATCCATAATTTATACCCACTTTTACTAGTTAAATAAAATAAACATTTTACTCAGAGACAGATAAAAAAATAAAGGGGTAACTAACAGTCACTCCCCTATAATCGTTTTTGGTCTGAGAGTTGACCATACATTAACAAAGCCAACAAAACGTCAAATTAATGACATAGGAAGACACACCTATGAAAGATGTGTCCAGTATGTCAATAATACTAGGTTAAGTCAGCTTTATCGTAGATAATTAAATCCCAAAGCTTGTTCTCATCACAAGTTTCTAGGAAGTCAACTTTAAAGTTGTGCATTGATGGGTTTCCACCCTCTGACAAACTCCATTCGAAAGCTCCTTCAATATGTCCTTTTTCTGCTTGAATTTGACCATAAACTAATTGGTCATTACAAACATCTTTAAATAGACAATCAGCTACAACTCTAACAGTAGCAGAAACATTTGTTGTTAAGTTTGAAATTCTCTCTGCTTTTGAAGCGGTTGGATTGTACGTTACAGAAATCTTGTCACCATCTACTAAAGCAGTAGTTGTGATTTTCTTAGTCGCTGTATCATAAGTAAAAGCATTAGCTCCAACAACAGCCGCTTGAGTAAGTTTTACTTCCGTTCTGTTGCCATTTTCGTCTAAAACATAAGCGAACTTAATTTCAGCATCAGCAGTTCCAGTAGCAGTAAACGTTGTTGTTGCACTATTACCAGTAACAGTCAAAACTTCTTCATGGCTGATAACTGTTGTAGTAGTCAAACTTTCAATATCACCACCAACTTGTAGTGAAACTAAATCACCACTAATTCTTGAGTTTGCTCCAGAAATAGAAGCCATTTTACTATGGTCGAATGAAGCCGCATATGAGCCATCTCCGTTTGTTAAGAAAACTGTTTCTTGTCCATTTGTAAAAGTAGATTCTTGAAGTCTTTTTAATGTTGCCATCATTTCGCCAGTTGTTATGTCGTATAGACGAATTTTCATTACTTTTTGAATACCTAATTCACGCATTCTTTATTCCTCCTTGTTGTTATCGACAAGCCAATTATACTCGTCTATTCTCATTTTTTTTGTGTCTATGTTACCAGAGTAAACACCATTCATCAAACCAATAAACTCATCTCTTTTTCTAATCATTGTAATCAACGAATGAAATTTATCCATGGTTAGTTTTAGTGCGGTATCATAGCTGTAACTTGTTCTTAAAACTATAGCAGAGATAAAATTCGAATAAGAACTTTGAAAGCTCTCTTCTTTTTTATCTTCTAACTCCTCTAATAGGTTTTCTATGTACATTTCTCTAGTGAATTCATTAGCGAATTTCTCAACCTTTTTATTACTATACTTACTCATATCAGAAACAATCTTTGACACAACACCAAACACTTCTTCTGTTAAAACAAGACTTGCGTTTGTTGGGTCAGCATAAGCCACTGTGTCTTTTACTTGTAATTTTTTCAATTCTTTTACACCTAAAAAGTGACATGTCAGTGATTGTAGTTCTGGTATAACCCAATACTTATCAAAAAGTATTTGAAATACTTGATAGTGTGAGATTTCGTCCTCTCTAATCCCTTGTTCGTCTAAAAACAATATAAGGTCAAATGGCTTAGAACAGAACATTGACAAGAAAAGCATGTACACTTCTTCTCCGTATTTAACTACATCTTCAACCTTGAGTTTTACTATTTCTAAACTATCGGTTATTTTTATAGTGTCGCTGTAGAGTTCTTTTAGGGTCAATTAAAACCCACCTCTTTTTCCACTATCTGTCTTTTGGTATGTCAATGCAAAACCAGCATATTTAGGGTTAGGCATTGGCAATGCTCTAAAGTCTACAAAATGAAACTCTTCTGTAACCTTTTCAATTTCAGACGTGTTTATAAGGGTGTCTATTCTTTCCATTATGTCATATGTTCTTATTCCACTGTCTATTTTCCAAAGATTTTGATGTACGAAAACGTCTATAAACAAATAATTTTTCTTATAGTCGCTAGTGCCAGCCTCATTGACTGATTTACCAAAATATATATTTACATACACAGTTGCTCCCTCTTCGCTTATATCTATATTTCTTAAATAAGGGAACACTTTGTCATACATAATTAAGTCATAATTACTTTTACCTATAGGAAGTTCCATTGACAATGGGTCATCATCGTTAAAGTAAACTAATTTAGCAAACTTGTCATCACTACACAGTTTTTTTATTATAAAAACAACTTCCTTTAATTCTCCTAAATTTCCAGCAAACATTTTACCACATCCTCATTCTATAAATTTTCTCTACGTTTTCTCCACTGTCTGCATCTAAAACAGATATAATTACATTTGTATCTAATGCAGTCTTATTGGTCAGTCTAAAACTATTGTTAGACAAATCTTCGAAAGTAAAGTCCTTTTGAGTTGTTAAGCACATTATTGTTGAGTTTAAAGCACTACTAACCCCATTAACCATTTTCTTAACAGTGACTTGTACAGATTCTTCAAACAAGAGTTTGTCAGTTAGACTAGGCTCGAAAATATAGTTTACATCTTTTGGAACCACTAAACAAGAAATCTGTGTGCTAGTTTCTAATCCATTAAAGTTGGCAATTATATTTGTCACACCAAAGGAATTAAAAGTAACCAAACCACTAGAACTCACCGTTGCAACAGAGTCATCTTCTATGCTCCAAACAGTATTGGTGGTATCAACCTTATCTCCATTATAAACAAAGTTCGATTCTAATTGATATGTGTCCCCAACATTCCCTTGTATCCCATTTGGTAAGTTTGGTGTTATCTCAAATGAGTAGTCTTTTATATAGGCAATACCATTTTGAAAACTATCCTTGCTTAAATTTTCGTCTTTTTTTAATAGTATTTTTATTGTGTTATCTATGTAATAGTTAACTATTTCTATTACTTTAAAAACCGTTCTATCACCAAAAACAAATCTGTAGTTTTCTTGTATTTGGCTAGTAACTTCATTCTTTTGAACATATGCTTCCATTGAGTCGTCTACTAAAAATATCTTACCATTGTCTAACAATGGGTCTCTTAGAACCTTAGATTGTGAGAATATTGGCATTCTATGTAAGCCTTGTTTATCAACCCAAACCAATCTGTTATCTAAGCAACGGTGCATTATAGCAACCTTTACATAGTCATATTGCGTATCAACACCTCTGACCAACCAAATATCATCTTTGTTTTTCCAATGTATATATTCACCTTGACGAATTGATTGGTTGGGGTGCATTTGAACAAACTTTTTCTCATAGTCTAATCTCTCACTCTTGTCATCATAAATCCAAGCATCGTATCTGACACTTGGATTAAAGTCTTTGTAGAATGTTTCATAGTTTATATTCCCTTTGAAAGACCTCAATAAAACTTTCTTTTTGTTTTCTATTCTAGATTCTCTAATGTCGCCATCAATAGAAGTCCAAAGCTCTCTACTATTCATACTCAACACCAGCCCTCTTACCCAACTTAATAGTGTTTGGCATATTTTTAGAATATGTATACATAATCATATTCTTAAAAGATTTACTGTTTCTATATTTTTCTAAGTTTAGATTGGCAGTACTATGGTTAGCTTGAGAATAAAACTCAACCCCAGAATACATAATTTGTTGTAGTTGAGACCTATCGTTTACACTCCCCTCTACAAACCATTCTGTTATTGCATCTGCAAGTATTGTCTTTTCTCTTATTCCAAGAGTATTGTTAAAAGTACCTATCACGTAAGCACCAATGTAGACTTCCCCACCACCGCTAGGTATGGTTAAATCCCCACTAAGAGAGTTGTATGAAAACTCACTACTTTTTAATTTTACGTTATCTACAGACACATAGAAATTAGAATCAATTGGGGGTTTTGGTAATAGATTAAACTCAGTCTCTAAATCAGAAGTTGAAAAAGTATATATTTTTTGCTCGAATGGAGTAATATCTAATATATCTATGTAACTATATTCACAAAACGCTCCTATGGCAAATGTTAAGTAGTTAGACATAATAAAGTAATATATATTGTCTGGCTTATCCCCATAGTCCTCTTTTTGTATCCCACCATTGAGTGTATAAATTTCTTCAAAACTTGTCATGTTATCACCCCCAATTGTATATTTTATCCTTCGTATAGTTGTATATCAAATAGTGAAATTCCGAAAAACTCTTTGAAAGCATCCATAATTTCTTTTGAGATATTGTTTATTTGACCATCTTTATATAGATAAGCCATTCTGTATACAATAGTGTGAACCGCTACACCGTAGTTTCTGTTTTGTGTTGCAGTTGCTAGTTCTGACAAGAAAGTTTTGCTATCTAGTTCAAAAAGTCCTAGTAAAAATTCATCTTTTAGTATTCTAGTAGGTTTTATTTTAAATGTAGAGTAAGCTTCATCTTCCTCAAAATATAAAATACCATTTGTGAACAAAGCTTTATTCTTTGAAAACTTAACCATAGCTTTTATTTCTGCAACAGTTAACTCTTCCTCTGAGCCATGTCCATTAAACTCAACAGTAGAGTCTTTGTCCATTGAAATATTGTTTTTGCCAGAAAGATTACTCACTACTGTAAAAGTAGGCTCTTCATTTTTGCTTTTATTTGACGAACTTTGTGCTTGCATAGCTATAAGCATTTTTTGCATATCTTCTATTTGTTTCGCCATTTCTTTTTGTGCTTGGTCTTGCTCTTTTATTTTCGAATCTTTTTCCTTGGATATCTTTTTCTGTTCAATCTCAAACTCTTTTGTTACTTTAAGTATTTCTGATTTGGTCATTTTTTCATTAACTTCCATAATATTCTCCTTTTTCAATAATTTATTTTTAATAATATAGGGAGAGAAGAAAACTTCTCTCCCTTAATCTTTTTTCTATACTTCTTGAATACCATAAGCAGTACTAGTAACTAAACCAATACCATAGCTATAGATATACTTGTAAACTCTGTTTTGGATTGAGTTGTTGTCTCCATCGTTAAGTTTAACTCTAACATAGTCTTCACCAACAATTTTAACTGGTTTGTCGCCTAAGTTAGGCATAATAACAATTTTGTCATTAGGAACTCTAAAAGCAAAACTAGCTGTACTAGTATCAACAGCTTGAGTTAAAATTTGTGAAGAAACATTATAAAGGTCTGCAATATAAGACTTTTTAACTAACTCATCTTGTACTGAGAAGCCAGTTACAACGTTTTCAGAAGCATCAGCCCAAGCTCTTCTTGAAGCAAAAGCAGTAACAGCAGTTCCATTAACAGCTTGAAGTAAATCAGCTAAGCCAGTGTAGTTTGCTTTGTTGAATGTAGCACTATAGAAAGGAGTTCCAGTAATAGGAGTCTCGTCAAATAGTAAATCAACTGCCGCTTGGTATTGTGCCGCTCTGATTGAAAGAACAATCTTAGCCATTTCAGCACCAAAGTCATAGTTGCTTGTTAACATTTGAATTACATCAAATTGTACAGAAGCTTCCTTTGGACTTGGTTTAATTGTTAATGGTTGAGCAAATTGCTTTCTAGGTCTAGTAACGTTGTTTCCATAAGTTGTTTCTTCAACGTCATAAAGACTTCTACCACCAACTTCATAAGTCATAGAGTCGCCTAATCCAACAACACTCATATTAACGAATCTTAAGATTTCGCCAACTTCTGTGTCTGCTAAAAGCATACCTAAAACTTGTGTTTGGATTGAGAAGAAGTTCCACTCAAAGTTAGTATTAGAAAAAGCTTGTGCTAATCCACTTGGAGTTAAAACGTTAATTGCTTCTGGAATCATTGCTTGCTCAGCAGAATATTTTAAAACTTTTGCTTTAATTCTGTCGTTTAATTCATTGTAATCAACATCAGTTACACTATATTTAATAGTTAAACCACTGTTTCCTTCTACTTGCTTGTTTAAGGACATTTTAGTTAATGTAGATAAACCATCAACTAAAGTCTTTCTGCCCTCGTCACCAAGAGGTTGTGAAAATTTATAAGTCATCATTATATTATTCCTCCTTATCCTATTCTTACGCTAAAACTACTCTAGCGATAACTGAACCAGAAAAACCTAATCCTAAGTTTCCACCAGTAGGTACAGAAGCTACAGCTTCAATTTTTAAAGCAACTTTAGCAGTTCCAATAGTCGCAGACGTAGAAAGAGTCCAACTTCCGTTTTTAGGAATTAAGAAAACTCCAGCAGCAGGAACAACTACTCCAGTATTGTCTAATTTATCAATAGCAATTTCATATTTCATGTTTTTAGATAATCTAATAACGTGAACTTTGTCGCCAGCAACAAACTTAATATCTTCTAACATGTTTCCGCCGTCTGGTCTACGACCGCCTACTAATTCTTCAAATCTTTGGTCAATAATAATAGCTGGTTCGTCTTTTGTAATGTCTGCAACCTTAGTTCCAGCATAAACTTTCTTACTTCCTACTACTAATGTCTCTGCAAGAATAATATCTCCAGCAGTAAGAGTAGCTCCTGTTGGTACAACAACTACCTCTACTAATTTTTCACTGATTTTGTCGTGTAATGGGTAACAAAAATTAGCCATTTTAAATCCTCCTTTAAATTCTCTCTAGTCTAGAAAGTAATGAATTACTTTCTGGTTCTTCTTTTTTAGTTTCCTTTGGGGTTGATGTATACTTTAAATTGTCTTTTGAAGCATCTGTTTCTTTTTCAGAAGTCATTGCTTCTATTTTTGCTTCAAACTTAGGCATAACAACAGAGTAAACTTCTTTAGAAAAATCACTCATATCCATACTTTCAGACTTTTCATTTAACATATCAACTTCTTCTTTAGAAAGAAAGTCTCTATATTTAGAATAAAGAGTATTGATTGCATTGGTCTTAAGTTCTTTTTCTTTGTTCACTTTGTATTCCTTTAACTCATTAAAGTCTTTTTCAATCTCTGAGAAACCTATAAGTTTGTCTTCTAGCTCAGTTTTAATAACTTCTAATTCTGAATACTTAGACTTCTCGGCTTCTAGTGATTGCTCAATTGTTTCTTTTTCAGCTTCGATTTCCGAAAACTTTACTTCTAAATCTGCTTTAGCTTTTTCAGCTTCTTCGATTTTTGAAATAAGCTCAGTATATTTCTCAATTGAATAAGAAATAGAGTCGTCAGCTTCTTGTCCCTCTCCAAGCTCATTGACAAATTCGTCAGAACCCTCCACCTTAATAACTTCTTCTTCTTCTTCTCCAAACTTAACAGTCACTACTTCTTCTACTTCCTCACTTGAATAAGAAAGTGATTTGTATTTAGCAACTGACATGTCGAAAAAGAATACTTTGTCATCATTGTGAAAAGCGTACTTCTGATTGTCTTTGAGGTTAGATAATAGAGCGTTTTTAATTTTGTCCACTTTACTACCTCCTTCTTTTTCTTTGATTATTGTACTGAACCAATTTTTTATTAGCCCTACAACTTTGTCTTTCGAGCCTTCCTTGTCTATTGCATAAAGGTTCTCACTCAATTCAATAATCTCTTTATAGTTATAATTATTTAAACCACTTAAACTTTTGGCTAGTGACATTAAATTTGGGTTGTTATTTTGTTTTGATAAAGCTTTTTCACATTCTTCTACAATATCATTTGGAACAATAAAACTATCAAACAAAACCCCATACTTAACCATAGTAGTTTCAAAGTAATCTTCATTACTACTATATTTCACCACTATTGCCTCAGCTTTATTAATGGCTGGACTAACATATGCTCCGAGAAGTGTGATTGCTTCATAAAACCATTCTTTTATCACAACAATACCATTTTCTCGTTTTTCTACTTTTGTTGGCGTTATCTCTATAGAGATTTCCACCTTTCCTCTTCTTTTGAATATTTCAGAAGCTTCTGGAAACAGATACTTCCAAATAATAGCATCAATTCTTAAGAAGTTTTTTCCATCTTTTTCAATCATTCTTGCTCTATTGGACTCAGGAACAGTACCTACACCCACTTGTTTTTTCTCTTCTTCTTTTGACCGAGCGTGGTCTGAAAAGTCTCCATACTGTATAATACAGTTTAATGGCTTGTTAGATATCTTTGGAATACTAATGGCAATATCTTCTGCCAAAAACTCAGTCCCATGCTTATTAACACCATCAGAGATAATGTCCATTTGAACAACCATGAAACTAGGGTCGTTTGCGACTACTTCATAGCTATCAACACTAAATTTCATTTTCTTCATTTTGAGTTATCTCCTTTTTAGAAATATAAAAGTTCTCGTCTTTCTTTCTCTCACTCCACTCTTCTAAAGCTTCGTTTAGAAAATCGGTTCTAAGATAAGAAAACCAAGTCTTTTTTGTCTTCTTGTGCGTTCCACAGTTTATGTGATATATTTCTTTCTCGTCTTTTAGAAATCTATGTAGGTTAAACGAGTAGCAAAAATAACAATCACTATTAGGAATGGCGTCGCTTTCATTAAATTTCATCCGACTTGCCCCCTTTAAAGTTACTTTCGTTATTTCTATTTGATTCTCCACTAGATGTCAAACTACCATCATCTTTCTTAGGAGCACCACCTTTATCATCACTGCTTTGTTGGGAGCCACCAATAATAGGAATTCCTTTTTCTTTTATACCTAATGCGTTCTCTAGGTCGATTGTAGGAATTATTTCAAACGGTTCGTAGCCCATTAGTCCATATAACTTACCAATAGGCACATTCAGTGTAGCCACTAAATCCTTGTAGTCTTTTATGTCTTCTTTTTCTGAATGTCTATTACCATAAAACTTTACAAAGAACCTATACTTCCTAGAGATTAGTCTAAGCTGTAAGTTTATAAAGTTTTCGAATTGGTTGTACATTTGCTCTACAAAGCCAAAGTCATTCTCTAGTGAATATTTTAACGTTCCAGCAGACTTGTCTCCGGAGTCCATCATTGTTCCATTAACACCAACACTACGCCAAAACAACTCTTCACCCCTACCAATTATATTGTCTTGGTTTGTTGCACCAGAAATATCAACAGTATCAAAATCCATAGGTGTAGCGAATACCGCCGTTCCTTCTGGGAGTACTGATTGCACGAAGTCTACAAAAATTTGTGCTTGTTCTGGTGAAAACAGTGGTGCTTGCGTCTCTTTATGAAGTGGTATTTTTTGTCCAATGATTTTCCAAGTGTCTAGTGAAGTTTTTTGCATAAGTAGGTTCTTATAAGTAAGAATCCTATTAGCATCTCTAAACACCCCTGAGAAAGGGGGGATTAAATCTGTGTCATTCAAACCAAAGGTGAAAACAACACCTTTTTCTATAGGAATAGGATAATATTGCATATTTTTCAATACGTTACTATTGTTACTAACTTTTCTCATTTTTATAAATGTTTCATAGTAAGCGTATATTTCTGGCATTTGCTCTTTCATACTTTCCATTTCATCAAACCAAGAAAGGTCTAATGCAAAAGTAAGTCCTCTATCCCATCGTCCTGTTATGTAGCAGTAGTCAATAGGAAGTTCTATAAGAGTATTAAAATCTCCATTTTTTTGAAGGTAGTAAAAACCACCACCATTTTCCATTACTCTATCTGTAACAAGAGCTGTTTGATACTTGACATCAAAATCCATAAGAAACTCTAAGCTTCTATTTCTAGAGTTCATTACGGTCTCTAAATCCTCTTTTTTAAAAGGAGTTCCCAACCTTAAATCGTATCTATATGTTAGTATCTTTTTGAAATGGTCTGTCGTCCTTTTGTATTGCATGATAGACTTATCAAAGAAAGAACTAACCTCTCTCAAGTTTTTTGCGTACTTCTTTGGCTCAGAAACCCACTTCTCTAAATCTGCTTGTATTGGGGCTTTTGACCTACCACCTATTTGCTTAACTATTCCATTGCTCAAATGTGGATTATATAGACTTCCACCTTTATTTATACCATTAATTGTGCTCTTTATATTACTAGAATAGTAAGTAGCAAAATTATCGAACAACTCTTTTCTTTTTTGGTCGTTCATATCTATAAGTTTATCAGCGGTTAGTTCTTCCACTAAAAGTTCTTTTTCTTTGTCCACATTATCACCAACTTTCTATATTAATATTGTTTGTATCCATTAGATTTAGAACTAGCACAGTAGCTAGACCAATCAAACTCTTTAGTGTTAAATAGATTTTTTTCCAATGTTGATATAAAATGACTTCCCATAGCAACAGATGAAAACCTATCTTTTCGCTTACCAGACTTCTCTTTTAGCTTTATGTTTTCTGGGTCTACTAACTTTAAGTTTACCATTTCATCAACTAGGTTGTCTGTTTCTTTATATGGTTGTAATATTTTCTTATAAATATCCATATCAACTGTAATCCAATCTGGGTATCTTTCGTTTCTAGAGAAAATATCAGTTGCGTCTCTACTATCAATAGGAAATCTAATTTGCCTACTAGATATTTTATACTGTAGATTACTATACATTTCTTTATTAAGAGATTGACTTGCCTTAATTGAATATATAATCTTGTCCCCAGTTTTATCTGAGACCAACTCTTGCATACTTGTGTCATTCATACATCCGTATGCACATAGGTGCTCACCAGTCACATCACTTATTCCAGACTTAGTAAGGGAGTTAAAAACACTCATACCAATACCATTTGTGTCCAAAACTATATAGTCACAATTGAACTCATTGTACAATTCTCTTATCCTAAGAGCATGTGTGTCTATTGGCACACCACCACTAATAGGTTCCATATATCTTACTTCTCTTATATACGCATTTCTAGCCTTGTTTGGATAAGCTACCATATAAGTTATAATAGTATTGTCGTTTATTACATTATAGTTTGAACCCATAAGTGCAATATCGGCAGATATAATTCGTATCTCTTCTTCATTTGTTTTTATATTTGAAAACTCTTTCATACCAATTTCATTTTGTAAGTATTTAGGATACTCTGGATATTTTATTGTTCTACAATTAGCCAATTTAGTTATATTGTAATAGCCATCTTTAATCGTCTTTGACCAAAGAGCACCCATCTCCATGTTGAAAGTATCCATATCAAAGTTTTCGTCACGCATTTGCTCTATTAGTTTTTCCTTTGTAACCAAGTCATTTTGTATACTAACTTGATAAGGAAGACAAATTAGATTAAATGTAGACTTATTACCGAACCTTTTCATATTTTGCAAATAAGTTTGATACATACCATAGTTCCAATTAGATTCATCTTTTGCAGAGGTGAGCATAATCATTTTAGCTCTCTCTTGCATATGTGCGTACTTAGGATTTTGTAAGTAAGGTGGCTTTCTACCAATCGTTCCCATGGGAACCAATACTGCATCATAGATTTCTTTCGCAACAATAGCACTTTCATCCACAACCATTACCGTACATCTTTGACCCCTAGCTCCCTCAGCAGAAGCAACTATTTTAATCGCACTAGTGTTGAAAAACTCAACGTTATCTTGAGGGGTATTTAAAGACTCCCTAAATTCAGACATTTCAAAATCTAAAATATCATAAGGCATCATGTTTCTTATTTCTTTTATTTTTACAAGTATTTGATAGGCTTGCTCTTTAACCCCAGAAACAACTACAATCCTAGTTCCACTGTAAAGTAAGGCGTAAGCCAATACGAATAGAGCAGTAGTAAACGTTTTTGAAATTCCTCGACACCCAACAAAGAAACTGTTTGGGTCTTTAAAGAACTTATATAGCAAGTATATTTGGAAAGGCTTTAGAGTTATACCAAAATAGTCTTTTATGAAAACATGTGGAAACTCTCTGTAATACGCAATCCATAAAGCCAATTTGTCTTCAAATGTTGAGAAGTCTTGAACTGTTTCATTATTCAACTCATACTTTTCAAGAAACCCATCGTTTGTAGCATTGGTCTTATTTCTATACTTATCTAAAAGCTCCACATAACTAGACTTTTTAGTCATCTTCTATTTCACCCCACAAATTTTCCGTGTCAATAGAGTATGGCTCAACAGCTTTTTTGTAGTCTTGAACTACCTTATTATCATAACCATCTGCCATTAAAATATGACCAGCAATTATATCTGATAGCTCTTTGAGCTTGTTATCTCCCCACTCTGGAAGTGGGTCAGCCGCTGGTCTTGTTAGTTCCATTCTACGAACCATTTTACCTAAACCCTCTACTTTTTCGTCCCCTTTTTTCTCATAAAGACTTATATCTGCATCTTTAAATAGTTTTCTTCTTGCATCCATCATAGCTATTATTTCTTTTTCAGAAGTTGAGTTATGCTTCGCTTCTTCTATTCTTAAATCTAAAAAGCATAAGTCTTTATATATTCCAGAAACCACAGAGTTAGGAACATCAAAACTCTGAGCTAACGATAAGAAACTTTTTGTTAAAAATATGTATTGAGACTTAGTATAACCAGAACCAAAAAATGAGATTTCCTCTCTGCCTATTTTTATGTGTAAGTCTTCTTCGCTTAAGTATAATTTTTGTTCTTCGTCCATTGAAGACTTCTCTTCAACCATTAAAAGTTTTCCAACCCACTCTTCATAATCAAAACCAGACTTAGTTAATAATTTTTTACCAACGCTATTTGTTAGTTTTATAAACTCATACCAAACAGATATAGCTTCGTCTGGAGTAGTGGTTTCGTCTTCTTCGAAAGGTGGTATGTTATTTTCTATATATGGAATATCGAATCTCATTGCTGTAGAAATTACAGAGTGTTTGATTTTGCCAGTCTGTACAAACGACTGTCTAAAAGACTCTTTCAAACAACTTTTACAAAAAGGCAGTTTTCCATTTGAGTTTTTATATTTAGGGTTATCAGAGCCATAGAAAGCACGTTCACCCAACTCTTTACTACACGTACTACAAGTATATTTTTCAACTTCTTTAATTGGTTTAGTTGTTTTCTTAACTGCCAAAGTATCACTCCTCTTTAATATTCCTAATCATTTAAGATTAGTTTAATAGCGTGGGTTGGGTTCGAACCAACATCCTCCAAAAACAATAGTTTTACACTATTATAACCACGCATTCAGCCAATAAGGAGGCTGTACATTACATTTATTCTACTTCTTTCCTAGCCCAAATATACTCTTGGGATTTTAAACCATTCAATTCATCGTAAACAAATAAGTTTCCAACCTTTTGAGAGCCACCGTAACCACTTTCCCAAGTCCATAAGCAAGAAGCACTAGGACTATTAAGTCTTCTTATTACAATACCAGCTTTGGTTTTTGTATTCTCCTCATGAAAGTGAGAACAATGAATTTCTTTTGTCTTGCAAACCATTAAGTCTGGTCTATCTATTTGCATTACTTCAAAGAGTCTTGCCTTCTCTAGGTTGCCATGAGTGAAACATAAAGCAACTTCCCCAAATCTTCTGTATTTTCTTTGGTGTGAAGTTGAGTCAACAGTCACGTCTAATATCTTATTAAACTCATACATCTTCTCTATAGCTATTCCCATAGTATAGGTAGATTGAGCGTCATGATTACCTTTTACATAGATAGCCTCAACTGGAGCAACTATTCTTATTTTCTCAATAGCTGTAATAAGTGTCTCTAATCCAGTCTTGTATATCTCATCAAAGAACCTATCCATGTCTTGTCTAGTTCCTCTAGTTGTTCCTAATTTGGTATCAATGTTAATAAAGTCTTGTCCAAATGTAAATAAGAACTTTTTAACTTTTAAGTGTTTAACTCTGTCCAATGCTTCGTCAACCATACTCAGATACGCTTTTACCGCAATGTCTAAATTATACTCATCGTCAGAAACTAGTGTTGTAACATACTTTCCTAAATGAACATCAGCAAAGTTGATTTCTACTATGTATCCATCTTTAGGAATATCTTTACTTGGACTTATTTTTATATTGGAAAAATCAATCTTCGCAATCGTATCTTCAATCCACTCAATATCAAACTCTTGAACTATTGGCTTAACAGTACATTTTACTGAGTACAAAATTTTGTTGCTGTTGCCGACTCCCCCAGAAACGTTCCACTTGCTGATTTTAGAATTTGTAATCTCCCAACTTTTTGGGTCGTATCCTACCATCTCTAAAATTCTCTGAGGTGTTTTAAAGTCTTCTTCACAAGCCAAAACAAATTTCTCTAAAACTCTACTGTTATCAGCTTTTATTTCTACAGACTCTCTATTAGAAAGTCTTTCAATTTCTTTACCAAGCTCTTCATCTGAGCTTTGTTTCTTCATAAGTAAAAAATGCTTTATCCCATACAAACTTTTTCTAGAGTTATCATTGGCATATATCTCTCCAGTCAATAACTCGTAAACCTCGTTGTACTCAAGACCATTTTCAACTCTACTGTCTATCATTCTCAGAGCATAGTCATCAAACGATTCATTATTTATTCTATTTGTATCTTCCATATATTAGTCTCACTCTCTATAATTTGTTGTATTTTTCTTGATTTAAAATTTGCTTAACTTGTGCATAATCTATTTTATAGGTAGAAGCTATCTCATTTTACTAAAACACTCACACATGCCTAAAAAGTGCGTTACGTGTATTTTAAATTTCTCACTATATTATCCCCTCGAATAATCACCTAAAATAAACCAAGGGAATGTGGTAGGTAGCCACTTTTCGGGTACGTATCCCTATCCATTGGTATATTAGCGTTAAATTTTTATCTTGCTCTTTTGGTTTGGCACTAAAACTTTCGTCGTTTTGCATTTGTTAGAATATACTTCTTCTAATTCTTTTTTAAAACTCAATACACCATCTTTGTTTCCATGGTGTAAAAGAACCTTCTCACAATTTATTTTGCCTAAATAGTCTAGTAGCTCCCCATGTTGGATATGACCAGACATGCTCTTAAGACCAACAATATTGCACTTATTCTTTCTTACAGTTCCACTTATAGTTAGAGTTTTCTGCTTGGCTTCTTTTATTTTTCTTCCAAGAGTTCCCTCTGCCATATAGCCACAAAAAACAATTGTATTATAAGTTTTCTCTATGATGTGAGATAGCCAAGAAACACTTGCAGAGTTCCCTTGCATCATACCACTTGAAGCTATAACTACTTTTTTCTTATCTGATTTGAAAAGACCTTCTCTATCTGCTCTAGATATCAAATGTATCTTATCCCAATCCAAAACCTTTCTATATTCGGCAAAATCCTGTTTATAAATTTCGTTCATATCATTCATTAGAACAGAGTCCATGTAAATATCAAAATCAATATCTTTACCATAATACATTTCATATAACATAGTGGCTAATGTTTGAGAGCGACCAAATGAGAAAGATGGTATTAATACTACTTTAGATTGTTCTATAGCAGAAGCTATTCTTTGAAAATCTTTTTCTCTTTCGTCTGTTTTCTCACTACTTTGTTTTTTAGTTGAATATGTACATTCACTAATAACCATATCACAACTAGCTATTGACTGAATAGGGTTTACATAGTATTGTTTATGAATACTGTTCCCCAAATCAGAAGTATAAAGTATTTTTTTCCAATTATTGCCATCTACTCTTAACTCTAAAACTAAAGAACAAGAAGCAGTTATGTGTCCAGAGTTTATAAGTGTAAATCGAACATCTTCGTCCAACTCTATTGTTTGGTTTATTGGATACTCTCTTACCAAGCCCATTGTCTCATCTACATCTAGCTCTGTATATATTGGAGCAAACTCTTTACTGTCTTTTGATTTTTTTGCAAGGTATTTAGCCTCACCTTCTAATATAAAAGCACAATTTTTTAAAAGTTTTTCTGTTATCCTAATATTGCCCTGTGGGACTATTATTTGTTTATTGTAGCCACGTTTTACTAACTTTGGTAATAGACCTATATGGTCCAGATGGCTGTGAAGTACAAAGGTATAGTCTATATCCTTAACCTTGAAGGGAAAATTTCTATTATTGGTTAGATAAGCTTCTTTCAAGCCCATTCCACCTTGCTTCAAACCACACTCTAATAATATTGTTCTAGTTGGACTTTCTATCTTAACACTAGAACCAGTTACTCCATTAACCGATTCTGAATTTTCAAAGCTTACTATAACTTCTGACTCTTTTTTCTTTTTTGCCATAAATTATTTTCAGTCCTTTTCATCTTATTTTGTCATACTAATTTGGGATGCTGTTTAATAGGCACTCGTTTATCATATATGCTTTTTTCTTTGATGAGTCTCTATTTACAACCACAAGATTAAACTCAGCTTTTAATTTATCAATAGCTTCTTGTCTACTTAGGTTGGGATAGAGTTTCAAACAAAGTCTCTCAAATTCTTCTTTATCAAATCTTTTCAATTTACTACACTCCTTTTGTTGGGCGTTGACCCTTAGTCTATTTAATTTGTTCCCAAGAATTAATAAGTCTACTACAGTAATCTTATATGAGTAGACCTATTAATCAAAAGGAGAGGCGTTATGTATAGGGTTCGAACCTATGCACCGTTACCGACCTAACAGTTTAGCAAACTGTCCTCTTAGCCACTTGAGTAACATAACACAAAAAAGGGGAAACATGAAGCTCTTGAATCCTTCCGTATGGTAGATTGAGTGATGCTTACAGATGTTTCCCTATCTACTAGACGACAAGTTTTTCGCCACTTTTGAAAATATTAAAACCTGCAAACCCTTGGGAGAGTAAGGCTGAGGTGGTGTGAACATGAGGTAGGTTACAAGAGTGGTTTTTGGGTAAAGTAGCTGTAACCCTTGGGAATAGGGCGTCTACAGCGATTCCTTAAACGTAACAAATTGTCACTTTCCTCTATATTTCTTCATTCTATCTTTTGCACGGCTCCTATCTATTTTTTGGTAACATTGCTCACACATCAATACTCTGTTGTTTTTCTTCTCAACCATCTCACCACAAATCTCACACCTAGTCGAACTTTTGTTAAGTAGGCTTGGAAACTTATTTTCTAATCTATCTACTATAATATCACCGAATATTGTGAACAATGCGTCTCTGTCTGTATTTCCTACAAAGACATGTTTGATGCACATATCAACAGCTTCTTCTAGGTCAATATTATTGAATAGGCAATAATCATACATACTGTTTCTTATTTCATTACTTACAAAATTGGTTCTAAAATTTCTATCGCCTTTAACTCTGCTTCTAATTACGGATTGGTGCTTTGTACTACTTAGTTTTCTAAAGTGTGCTATTAAATCTTCGTCTTCCTCAACATTCTCATTTGAAAGTAAAACATTTATATCAAACTTCTGAATGTTTCTAAAACTGTATTTTATATAAGACTCCATCTCTTCCACACTTACAGCCATCATGTCAACTACACTGTTCATATTAGGACTTGCTACAGAATTTATATCTTTGCCTTTAGCCCATATAAAAAAGTAAGGTAGTTTTCTTTTATCTAGCTCAACCAACTGCTTTCTAAGTTCTTCTGTAGGTGGTAGTTGCCATTTTGTTTTGGCAAAGTCTATAATTTGATTATTAATCCATGTTATTTTTGCAACCAAGGCAATATCTTTATCATCACTGTTCATTACCTTTGTGATTAGATTGGAATAATAACCAATGTTTGCAGTAAACGCTAAATTGTAAGATTCAAATATATTTTCTTTATTTATTGTTTGAGATGGGGCTTTTTCTAATCTAAAGTCTAAAGGAACTATATCTTGCATTGTTGTTTTAGCTATTTCAATAATTTCATCATTGTCAATAACCAATGCTATGTCACCATCAACATCAAAGAATAACTGCTTGCTAATTGTATCGTGTGTTGATGTATAGACACCTCGACTAGGGAACCATCTTAAATGCTCTTTGTCTCTAACATTCTTCCTAACACACCACTCTTTGTATAAGTGAGGGCTTCTATTGACAGCTATGTCTTTATCTTTATTGACTAGTCTACAGCTAACCTCCCCATCTTGCAGTAAGCCTTTTGGGTTTTTTATATCAAGAATAAGTCTCTCACACCAAGCAAAGGTGTCGGGAATAATAAATGTGTAAACTCCATTAACTTTCACTCTTCCTTGTTTCATCTCTTTTTTCTTTGAGTCTATTTTGTCTCTAAGCATTGTTCTAAATCCCTCTGTTGCCAACATTTGAGGATATAGGTATAACGCTTTCTTCATATCTGTGTTTCTTTCATATTCTTTATCAACATGAAACAATTCTAACATAGCACCTACGTCTGAGTGTGCTCTTCTTATTAAATCCTTGTCTTTCTCCAATAGTTTATCAGCGAAAGCTTTTTTGTCGTCTATCTCCAACGTATTCCACATTTGATAGTTTAGTAGAGCATTGAGCCTTAAGTCTTTTTTACTTTCTGGTATCATAAACCTAAACTCACACCCATTTTGTTTGAACTTAGCTTTGTAATCTTCCCAAGAATCGTAATACTTCCACATTTTAAACTGACTCTTTGTTAGTATTAGGTCTATCTCCTCGATATCATGAAACTCTCCCCATAAGTCTTCTATAAACCCTTTACCATTAAATACTCTTGAGAAAGTTCTGTAATCCATAGGAGCCACCATTCCTTTTATCCATGGAGCTCTAATCATTCTAGTATCCTTGCAGAAGTTAGGGTGCATCATACCAAAGCCATCTGTGTGAGATATAGTAACGTCTTTAATCATTCTAGTTATTTCGTAGTTCTCATCTATATGGTCTACTTCTCTATCCTTTAGCGTAGTTTCAAAATCATCTACAACACAAACTCTATCTAAATCAATATCTTTCCAAATTTCAGTTGATGAAGTTGAAAGTGCTAAATATGCACTCCATTTGTTTATATTAACCCCACCCCTTTTATTTATCTCATCTGTGGTAAGCCCATTTGTTAACTTTTGCATAGCCTTTGCCAAAGACTTAGACTCTACAAACATTATCTTCTTTTTTCTGAGTTGTCCAGCAGACGCACTATATAGCTCATAGTCTTTACCGTTGTAAGTAAAACCATTTGTTATTAAGTCATACATCATGTACTCTTGGTCTGTAGTTATAATAATTATCTTATCAGAGACCGTTTCGCTTGGTATGTCTAGTGATTGTGTTAGTGTCGATTCTGACAGTGCGACATAGTCCGACTCATATAGGTTCTCTAACACTCTTTTTTTACTATTGAAGTAAAGTAGACACTTTAAAGTATTGTGATTGTATTTCACTCTCTTTCTACAAGTTATTAACTTACTATTTCCTCTAGAAAAACTATCTAGCTCATCTTTATTAACCATTTCTATATTCTTGTTAACAAATGACTGAACTGCTTCTATTTTCCTCTTGTCTCTATAAAACTTTGTTTCGTCATTGTAGTAGGGAGACATATAGTACTCCCTCAGCTCATCTACTGTTAAAGTGTGAAGCTCCTCTTTGTGTTCAACTCCATTATTTCTTATCTGTCTTATCTTCTCTAATATTTTTGTATCTTTTATCAACTCTTGAAGCTTTCTATTTTCATTTGCTAACATCAACTCATCTTCGTTGTAGAGTCTCCTTATGTTTATTGAACTTATTTTAATTGCCATCTTGTTTCCCCTTTTTTGTTTGTTCCAAGTTTTTAAGTTTTAAATATCAAAGCAACTTTCATCACAATTGAAGAAGTATGTTATAAATTCGAGAACTGTCATATTCCAATCAATACATATTACGTCTGAATAACAGCCCCCATACTCCTTTACTAATTCTTTTATTGCAATCTCGTAATCTGTGTGTGTGCTTCTTCTTATGTTTTGTAATCTAGTCATTATTTAACCTCGCCCTCAACCCTTCTCTTAAGATATGTTTCGAACTCTTCCCAAAGTCCTATTTTGTGAATATAGTGACAAGTCTTGTAGTTTTCTTTTTCTGACAACTTCACGACATTTTTCTTTGCGTCTTTTCCAAAGTTGCCATAAATTGAATCCCAAAGCAATGTTGCTTTAAGCCCTTCTTTTTTCTGAATTGGGATAGCGTAGTTTTTCTTAAACTCATTAAACCAACCTTTAGGCATTTTACTGTATTTGTTTTGTGGAATAATCTCTTTAGCGTAAATCGGTAAATTGCTTTTATCAGTTGGGTGCATTTTAGCTCCCTTTGTTCTAGCATTTAAAGCCTTTGCAAAGTGTTTCATATCACAGTCGTAAAAATAGAACTCAGACTCATAATCACAACCTTTAGGTGCTACATTACTAACAGCGTCCTTATCGTTATTTGTTTCTTTAATTATAAACTCTTTCAACTCTTTAACTAACTGACCTCTAATTGTTCTAGATGGAACATACGCAACAAAGATTTCTTTGCCATCTTCAACTTCACTCGTTGTATATATTTCAGCATTGGCTCTGTTGCAAGGAATGTAGTAATCGTCAAAACTCTCCTCAACGTCCCCATTCAAATCTCTAGGTAAATCTCCTTCTTCTGTAAGTTGTGGTAATACTCGGTATATCTTTTTTACATACTTATTATCAAATATCATTTTTGTTCCCCTCTCTTTATGTCTATAGTATTATTATAGCACACTTCCCCACATCTATCAAGTGTTTTTTGAAAGTTTTTTTAAATTCTTTTCTACTATATTACCATATGTTATTAAATCCTATTTTATTTGATAATTAACTGCGGAGCCCATAATTAGTAATTATATAGTATACTTATAAACTTGTTATTATAATATGTAATTATATTGTCTTGCTTATAATAAACTATATGGGCTACGCAGATATTTTCTCAACCAAACAGTAGTATATATAACTATAGGTACATATAACCAGTATGTATCTACTATAATAATAATCCTAGACACTGTAATTAACTGCGGAGCCCACAAGCCGTAGGTTATAAGTGTATTATAAACTTATTATTATAACTATACATATTAAGCACAATCAAATTGACAAGTTATGGGCTACGCAGTTAATTTCAATATCAACTATTAGTATATATAACTATGGGTACATACATTAAAGATGTTTCTATGTAGTAACATATAGATACTATGTACTTATCTAGTAACATACGGGTAGTATGTACCTACTAACAACAATAGCTAAACTATTTACAAAAAACACTTGATAGAACTACTATTATGTGTTATAATAAAATTAAATAAAAGAATAAACCAAGAGAGAGGTAATAAGATGAGTAATAAACCAAACAAGCAACAACAACAAGCAATAGACTTCAAAGATGGAAGTTGTATTGTTATAGCAGGGGCAGGAAGTGGAAAATGTATTAAGGGGGATTCCATGATATATACCGATAAAGGTATATTAGAGATTGGAGAAATAGACGAATATTATAATGTTAACCATCTTAATGAATGTAAATCAAACATTATATCATACTCACTAGACGCCAAAAAAGAGAATTTAGAAACGTCTCATTGGTATAACATGGGACACTCTGACACATATAAAATAACAACCCAATTAGGAACTGAGTTAGAGGGCACTCCAGAGCATCCAATTGTAGTGCTCAATGAAAATGGAGACCTAGAGTTTAAAAAGTTGATTGACGTTAAGTTAGAAGACTATGTAGCTACATCCTACAATAATAACCTTTGGGGTGACTCTGAGAAAATTGATGAGAATATGGCTTATTTATTAGGTATTTTGACAGCAGATGGTTACATCAAAAATAAGGTAAGTATAAGCTTTTCCAACAATGAAAAGGAAATACAAGATTGGATAATCAATGAGATAAAAAACAGATACGACAAAGATATATACTTTTCAGAGTATAAACGAAAGAATGGAAACGTGTGCTCAAACGCATATATTGGGACTAAGCTAATAAGAGATGACTTATATAATTGCGGTCTAGATTATACGCTATCTGCGGAAAAAGTTATTCCAAAAGAAGTGTTAACATCAAACAGAGAAGTAAACATAAAATTCTTACAAGGTATGTTTGATTTAGAGAGTTCTGTTTCATCTCGTGATATTGAATTAACAAGTACATCTAAAAAGATGATACAACAGTTACAAATGGTGTTGTTAAACCTTGGTATAGTGTCAAGAATAAAAGAGAAGGTTGTAAAGAACTATGAATGCAATAAGTATTATAGATTAACAATAAGTGGTATATCGATGAGAGTTTTTAGGGATATTGTTGGGTTTTACAACAATCAATCTAACACAAACAAGTTAAATAAAGCTTGTGAAAAAGATACAAATACAAACGTTTTCGTATATCCGAACATCGGCGATAAATTAAAATATATTAGAAACACTTACTATAAAAAACAACCTTTTTGGAATGGGACGAAACAATCTTTCTATAACGGTGTCTCCTTTAAAGATTACTTCTTAAGCCAAAGAAGACCTTCTGGAAATAAGCTGTTAGAAATAATTGAAAGAGCTCCGATAGACGAAGAAGAGGTTATAAAATTAACAAATTATGCAAACAACCTATTCTTTACAAAAGTGGTAAAAAAAGAAGAGTCTAGTTCTGTAGTATATGATTTCACAGTTCCCAAAAATCACTCTTTTGTGTCAAATGGTTTTATTAGCCATAATACCCTTGTTCTACAAAAGAGAATTGAGAACCTAGTTGAAACACATAACGTTTGTCAAAAAGACATATTAGCAATATCATTCACAAAAGACTCGGCAGATGAATTAAAGAAAAGATTAGGAGCGAAATATTCAAAAGTAGAAACAAAAACATTTCACTCTTTATGTCTAGGAATATTAAATGAACAAGGAAACAAGAAAGATTTATTTATGTTAGATTGGAAATTTGAGAAAGACTTTAAAGAGAAGTTTGGAGATTATTATGAAATACCTAAGATTTTATCTTGGATTAGTTTTCAGAAGAATATGGGGTATGTAAGCACTTCAAAAACCTTCGCCCAAACGGAGAAGGAGCTCCCAGAGCATAAAGTTAGAGCCTTTTACGAGTTCTATGACAACTACTTAGCAAAGAATAACCAAAGGGATTTTGATGACATGTTATTGGAGTTTGTGCTATTGGCTAAGAAATCAGAAAAGTTCAGAAACTCAGTTTCAAAAAGGTATAAATACATAATGGTTGATGAGCACCAAGACTCAAATAATGTTCAACAGGAAATATTGAAACTACTTGCTGGTTATGGAAATATGGTAGCAGTGGCAGATTTTAGACAAGCCATATATGGTTTCAGAGGAGCAAGTGTTGACATAGTTTTAAACTTCCTAAGTGATTGGGATAACGCTCAGATGATTAATCTTCCAAAAAACTATCGGTCTACAGATGGTATTGTTAAATTAGCTAATGGTTTTATAAAACAAACTTATGGCTCACATGAACTCTACTCAGACTTAATAGCAGAAAGTGTGGAAGAAGGAGCTATAATTATTAATGGACATCTTCAAGTTCATAATGAGATTAAAAGATTGGTTGAAGAGGAAAAAGTTAATCCAAATGATATAGCTATTTTATATCGCAACCATTATCTTTCAGCAGAATATGAGATGGGATTACAATCAATAGGTATTCCGTATGTATTAACTGGAAAACAGAAAAGCTTCTTTGATAGACCAGAAGTAAATACAGTTTTGAATTATTTAAGATTTGCTTTAGACAATGAGAACGCAATTGCTTTTGGAGATATATATAACACTCCTAATAGATATTTATCTAGAGCGTTTATGCAAAATGCAGTCAATGTTGGTGGTAACTTATTGAAAGCTCCAACTTATAAATTTAACGAGAAAAAAGGAATGGATAGTTTGAAAGAAGTGATAACATCAATTCCATTAGAAGCTTGTCCATCTCTTGCAATAGATACCATACTTAGACTTACAAAGTTAGATAAGCTTATAGCGAAACAAAAGAAAGAAGGAGAGGAAAAAGCAGAGGGATTAGGATTGCTAAGAAAAATGTCCATACAGTTTAAAACCATTAAGCAATTTTTGTACATCATGGATAAGATTAAAAAAGAGCCTAAAAAGAAAGATGGCGTTAAGATGATGACAATACATGCTAGTAAAGGACTTGAGTTTAAACATGTATTTGTTGTAGGAGCTGACAACGGAGTATTTCCAAGTGAGAGGTCAACAGATGAAGAGGAAAGAAGACTGTTCTACGTAGCAATAACAAGAGCTATAGAGGGTTTGTATGTGTATGGATACGGAACATATGTTAGAGAATTAGAAGATTTGTTAAAGGTCTATTAGAACACCTAAACACCAAACATTAGAAAGGAGATATACTATGCCAATCATTATGATACTTTTAAGTTTATTCTTAATTTCAATATCACACAAATCAACAAGACAATACACAACCAATAGTGGAAGCACAAGATATAAGAAGAGATAGTAAATACACAACAGCAAGAAATGACTATAGGGGTGAGAGTAAAAACTCACTCTTATTTTTGTGTTTATACATTGTATATACATTACACACACACTTTTTATTTGAGTACTCATGCCATTGCATAGTAACATACAACCAGTATGTATCCAATGTATTTCAATAGTAACATATGACCAGTATGTATCTATGTAATAACATAAGAACAAAGAAGGTAATCTTTAAAGATTATATCACCTTATTCACACCTCATTTATGCCCCTTAAAAACTTCTCAAAAATTGCTATAAGTTGTTAATAGTTCTCAAAAGTTGCTACTTTTTATATTAATTTGTATTAATTTTTATATTATACCAATAAATTTAACTTGTTCAAAAAATACCATAATAACCATATTAATTTATAAGTCAACTTGTATACAAGTAACAACCTATGCTAGACTAAGGTTAAGCAATGGTGTAATATGACTTGTATACAAGTTAAAAGGTTGTAAGTAGTATGGTAATAGGGTTTGTACGTTGTATATGCGACTACTCAGTATTAGTGATTGATTGGTCAACTATAGACATGGATAAACAATACCAATCACCTCCCCCAACTCCCTCAACTGCTCCATAGTCTCAACACTACTCTCACAATAAACACCCCTCATTAACTCCATAGGGTCACTAACTCCTAACATGCCTAATACTCCCCCACCAAAATATCCAGTCCTACCATGTCCCCCTAAGCAGAAGACTAACACTCTCTTCCCTTGTGTAATCCAATCTGCTATACGTTTAGTCTCTCTTAAATAAATATGTCTAGGTAGAATACCAAAGTCGTCAATAGGTACGTAGTGTATCTCATTGTCCCATAACTCCCATATGTAGCCACCTATACTGTCTAGTGGTACTAGTATGTCAATGTCGGATAAGAATGGGTAAGAGGCTACTTGTGCCTTGTTAGATAGGGTTAAACTCCCCTTACTAGTTGGGTGAGTAAATACAGTGGTAGCTTGGTGACACTCTTTAGCTTTATAGGTGTAAGGTGTAATATTATTCATGGTTAATTCCTCTCTCTCTTTGTTAATCTGCTGTTTAATCATAATGTCAATAGCTTCAATTTCTGGGGTAAGTGGATAGGTAATAGCGAATATTAAACTATAGTAATCCTCTATCTCAGAGTCGGTAAAAGTGCCTCCATTGTAATATATATCAAATGCTTTATCTGCTAATTGTTCGATTGTCATGACATATTCTCCTCTCAAAATGTTGGTGAAATGTTGGTGAGTGGTAAGTGGGGTAAAAGTCTGCGTGCTAGAGATATATTTCTGTTAGTAGTGAAATCATCTAGTGGGAGTAGGGTTTGTAGAAAAATAAAAAAGTGAGGTGGAGTAGGTAGGGGAACAAACGTTCGTACGAATAAGTGTTTGGTGGTGAAAATATGTAGTGGGGTGTAGTGGTTTCGTATATAACAGAATTTTTTTTGTAGCTGGGATACATTCACCATATTCCATATTCCATATCCCATATTCCATTAATTCACCATATCTCATTAATCCCACCACCATATCCCACCACACCCCATCACTCCCACACAATCCACCCTCCCAACACAAATCCAACAAATTCTCCCACGTTTTCCAACGCTCCACACACTCATTTATCACGTTTTTATTCCAACTCAACACAACTTCCATGTTCATAACCTACCTACAACCTACCACACAAACTCACACAAGCCAATCCTACTCACTTAAACCTAATCCTCTACTTATATACCAAACCCACTCTAAACCCTCTTAAATCGCCACTCATCAGTACTCTAGTCCACCATACAAGTTGCTTTTTCTAGTCTTAGTTTGAAAATCATAGGTAGTTATTTTGTTAATAGCCTTCTTGTAGTTTTCAAATGCTTTACTAAAATCCATACTATCTTGTACACTAACAATCTTAACCTCAGGACAAGGATTGTAATTTCCACTATTGTTTTTCTGTCCATTTTAAGTACTAGGACTAGGGTTAAAACTAAAATCAAAATCCATATCCATAATGCTAGAATCTATCGACAACACCTCTTTTTTCTTCTTAAAAGCCTTCTTTCCCTTACTCTCACTAAGGCTATCAAGGATTCTTAGGTTTTCTGCTGTCGGTAAAGTCATTTGACCAAGCAATTTTGTAGCAAAATTAATCTTAATTACATTATTTCCACTAATATTCCAACCGTGCCCACTCTTAACTAAGCCACCTAAATCATGAAAACCTTTTACTTCTTTTTTGAAGCACATTTGAAGTGAAACGGAATAGCCTTTGCTAATTGAACTTACATCATATAGCAATGCATCTTTAAAGACATAGGCTTTGCGATACTTACTTGTAGTGTTGCAATCAATAGACATCCCTTTTGTAAGATATTTATAGGCAAAGTCTAAATTATCAATTGACAACACATACTTCTTACCATCGTTAAAGTCAACTTTAGCTTTGTTTGTATAAAGTAAAACACTTCTAACCACACCCACTTTACCAAAGGTCTTTAATTTAGGATTGGTAACAACTACTAAATGTCCATAGCCTATTTCACTGTGTCGCATTCGCTTACCTTTTGATGGGTCGTATTCTGTAAAAGTAAGATGTGAAAATTCTCTTCTATCCCCATCGTCATACTCATTAGGAACACTATCCTCATACTCATCACTTATTATTTTACTACCCCATTCTAGTGGCTTGTAGTTAAATAAATCTTCTTCTTTTGAAGAGGTTCTCTCATATGAGCTAGGAGCTTGATTGTCAAAATATTCTGACATTGTCATTTCGCCACTAACAGCTCTTCTAATATAGCTTATGGGATTGCCTAACTCTTTACCTTCCAAGAAGCCTAAATTGTAAGTTCTTTTTATCAACTTGTTTAAACGTCTACCAATATATCTAAGGTATTTATAAATCAAGTACTCTAAATCTCTTTCAAACTTGTGGTCTAGCATTCTTTTATAGTCACCTCTATCACTACCAGCAAATATGTCAGTTTCGTATTTATCTAAATAAACACTGCTATTATGAGACAAACTAAAACACATATCACAAAACTCTCTATCATTCATCTTGTCAAACAATTGTGCTCTATTAGCAATAAATGCCCATTTATCCCCACCATAACTAGAACTCCAAATTAACTCTGAAAATATACTCTCTCCACGCTCTAGGATATTAATAGGGTCGTATTCAACAGCCTCTTCATAACTTTCGCCTCTATGGCTTGTACTAGAACAACCTTTATATCTAGTCGCTTCGTTAGTCTCATTTAAAGAGTGTCGCATTTCACCATAAACTACCAAAGGATTATAGTCCATTAGTCTTTGTTTAGTCTTGATTACTAACTCATCTTGATACTCTGTAATATCTTCTAATAATCTCTCTTGTGATTTCATACCAAACTTGTAATTCATAGAAACTCTTGTTTTAAGTGCCTCTACAATGTAAAAATGAATAATTAGTGAATATGCGTCTACCTTAACCTTTTCTACTTTAAACATAATTTTTTCTCTCCTTTGTTTTATTGATTAATCTTATTATAACCTATTACTCTTTAAGTGTCAAGTGTTTTGTTAATTTTAACATTTTTAATGACTGTTTGCTTTTCTTCTTTATAAACCTTGTGTGATTTAACTATAAAGTAAGTCTCATTAAATTCATTAGGAACTATTTCAATACTACTTGAAGTATACCAAGCAAGTGTATTGTTGTCAGTGTCTTTAAATAAGTAACAAGTACCATCTCCATATTGACTATCATAAGTAAATGAGTTAACCATGGCTAAACTAAGAGTTAGCTTATCTGCAACACTACCTACGAACTTCCCTTGTGTGCCATTAGCGTTCTGTTTTATCTCTGACACAATTGTGCTAGCATTAGGTTTGAATAGCTTCAAACCGTCAAATATGAGCTTATTTGCTATCTCTATAGTAGGATAGTCACACTCAATGGGTTCTGTAAAGTGCCAATTCAATATATAATTAAATCTAGCTCCCAAGCCTTTAAGTTCATCTTTAATATCATATGTATTAGAAACGTTTACTATATAAGTACTCTTATCCATAAACACTTCTTGTTCTTGTTTAAATAGAATAGCTCTTGCTTCTTGTTCCTCAATCTTTTTCTCAACTCTTCTTTCTTTAGCTCTAAGTCGTTGTGCTTTCTCTTTATCAGATAGTAGTCTACGCCATTTGGTCTCTATTCCACTACCGCCACACTTAAAGCATACCCCCCTATCAACATAGTGGAAGCTTTTAATAACTCCATTCCCACTACACCTATCACATGGGATTTCTACAAGTTCCCATGGCTTACCATTTCTATCTTCTGTTTGCAATTGTTTATATCCCATGTTTTTTCCTCCTCTTGTTGTTGGTTTGTTTCGTTAACTGTATTATAACATAAGTACTATTATAGTGTCAAGCATTACTTTAAAAATCGTGTTCCTTCTATATAATACATTCTATTTTTTTATAAAAATATCTGCGTAGCCCACAATGTGTCGGTTATATAATTAATTATAAATAGTACTTGATAGATAGTGGATTGTATGATATAATAGTATTATAAGTGAAATGATGGGTTCGTGAACGAAGAGATAAACGGTGGGTGGGTATAATACAAAAAGTTGAGAGTTGAACCACTGCTAATACTATGGCACGATAAATAACACCTATCTAATAGAAAGGGTTTGAAATGATAGAATGGAAAAACTTAAAAGACGTTAAAGGGTATGAGAGATTTTCAAAGTTTGAAATATCTTCTAATGGAGCGATACGATATACAAATAGTAAGAGAGTGTTAAACTTTTCAAAAGGCAAAGTCAAGAATAAGGAAAGAGCCGTTGTTTTGTTTAGTGATGAGCAAGGAGCAGAAGAAATTGAGGTTAAACTATTAGTGGCTAGTGCATTTGTTAAGAACCATTTTGAAAGTGTCGGAAATGTTGGTATTGAGAGCGTTGGCAGAGTTGACAATGGTAGAGTAGTTAGAGTTAGTGGGAATATAAGGGATAATAGGGCTAGTAATTTGGTGTGGGTTAGGGAGTAGATTGGGGACGTGTCGGATTTGGGTGAGATAGGCGAGAGTGTATCGCCTTACCAATTGAGAATGATTCTCATTATCATTTACACGTAAACCTACCCCACTTGTTAAATTTTTCACACAGTATCACCTCCAAACTGCGGGTTTTGCTCCAAGATTGTTAATTGTTTAACACAAACCTTGTCCCTATTTTTTTGAGATTGTTAAATTTTTATCACACTTTATGTATATATAAATGTTTATCTATATATTGCATTATTACAATATAGATTATATATATAATATAATAGCTATAACATTGTTATGTTATAGCTATTATATAGGTTATATGTTAGTCCTCTATTCTACCATATAGCTCCTCATAGTCTACTATGCTCATACTATACATATCAAGAACTTTAGCTATAAATACCATTATGTCATTGGTATAACATAAGCCATAACAATCATAAGCATATAAGCCATTGCTAGGGCTATAGCTAAATTCTATATTGTAGTATTCATTATCAATGAATACACGAGTTTTAAAACTATCGTATCTATTGTTATATAAGACTTGTATAAAACGCGTTATATCTTTTTTTGTGATTTCATATAAATTTAAGTTCCTGAAATTGTTAGCCATCATTTTATTGTTAGTCATTGTTTACATCTCCTTGTATTATAGTCATACAACGCATTTATAAGCGATTGTACTCTTGTTTGTAGTTGCTTTGTCTTTATATACTAGCCATTGCTTTACAATGGCTAGTATTGATTATTTAGTATTTATACTTACCTAGTTGAATGCTGATATTATCAATTAGTTTATGTGCTACTATTCCTAAGTTATCGTTAACGATTACTTTCTTACTTTCTTCTGTTAACTTGTTAGTGATTGTTACTATCAACTTGCTAACATGTAATGCATCAATAACCTTTAATGGATTAAGGTTGTTGAGTTCAATTGCAACGATATTATTTGCCTTCTTTACCCATTCGTTCATTATCAACGTATGAACAACATTCTCTTTACCATATACAATAATTTCATATGAGAAAGGAATA
>Ga0136588_1000091_pt1 | contig 33351 bp, 29 predicted proteins | sample AntRauMFilla1564_FD_104782 | JGI IMG/M metagenome (GOLD analysis project Ga0136588, IMG submission 104782) | Saline lake microbial communities from Rauer Islands, Antarctica - Metagenome Filla 1 #564 | ecosystem: Environmental > Aquatic > Non-marine Saline and Alkaline > Saline | place... | reverse complement strand
CATAATGGCAATATTATTTTTATACTCACTTAAAATGTCAGCAAAGCGTTCGTTTTCTTCCAAATAATAGGAACGATCAGGTAAGCCTAAACCGCCTACACCCACCGACATTTGATATTCATCGGGATTTTTACGATTAAAGCCCAATCCTGCAGCAATAGGTGATTGGGTATTTATAAGCCACGACTTACCGAATGTTTCGGTAAGCTTTTGCACACTGTCAATAGCCGCAATGTCTTTAAGCATGGGGCGTAAGGGTTCAATTCCCTTCGCATTTATCGCTTCAATGTCCATGTATGAATTGTAGTAATCCGAGATAAGCTTTTCTTCATCACTTAAATCTGTCTTAGCGGCGAGATCTTCTATAATCGCTTTTACACGGTCTTCGCTGCGCTCTGCTAGCACAGCAAATGCACCGTAGCTTGTTTTATCAGCCGGAATAACATAGTTGTCGTACCACGTGCCGTTGGTGTGCATGAAAAAGTCGTCACCCGGCTTTATGTCAAGGTTGCGTGCGCTTAAGTCTATACCAAAGCTGCCTAATTCAGGCGTGGTGACAGTATCGGTCACGGTCTGTTTGACGTCATCTGCGGGCAGAGTACTATTGTCGCTACAGGCGCTAATGGCAAAAGCGCCACATATAGCGAGCGCTAAAAAAGATTTTTTCATAATTTTCCTTGCATTGATTAAATCGTTATTATTAATAGTAGTGTTTGTGCATAGTGATTCTTGACAACCGCGAATTTATGATTGTTTTAACACTGTGTAGTTTAACCGTTATAAGACACTGCCTGAACTTGTCGCGCCCGTATCTTGACATATTGGTTGTTAACTATACTGAATTATTTCCTTTAATGAAAGCGCCAGCCATCGCTATGATTGCGTTTGACACGGTTTGTAACAATTTATTCACTTTCATCATGTCGTCTGTACGGCAATAAAGACGCAGACTTTTCTGCGTAATCAATAATATGAGGTGTCTCGCGCTGCAAAAAATCGGCAATGGCGTTGTCAAATGCCTTTTCTTGCATTTTATGATTTGAATAACACAGTGTAGGCGCAAAGCCACGTAAAATCTTATGCTCACCTTGGGTCCCCGGATTGAATATGGCAATGTCTTGCTCAATACAAAATTCAATGCCTTGATAGTAACAAGCTTCAAAGTGCAGGCCTGATACATCCGTTAAGGCTCCCCAGTAGCGTCCATACAGCCCATTTTCGTCGTATAGAAACAAGGCGGCAGCAATAGGCGCAGCGCTTTTAATGTCATTGCTATTTGCCGTTTCTGTAATGGCTAACTGTTGACTATCGCGAGCGGGTTGTAAACGCTGTTCGGCGATTACCAAGAGTAAATTTTCCGGCATGTCTTGTAGCAGGGTTTCAAAAAACGCAGAGCTTAAATATCCGTCATGACCACTGCGTTTTAAATAAGTTTGCTGATAACAGCGATAGAAAAAAGCCATATCAGGCGCAGTAATAGCGCCACCCACTATACGATTCACCTGCACGCCCTGTTTGGCAATGCCTGTTCTCTCTTTTCGAATAGAACGGCGACGCCTTGCGGTAAGCCCCGCCATAAAATCGTCAAAGTGCGCGTACTGCTTATTGTGCCAATTAAACTGAACTGATTGACGCTGGTGAAAACCGCAGGTGAGTAATTCGTTCGACGTTTGCTTAGGCGCAAATAAAATATGCAGGGAAGTAACACGCAAGGATTGCATTAACTCAAGGCTTATTTGCTCAATGTACTGCGCCATTTTTTCAAGCGCAATATTTTGTGCGAGCAGGATGCGCGGGCCAGTAACAGGCGTAAACGGCACCGCAACAATAAGTTTTGGATAATACGCTAGGTTATGCTGCTGATATGCGTGCGCCCAGCTATGATCAAACACATATTCTCCGTAGGAATGAGTTTTGATGTAAGCCGGTAAGAAGCCAATTAGTGTTTGTGTTTCATCGCGGATAACTAGATGGCAGGTAAGCCAGCCGGTGTTGCCGCCCACGCAGCGCGTCTCTTCAAATGCTCGCAAAAATTCAAATTTTAAAAATGGCGAGCTTGGTTGGCTGCTGCGGGTTAACGCGTCAAATTCTGTTTGCGCGAGTGCATTTATGCTATCAATGCTTGTCCATTGCCAATTCATGCGTAAAATAACACACTCTATTAAAAATTATATGTAAGCAATATGAGTGAAGACCAAGCAAAGATCATAAATCACACCATTACGCGCTTATTGTCGAGGCGCGAACACAGCCAGTTTGAATTAATTCAAAAGCTGGTGGCAAGAGACCTTGATGAAAATCTGTGCTATAAGCAGCTCCAATTCTTTACTGATAAGCGCATTCAATGTGACCAGCGTTATCTAGAGGCATACGTGCGCAGCGCTTTTTTAAAAGGAAAGGGCCCGCAGGTGATCCGACAAACTCTTAGCCAGCATAATATTGAAGGCGTTCAGGTAAACGATAATATTTATCGTGAAGAATATGACTGGTATAATTTAGCTAAAGTGGTGCGTGAAAAACGTTTTGGTGAAGCACCGCCCGTAGACTTTATCGATAAACAAAAACAAATGCGCTTTTTACAGTATCGTGGCTTTGAACAGGCACATATAAACGCTGCTACCGGTTAATATAAATCGCTAGCGAGTAAAATCAATCTAAATGCTTTTATAGCCTCTTTGCGGGCTTAATTTTATTGGGTAAAAATGATATTATTTGAAATAAATAGCTAACTCACTTAATTAGCGTTATGTGTTGATGATAGCTGTATATGACTTTTCCATGATTGCGCATTGCAATTACATAACAAACAGGTGGCATGGACAAACCTTGCCCTGCAGTATTCAAACCCAGCTTAACAGTGCATTTTTACATAACACTAGCGGGTATTACATAGGAATTTAAATGACACGCTCTACCGCCCAAATTCGCCGCGCCTTTCTCGATTTCTTTGCCAGCAAACAACATCAAGAGGTCGCCACGTCGTCGTTAGTGCCTGTTGACGATCCTACCTTGTTGTTTACAAATGCCGGCATGAATCAGTTTAAAGATGTATTTTTAGGCACCGAGCAACGTAATTATACCCGTGCAACTTCTTCTCAGCGCTGTGTGCGTGCCGGCGGGAAACACAATGATTTAGAGAATGTAGGCTACACTGCCCGCCATCACACATTTTTTGAAATGTTGGGCAACTTCAGCTTTGGTGATTATTTCAAACAACAGGCTATTCAGTACGCGTGGGATTTTTTAACCATTGAGCTGGGCCTGGCCAAAGAAAAGCTGCTAGTCACCGTATACCATGACGATGACGAAGCCTTCGATATTTGGGAAAAACAAATTGGCGTGCCCAAAGATCGCATCATAAGAATTGCTACCTCGGACAACTTTTGGTCCATGGGTGACACGGGGCCATGCGGACCCTGTTCGGAAATATTTTATGATCACGGCGAGCACATTTGGGGCGGTCCTCCTGGATCGCCCGATGAAGACGGTGATCGCTTTATTGAAATATGGAACCTAGTGTTCATGCAGTACAATCGCCAAGCCAATGGCGATATGCTGGCGCTTCCTAAACCTTCAATAGACACGGGAATGGGGCTTGAACGCGTGTCTGCCATAATGCAAAACGTGCACAGCAATTATGAAATCGACCTTTTTCAGGCGCTTATAAAAGCTGCCGCCTCCATAGTAGGCACTAGCGATTTAGAAGACAAATCGCTGCGCGTGATAGCTGACCATATCCGTTCTTGCTCCTTCTTAATTTGTGACGGCGTGATCCCCTCTAATGAAGGCCGCGGCTACGTGCTGCGTCGAATTATTAGACGCGCGGTGCGCCATGGCCATAAATTAGGCGCTAAAGATGTATTTTTCTACAAGCTAGTAGACGAACTTGTCAACCAAATGGCCCACGCCTTTCCTGAATTAGCCCAGCAGCAGCTTATGATTGTAAAAGTGTTAAAAGCAGAAGAAGAGCAGTTTTCAGCTACGCTAGAGCGCGGCATGGGTATTTTAAATGATTCCTTAGCTAAGCTCACCACCAAAGTAGTGCCGGGCGAGTTAGTCTTTAAACTGTATGATACCTTCGGCTTCCCCGCCGATTTAACCAATGATGTAGCACGTGAACAAAATTTTACGATAGATGAAGTGGGCTTTAACCAGTCTATGCAGGCACAAAAGGCCTTAGCGCAGTCGGCCAGTAAGTTTAGTGCCGATTACAATAACATTATAAAACTTGATCATGAAACGACGTTTACGGGTTATGGCGAGTTAAGCGCAAGTGCCACAGTAACCGCGCTACTTGTTGATCAAATGTCTGTACAAGAGGCAGCATCAGGTGATGTGCTGGTGGTGCTTGATACTACGCCTTTTTATGCGGAGTCTGGGGGTCAAACAGGCGACACGGGTACGCTTGGTTTTGCCAATGTTTGCGTGAATATACTTGATACACAAAAAGTAGGTACCGCCTTTGTGCATAAAGTATCGCTTAAAGACAGCGCTGACAACACGCTAAAAGTGGGCGATACAGTTATGGTTACGGTCGACTCTGCTCGTCGCGAGGCAATAAAGCTTAACCACAGCGCGACGCATTTATTACATGCCGCGCTGCGCAATATTTTAGGGGAACACGTTACGCAAAAAGGTTCATTGGTAGACGCCGACAAACTTCGCTTTGATTTCTCTCACTTTGAAGGTATTAGCGTCACTAAGGTAGTTGCAATAGAAAACAGTGTTAATCAGCAAATTAGGGCTAACCATGCACTAAGTACAAAACTGATGGAGCTAGAGCAAGCAAAACAGGCAGGCGCAATGGCCTTATTTGGAGAAAAGTACGACGATGAAGTAAGAGTGGTACAAATGGGTGATTTTTCTACCGAGCTGTGTGGCGGCACGCACGTTGAGCGCACGGGCGACATTGGCTTATTTAGAATTGTATCAGAAGGCGGTATTTCCTCAGGAGTGCGTCGTATAGAAGCCATCACCGGGCAGGCTGCCTTGGATTATTTGCATAGCGATGCGGACAGTCTGTTCACTATTGCAGGCTTGCTCAAGTCTGACAAAGCAAGTTTAGTGAAAAAAACGCAGCAAGTCCTGGCGCAATTGAAGCAAAGTGACAAAGAACTAAACCAGTTAAAGCAACAGTTATCTGGACAAAAATCTAAAGACTTAGTTAAAAGCAGCGTGAGTGTAAAGGGCATTAATTTATTAGTGAACAAACTTGAGAATACCGACTCTACTTCATTACGAAGCATGATGGACGATTTGAAAGTGCAGATAAAATCGGGTGTCATTGTGTTAGGGCTTCAGGCCGATGGTAAAGTGAACATAATTGCTGGCGTAACTAAGGACTTAACCAAGCAAGTGCATGCAGGTAAGTTGGTAAGCTTCTTAGCGCAGCAGGTTGGCGGTAAGGGTGGTGGTAGACCCGATATGGCGCAAGCCGGCGGCACGCAGGTTGAGGCATTAGACTCTGCATTAGCGTCTGTTGAGGCTTGGTTACGTGACAATTTAGACAATTAATGTTAGAAAAACATAAAAACGTTGTGAAATACCCACACTGCGCTATTGTACTAAACATTGGACCAAGTGCTGGCGGTAACTACCTGATATTGCTAGAATGAAGGCGTTTATATTGAAAGAAGTGTGATCCCTACAACATATTTTCTACTATTTAATAGTATGGGTTGGTTAGATGGAATCTGTTGTGCCTGAGCTTCGTACTGAGCGAACGTACATTGCAAATATGCAAAACATGCGCTTAAAAGCGCCGCGTTGAATTGCCAAGGTATGGCGAACAATAAAAAAGTTATAATTAATAGGAGCAAGACATGCTAATTCTTACACGCCGCGTTGGCGAAACCCTTATGATTGGTGACAACGTTACGGTTACTGTTTTGGGTGTTAAGGGGAATCAGGTCCGTATTGGAGTAAATGCACCGAAAGACGTATCTGTGCACCGTGAAGAAATTTATATGCGCATTCAGGCTGAGAAAGGAAACGGCAACGTTCCCGAGGTCTAAGGTGATTTGTGTGAAAAAAGCTCGGTTAACGCCGAGCTTTTACGTTTTAGCCACTAAATGTTTACCGAACTGCTTAAATTTGTATCAATCAATATTTTCTAGCCAAAAAAGCATTGACTTACCGCGCTGTATCAGTAAACTTGCGCTCCACAAATCGGAGAGGTGGCCGAGTGGCTGAAGGCGCTCCCCTGCTAAGGGAGTATAGAGTTTATAGCTCTATCGAGGGTTCGAATCCCTCCCTCTCCGCCATTATTTGTTGCATAGATTTTGCGCGTGCGTAGCTCAGCTGGATAGAGTACCTGGCTACGAACCAGGCGGTCGGAGGTTCGAATCCTTCCGCACGCGCCAACTTTTTTACACATGGGTCTGCACATAAAGGTGCAGAGTAAAAGATTTTAAGTTGTACCATTTTTGCGCGTGCGTAGCTCAGCTGGATAGAGTACCTGGCTACGAACCAGGCGGTCGGAGGTTCGAATCCTTCCGCACGCGCCAATCATTAGAGACCACCTCCGGGTGGTTTTTTTGTGCCTGTGATTTAATGCTGTTAAGGCATTGAGTGTTGTTAACTTTATGGATAACTGCATAATAAACTTGATTTGCCGTATGCTTATAAAGTTTTTTCGTTGTTTTTTAGCAATTCTCGTGATATCCAATATCCATAGAATTTTATATAGTACAGCTGTGTAATGTGTAAACTATATGCGTAAAACATAATAGCGTAGACGAGCAGAGCTTAAATTCGCATGGCCGAGACCCGCAAAGTGAAGATGCGCAGAGGTATGTATAATTATCAAGTTTGGTGGGCCCATCGCGTTAATAAGTATTCATAAAGGTAGCCTAGCAGTCGTAACCTTAAATATCGGAGCATAACTTATGATGACGGATCAATTAGCACAAGCAGCGGTATTATTTGCAGTAGGCATGAGCGTAGTATTTGCCTTTTTAACCCTGCTTATTGGCGGCATACACAGCATTGCATGGCTTGCTAGAGTATTTCCGGAGCCTGAAGCAGTTTCACATCACAAAAAACCAAAATACACCCAGGAGAATAAAAATAATACAACTGAAACGACAGTAGACCCAAGCATTGTCACGGCTATTACTGCGGCGGTAAATGCATACAGGCGTAAAGGCTAATATAAAAATAATAATGTTTTGGCCACCGTTATAAAATTTACTAAAAGGGAAAGTGTTGATGTCTACAACGTTGAAAATTACCGAGCTTGCATTTCGCGATGCTCATCAGTCTCTACTTGCCACTCGTTTGCGCCTAGACGACATGCTACCCATTGCTCAAACCCTAGACAAAGTAGGTTATTGGTCGATGGAGTCTTGGGGTGGGGCTACTTTTGATGCCTGTATTCGCTATTTAGGCGAAGATCCTTGGGAGCGCCTTCGCGCTATTAAAAAAGCAATGCCTAACACCCAGCAGCAAATGCTATTGCGCGGTCAAAACTTGTTAGGTTATCGTCATTATGCCGACGACGTCGTCATCAAGTTTGTAGAGCGCGCGCACAAAAACGGCGTAGACGTATTTAGAATATTCGACGCCATGAACGATGTGCGCAATTTAACCACCGCGATAAAAGCTACTAAAGATGTGGGCGCGCACGCACAAGGCACACTGGCTTACACCATAAGCCCGGTGCACACCCTACAGTTTTGGCTAGACATGGCTAAACAAGTTGAAGACTTAGGCGTTGACTCGATATGCATAAAAGACATGGCAGGCTTGCTCAAACCTTACGACTGCGAAGAACTCATTACTGAGCTTAAGGCCACCATAAAAGTGCCTATTGCCATGCAGTGTCATGCCACAACCGGGCTAAGCACTGCCACTTACCAAAAGGCAATAGACGCCGGCATAGACATGCTCGACACCGCCATTAGCTCAATGAGCATGACTTACGGCCACACTGCCACTGAAACCATAGCCGCTATTGTAGAGGGCACTGCCCGCGATACAGGCTTAGACAAACCGCTTATGGCCCAGGCCGCAGCTTACTTTAGAGATGTACGCACGAAATACGCAAAATTCGAGGGCAGCCTTAAAGGCGTAGACGCGCGCATTTTAACCGCGCAAGTACCCGGCGGTATGCTAACCAACATGGAAAGTCAGTTAAAAGAGCAGGGCGCTGAAGATAAGTTTGATGAAGTGTTGCTTGAAATTCCGCGCGTGCGTGAAGATCTTGGCTTTATTCCATTAGTCACACCTACCTCACAAATTGTAGGCACCCAAGCGGTCATTAATGTATTAACAGGCGAGCGTTATAAATCTATTACCAAAGAAACTGCCGGCGTGTTAAGAGGCGAATATGGCGCAACCGCTGCACCGGTAAATAAAGAGCTGCAGGCTAGGGTACTCGAAGGCGCTGAGCCGATTACCTGTCGTCCAGCCGACAACATCCCGGGCGAACTGCATGATTTAGAAGCCGGGCTGAGCGTTATTGCCAAAGAGAAAAGCCTACGTTTAGCTAGTGACAGTATTGACGATGTACTTACCTATGCTTTGTTTCCTCAAATTGGCTTAAAATTTATTGAAAACCGCGATAATCCATCTGCATTTGAACCTGCGCCATCAAACGAACCAGAGGCGCTTAGCGGCCAAGACATTGAGCCATTTGCTTGTGACGCTGCAAGCTACGCGGTGAGAGTAGACGGCAAGGTTTACCATGTAGAGGTGGCAGCCGGTGGCGAATTAACGCATGTTTCACGCAAGCATTTATCTACTCCCACCAATGACCTTTCGCACAGCGCAGCGCAAACATCCTCTCATACTGCCAACAGTACCGATATAAAAGCACCCCTTTCAGGCAACATATTTAAAGTAATAGTAGATGATGGGCAGCTCATAGAGGAAGGTGACGTAATTTTAATACTCGAAGCCATGAAGATGGAAACCGAAGTGCGCAGCACCGTTAGCGGCACCGTGACCCACATAAGCGTAAAAGAAGGCGACGCTGTGCAGGTAGGCCAAACTATGATGATGGTAGGCTAATATGGAAAAGCTAGCTATGTTGTGGCAAAGCACATCCTTGCCGCACTTTGAAATAGGCCAAATTATCATGATGCTGGTGGGTCTTGGTTTATTATACCTTGCCATTGTGAAAAAATTTGAGCCGCTGTTATTACTGCCCATTGGCTTTGGCGCGGTGTTAACAAATATTCCATTAGCTGGGTTTAGCGAAGTAGGCGGTATACTTCATTATATTTATTATATAGGGGTAGATACAGGCGTATTTCCACTGCTCATATTCATGGGTGTTGGCGCAATGACCGACTTTAGCGCGCTTATCGCTAATCCTCGAATGCTCTTGTTAGGCGCCGCGGCCCAGTTTGGTATATTTGCGACATTGTTTGGGGCTATTTTGTTAAACGGCCTACCGGGCTTTAATTTTACCCTTCAAGACGCCTCAGCTATTGCTATAATCGGCGGGGCCGATGGACCTACTGCTATATTTCTAGCCTCAAAGCTCGCGCCAGAGTTATTAGGCGCTATTGCTGTTGCTGCTTATTCCTATATGGCATTAGTGCCTATTATTCAGCCGCCGATTATGAAAGCACTGACTACCCCTGAAGAACGTAAGTTAGAAATGAAGCAGTTGCGTGTGGTATCGCAAAGAGAGAAGATCTTATTTCCTATCGCGGTGCTAATATTAACGCTAATACTTTTACCCACCGCTACACCCTTAGTTGGTATGTTTTGTTTTGGTAACTTACTCAAAGAAAGCGGTGTGGTAGAACGCTTAAGCTACACCGTGCAAAATTCACTTATTAACACCGTAACCATATTCTTAGGCTTAGGCGTGGGTTCTAAACTATCGTCTGAAGCTTTTTTGACGGTAGAGACCCTCGGGATTTTGGCGCTTGGCGCGGTGGCTTTTTCAATTGGCACTGCTGCTGGGGTCTTAATGGCTAAGCTTATGAACAAATTCAGCACCGAAACTATTAATCCGTTAATTGGGGCTGCTGGTGTTTCAGCCGTGCCTATGGCGGCGCGTGTGGTGAACAAAGTTGGCCTAGAGGCAAACCCGCATAACTTCCTGCTGATGCATGCTATGGGACCAAATGTTGCCGGGGTGTTGGGGAGCGCGGTTGCCGCGGGGATATTGTTGGCTCTGGTGGGTTAGCTTGGCGAAATAGTACATGAAATAAAGTATTTACGTTTGCGACCGATAAGTGATTAATAAAAATGCGTTTTGTGCAAGCATGCTTGATTATGCAAACATTAATTGAAACATTTATAGACGGATCTCTAAAGCGCTATCAGACTCCCATGATTGATAGAAATGATAATATATTTGCTATGTTGTGGGCTGAGATTACATTAAACTCGCATGCCGCTCCACCAAACTAAAATGCGAATGCACCAACTTCTGCGTTAACACCTCTTTGGGATCAGCAAGCACCTCCTCGGTTCTACCCGCCTCAATAATTTGCCCTTTATCCATCACCAGCACCCTGTCACTTATATGACGCACTATGCCAATATTATGCGATATAAACACAAAACCTAAGCCAAGCTCATGCTGCAGCTTCAAAATAAGATTAACGGTTTGCGAACGAACCGAAGGGTCAAGCGCGGCAAAGGGTTCGTCGGCAACTATAATTTTGGGGTCAAGGATGAGGGCGCGGGCGAGCGCGGCGCGCTGCTGCTGCCCGTCCGACATCATATGGCTATAATAATAATAATGGTCGCGTAATAGCCCAACGAGCTTAAGAGTTTCTTTAATTTTTTCTTGGCGCTGGGCTTCATCCAAACGGGTATTGAGTTTTAGCGTATTGTGCAGCACGCTGCCTAAAGACAACGCGGGATTCATGGCGCTGCTGCTGTGCTGCAGTATCATGCGTATGGGGTGTGAATGTGAGCTTTGCTGGCTAGTTTCATCGGTAATGAAGGTAATACTGCCTGAGCTTGGGCGTATAGCGCCGGCCAATACTTTTGCCGTTAAGCTTTTTCCTGCGCCGTTGTTGCCTATAATGGCAATGGTTTCGCCTTTCACCATGTCAAAGCTAATAGGGCCAAGCACAAAGGTGCGCGGTGCTGAAAACAAGCCTGTTTTCCTGCTGTTGGTATAGCTAAGATCTTTGACGCAGAGTATCTTAGTCATCGGCGCTATCCTCTTCTAAAGCAGGATTAATAAGGTTGAACTTTATCGGGTCCTGCTCACCGAACTTGTCGTCTGTAGGGCCCTTCTTGTCAGCTTTTGGTAAGTGCAGTGGATAATGGCAGCTATAATTATGGCCTTGAATGCTGCGCATTATAGGTACCTGTACACATTTTTTTCGTGCGTTAGGACAGCGTGGTCCTAAGCGACAGCCTGCTGGCAAATGCTGCAGGCTGGGAATTGTGCCGCTTAAGGCTATTAAGGGGGATTTTGTTTTCAAGGCGCTTTGGAAGCTTGGCACGCTGTCTAAAAGTGCTTTTGTGTAGGGATGAAGCGGGCGTTTTAATAAAGATTTTACCTTACCCGACTCAACCGTCTGTCCGCAGTAAAGTACGGTTATGGTGTCTGCAATAGTGGTAATAGCGAGTAGGTCATGACTCACAAATAAAATAGACAAATTTTTCGTTTTGTTGAGTTTTAACAAGAGCTTTAGTACTTGCGTTTTGGTGGTACTTTCCATGCCGCGGGTTGAGTCATCGGCAATTAAAATACGCGGCTCTGACGCAAGCGCCATGGCAATCATTATTTTTTGGCTTACATCGGCCGGTAATTGATAAGGATAGCAGTTCATCCAGCGATCATGCTCTCTTATGCCCACTTTATGCAGTAGACCAGTGGCTATTTCTTTTCGCTGCTTGTTGCGCTCCCAAAACCACTTTTTAGTGACAAACTCATCGGGAATACTCTCTTGTATCTGCTCGCCTAATTTCACAGACGGGTCGAGTGAGGAGGTGGGCTCTTGAAAAACCACTGCAATTTCGCGGCGCATTATTTGCCGGCGCTGCTCGTAATTCATTTTCAGCAAGTCTTGGCCTTTGTAGGTTAAACGGTCAGCTTTTACTCGCCAATACTCGGGCAGGGCGCCAATAATAGCTTTTACCACCAAGGTTTTGCCCGAACCCGACTCGCCCACCAGTGCTTTTATTTCACCTTCTTGTAGCGTGAAGGTGACCTTTTCAAGCGCCTTGATTGTTTCGCCTGGCCCGTCTAGATAAAGCGAGAGGTTTTTGATGTCAAGTAAGGCCATTAGTGTTTAAACCTATTTCGTAGCGCGCTACGCAGGCCTTCACCCACAATATTCACCGACAGCACCATCATAAAAATAACCAAGCCGGGCAGGGCAATCAGCCAAGGCGCTACGTAAGCGGTATTAAGGCTTTGTGACAGCATTTGGCCCAGTTCAATCGTAGGGTTTTGGGCACCTAATGACAAGAATCCTAAGGCTGAAATGTCCAAAATAGCGATTGATAACGCAATGGTGGCCTGTATAACAATTAGTTCGAACATGCCCGGTAAAATAGAGGTGAAAAAGATGCGCACTGAGCTGGCGCCGTCCAGTTTGTCTAATAAGACATAGTCTTTGCTTAGCTCTTCTTTCACAAAGCTTCGGGTTTGGTGAATAAACTGGGGAATAAGTGCAAGCGTAATAGCAAACATGCTGTTGTACAAACCCGTGCCCATTATAGCCACGACTATTATAGCGATTAGTAAGGTGGGAATAGACATTATAGAGTCAAATAGGTGATTCACTATGCTTGAACGCACACCACTTAATAAACCCGCCAATGCGCCAACGCCTACACCAATAATCATGGCCACAAACACAATAAATAAGCTGCTGCCCAAGGTTACCCGAATGCCATACAGTAAACGTGAAAATACATCGCGCCCAAGCGCGTCTGTCCCAAGCAAATGGGAAACAGAACCGCTGGCTTCCCACGCCGGCGGCAGCAATAATGCATTGGTGTTTTGAAGATCAGGGTTATATGGTGCCACAATAGGCACCAGCACCGTGATCAGCAAAAATATGATAATAAAAATTAAGCCAACTACCGCCAAATGGCTGCGCTTAAACTCTATCCACACGTTTTCAAGCGGTGAAGCATGATACTCTTCTTGGTATAAATCAAACCGCTGCACGGGCTGTTTCGTCCTTAGTTGGGTCGATGGCTCGAGTAATGAATTCAAGGGTAATGGTTAACGTTAACACAAATAACGCCACCACCAACATACCGGCGCGAATAGCCGGATAATCTTGTTGATAAATCGCCTGAATGAGCCAGTTACCTATTCCAGGCCAAGAAAATATCGTTTCTACAATCATTGCGTTTGTGACTAATGTTGAAATTTGCAGGGCTAATATAGGCAATATGGGAATTAAGGCGTTTTTAAAGCTGTGTTTGATGAAAATTTGCCATTGTGTAAACCCGCGCGATTTTGCTGCAATTATGTAGCCTTTTTGCATAACATCCATTATAGAGCGGCGGGTAAAGCGAATAAACAAACAAGTGGTCACAATCGATATCGACAAAGTGGGCAGTATCGCGTGGCGAAACGCATTTTCTATGGCCTCTTTTGTGTTGTTCAAATCTGACAGTATAATGTCTATAAACACGAAGCCCGTGATATGTTTAACTTCAAACAATAAATCGATTCTTCCACTCATGGGCAGCCATTCAAGCTGCAGGCAAAACAGAGTGATAAATACCAGAGCGAGCCAAAATACAGGAAAGGAATAGCCCACAATGCTAAACGTCACTACGCCCATATCGGCTGGATTATGGTGTTTTAACCCTGATAAAAAGCCTACCGGAATACCCACAAAAGTGGCCACAAAAAGGGCGTATAGCATTAGCTCCAAAGTCGCTGGAAAAGCGTAAGCTATTTCGTCATATAAATTTAGCTGCGATACGCTGCTAACGCCCCAGTCGCCTGCAAACAAGTTAGAAAGGTATACTTGAAACTGAACAAAAATACTTTCATTTAACGCAAACGCTTTCTCCAGAGCTTGTCTTTGCTCAAGGCTTTGTGGGGTAATGCCAGAAATATTGGTGAGTAAATCGCCCGGGAAAAAGAAAGGCAGCATAAACGAGAGTAAAACTAAAGCAAATATGGTTATCACCATTAAATTAATGTAGCGAATGAAGAGCTTTATCATGGCATGCGCTCTACATTGTCAAAGCCAATGCCGCCAAATGGGTTAATTTCCATGCCGGTTATATCACTGCGTAAGGCTTGGTATTGATAAGCATGGGCAATAGGCATTAGCGGCATTTGTGCAAACAACAGTTCGTTGGCTTGCTTGTATATTTGTTTACGTTTTTCAAAGTTGTCGGTCAATAAGGCCTGCTGTACTAGTGCGTCAAAGTCTTTATTACACCACATGGCACGATTGGTGCCAGAGGGTATAGCATCGCAGGTTAGCAAGGGGCGATAAAAGTTATCGGGGTCGCCGTTGTCTGCATTCCAGCCTATTAACACACTGTCATGCATGCCTAAGGTTAGGTTTTCTCTAAATATGTTCCAGTCATAGCTGATAATATTTAAGGTGATGCCAATCTCGTTCAAGTAGCTTTTGATGAGCTGCGCCATTTTCATCGCATTAGGGTTATAAGCTCGCTGTACCGGCATGGCCCATATGTCCATGGTAAAACTGTCTGGTAATCCAGCTTCATCTAACAATTCTCGGGCTCGCACGGGGTTATATCCAAGCTCTGGGGCGTCGCTTTGATAAGCCCACGACGCCGACGGTATAAGACTCTTTGCTCGCGTGGCTTGACCTAGAAAGACCGCTTCTAGTAAGGATGTTTTGTCGACCGCTAGCACCAATGCTCTGCGAACCTTGGGATCATCAAAAGGGGCTTTGCTAGTATTAAAGGCCCAAAAGCCGATGTTTAGGCCGGGTTTTTCCAACAGGGTTAAGTCGTCTCGCTCGCTTATAACGGCTAGGTCGCTCTGTGAGGTGAATGCAATGGCATCGCATTCACCGGTAATCAATTTAGCCATACGTAAAGACGGTTTAGGTGTTATATCAAAAATAAGGTGTTCAGCCCCTGTGGTTGGCAGAAAATAATCGGGGTGGCGGATATACCGTATGTATTGATTTTGTTTATATACGGAAAATTTAAAAGGGCCGGTGCCTATTGGATAATAATCAATTTTACTGGGCGTGCCAATTTCGAGTAAGTTTTGCGCGTACTCCTGCGACAAGATAACTGAAAAGTCGGTGGCTAAGTTGGCCAAAAATGAACTGTCGGGTGTGTATAAAGTAATTTCAACTCTGTAGCCATTGATGCGTTTTACATCTTTAATGGTTTTATCTAAACCCAGGCTATCAAAATAGGGGTAGTTGCCACCGTTTACTTCGTGGTAGGGGTGTGACGCTAGGCGCCATCTGTTAATACTAAAGATAACGTCGTCTGCATTGAAGGTGCGCGTTGGCGTAAAGTAGTCAGTTTGATGAAAAGCGACGTCGCGCTGTAGTTGAAAAGTGTAGGTCAAACCATCGTTACTCACTAGCCAACTGCTAGCAAGACCTCGCTCAATGCGTCCATCTGTGGGATTAAATTCCAGTAGGCGATCGTATAGCTGATGAGCAGACGCGTCGGCGGTTGTACTTGAAGTATCAAGCTGGGGATTAAAATAAGTGGGGTTACTCTCCGAACAAAAAGTAATGGCGTCATCGTTTATATTACTTTGTTTGCCACAGCCTGCTAATAAAAAAATAGCGCACAGTACGCGGCACAAATACCTCATAAACCGGCTTGTGCAATCGCCGAAATTGCCGATATTAAAGCCGCGATCCCCGCAAATAGTCATGCTATTAATACGCTCATGTAATAAACCACCCTTGCCAGACATTACATTGACTCAGTATTCTCAAGTAGATTATACTTTTTCAAGTACCCTCTTAGCTGATGATATGTCAGTGACAATTTTTCTGCAGTCTTTTTTTGATTATATTGCGAATCTTTAAGTGCCTGCTGCAGCATACTAATTTCATAGTCTTGAGAAGTTTGTTTCAAATCTATCGGAAACTCAAAGTCACTAGCAGGAGAAATACCTCCAAAAAGGTCCGTTGCATCAACAATATCGGCGCTTGCCTTAGGTTTTTTTGGCATAAGATCCTGTGTTGGTGCGGCATTTGTTGAGGCAGACTTAGCGCGCGATGAAGGACGAAATTTAGAATCAAAAGGGTCCAATATTATATCATGCACGGGTACGTTGGGCGGTGTTCTATATACCGCTCGTTCAACCACGTTTTTTAATTCTCGTATGTTGCCTGGCCAATTGTAATCAAGTAAAAGGTCGCGAGATTTTTTACTAAAGCCTGCAAACAGTTCAAGTTCGAGCTCTCTTGCCATATTGATAGCGAAGTGCTCTGCTAATATCATAATGTCGGCTTTTCTCTCGCGCAGCGGTGGAATGGTGATGACATCAAAGGCTAAACGGTCGAGAAGATCGGCCCTAAAGTCGCCGGCTTGTGCTAAGGAAGGCAGGTCTTCATTGGTGGCAGCAATTATTCTCACATCTACTTTTACAGGGCGTGAGCCGCCCACCCGTTCAAATTCACCGTATTCAATTACGCGAAGCAGCTTTTCTTGAATTAAGGCAGAAGTATTGGCGAGTTCATCTAAAAATAAGGTGCCTTGGTCGGCATATTCAAAGCGGCCTTCTCTGCGTTTGCTAGCGCCAGAAAATGCGCCGGCTTCATGACCAAATAGCTCTGACTCAAGCAAATTGTCGTTTAAGGCTGCGCAGTTTAGTTTTACGTAATTTTGTTCCCAGCGCTTTGACAAAAAGTGCAGCCTAGCAGCAATGAGTTCTTTGCCTGTGCCGCGCTCGCCTATCACCAATACAGGTTTGTCTAAGGGAGCCACCATGGAGGTTTGTTCGAGTATTTCTAAAAAGCTATTGGCTTGGCCAATCAAATTATCGTTTTGTTTGAACATGCTCATAATAAAGCCTAAGTATTTTGGTCAAAATAACTAAAACTTAGTGTACTTTAAAAGTTAGAGAATTGCCTGTTAAATTCTAAAAATAATATTATGTAACTAAATCATTAACTTACCGGTTTTTAGTAAGTTGGCAAGCATATTGTATAAGCACTAAATAGACAAGACATGATACCAAATTGTGAATTATCGCGAATTGTTATTTTAAGCATCAACTAAAGAGGTATTGCACCATGGGAATTTTTTCACGTTTTACTGATATCATCAATTCGAATATCAACGCTATATTAGACAAAGCCGAAGATCCAGAAAAAATGGTACGCTTAATCATTCAAGAGATGGAAGATACTTTGGTGGAAGTGCGCTCTGCATCGGCAAAGACCATCGCTAACAAAAAAGATGTAGTGCATCAAATCAACAAATATGAAAGCCAAGCAGCCGACTGGGAAGCTAAGGCAGAACTCGCCCTAAGCAAAGAGCGCGAAGATCTAGCCAGAGCGGCTTTGCAAGAGCGTAAGAAAGCGGCTGAAGCAGCAGTTACCTTAAATAATGAACTAGGGTTAATTGATAGTGAGCTAAGTAAACTGCAAACCGAAACCGGTCAGCTTCAAGATAAACTAGCGGATGCAAAAAGCCGTCAAAAGACCATAATTATGCGTCAAAAAACGGTAAGTTCTCGGTTGGAGGTCAAAAAGCGCCTTGACTCAAGCTCTGTTGACGACGCAATGGGACGCTTTGAGCAGTTTGAACGCAAAATTGGTGACTTAGAGTCGCAGGTAGAAGCTTATGATGTGGGCACGCGTTCTTTAAAAGACGAAATTGCCGGTCTTGAAGCAGACAGCAAAATTGATGACGAATTGGCCGCTCTTAAGCAGCGAATGAGTGCTAATAAAGCGAAGGCCTCGGGCGTATCTGATGTAAGTCAGGCTAACAAAGCATAAGCTTATTTTTGTTTGCATGTTTGAAAAAAAATTCACGCATGCAGGCATAACGCATAGCGTCATTAAAACGAAGTAAGGAGAATGATAGTGGGAAGTTTTTTTACATTAACAGGTGTAACTCTTGTAGTGTTTATGATATTCGTCGCCCCCATTTGGCTTATATTACATTACCGCAGTAAAAAGCAAGTTAGCCAAGGCTTATCTGAGACTGAGCTTCGCTCATTGCAGAACTTAGCTGAAAAGGCTGAACTTATGGCAGATAGAATTCAAACCCTCGAAAGTATTTTAGATGCCGAGGCCCCAAATTGGAGGAATAGAGCATGAAACGCGGCGAACTATTCAGAAACAAACGCAATGGTAAAATAGGCGGTGTATGCGCAGGGGTAGCCGACTACTTTGGCATGGAAGCGTGGTTAGTAAGAATTTTGACCATAACTGCTTTCTTATTGTTAGCGGGACCATTTGTGTTAGTAGGCTATATAGCGTTATGGCTGATTTTAGAAGATAAATCAGGGGCAAAATCGCATACATCTAGCCATAAAGGCTTTGCAAATGCTCAGCAAAGCTCAAATACGAGCACTTATGACGGCAAAGGTTTTAAAAATTCACCCTTTAACGATCATCATAAAGTCGAAGTGAAATCAAAAGTGTGGCAGTCTGGGGTGCCTCCTCGTCAAGCGTTTATTGATATAAAGCAGCAGTATGAGAACGTCGAAAATAAACTCAGAAGGCTAGAAAGTTATGTCACGTCTAAAGAGTTTGAAATTAACCGTGAAATAAACCGGCTTTAAGCATTGCAGCGCGCATTGTATTTAATTCCTTACAATAACACGTGGTAATACCAGTTGTAGTAACGCCAAATATATAGGCCATTTACCCCTTATTGATATATACCTAGAACACATTATTCTACAAAAAGGGCGTGTGCTTAGGCTATGTCAAAGCAATCAAAATATATTTCCAAACAGGCTGATAAGAACGGTACTATTCATTGGTCCAAAGAAGAAAACCAGCGCTGGCAGAGCTTATACGATCGTCAAATGAAACTTCTTCAGGGCAGAGCATGTAAACAATATATGCATGGCGTTGATTTATTGGGCATGACAGCTAATGAGATCCCGCAGCTCAAAGATATAGACGAAGTGCTTCTAGCTACAACAGGTTGGCGCACGGCGCCGGTACCGGCGCTGATTAACTTTACTGAGTTTTTCACCTTACTGGCTAACAAACAGTTTCCAGTGGCTACGTTTATCCGCAGTGAAGAGGAATTTGACTATCTGCAGGAGCCTGACGTTTTTCATGAAATTTTTGGTCACTGTCCCTTATTGACTAACCCTGCATTTGCTCATTTCACGCATACCTATGGCCAGCTTGGCTTGGCAGCGAGTAAAGAAGATAGAGTGTTTTTAGCGCGTTTATATTGGTTCACGGTAGAGTTTGGTTTACTAAGTACGCCTGAGGGTTTGCGAATATATGGCGGTGGTATTCTATCTTCTCCTGGTGAAACCATACATGCACTTGAATCTGACTCACCCATTAGGCAGCCGCTTACGCCTTTAGACGCTATGCGCACGCCTTATAGAATTGACATAATGCAGCCTATCTATTACGTGCTTGAGCAAGCCAACGATTTAGACGAAATGGCCAATATGGACTTGATGGCGCTGGTAGAAGAGGCGAAAAAGCTCGGTTTATTTACGCCTAAATTTGCCCCTAAAGTAAGTGTTCAAGCAGCTATAAGTTGAAGCGGCATGTTTTTTGTGAAAAGCTTGTGACAGCTGCGTTACAGGCTTTTAAACAAACATTAAAGTTTAGTAATAATGCGCTTTAGGAGCGCTCTTTCTTGATCTGCTTATCTAGTTCCTCGTAAACATGAACATACAAGTAATTATATGTTTACATGCGTACTAGGAGATATCAATTATGCGTTTGGAAATTAGCTGCGAAGACAGGACAGGGATCACGCAAGATGTACTAGACGTGCTCAACGAGTATGAAATAGACTTACGCGGAATAGAAATAGATGAGTTGGGAAAGCTATTTTTGGATTTCCCCACCATAGAGTTTTCTAACTTTCAAGATCTCATGCTAAAACTACGCCGAGTAGACGGCATTGTAGATGTGCGAACCACCCCATTCATGCCCATTCAGCGTGAACGTAACCAGCTGCGAACCTTGCTTGAGACATTGCCAGACCCCGTTTTTTCAACCGATGCCAACGGTAAAATAATTTTATATAACGATGTGGTGGCTTCCACTTTAGAAATGTCGGCAGATGAAATTCGAGAGCTCAATATCGATGATCTAATCGAAGGCTTTAATTTTACCAAATGGCTACATTCTAAATCTGTCAGCCCGCAAACGCACAAAGTGCAGTTTATTCAGCAAGACTATATTGCTGATTTGTTGCCTGTTAACATTCCTGATAATGGTAAAAATATACTCGCAGGGGCTGTCGTAACCTTAAAATCCGAAGTAAGATTAGGCGCTCAAATCAATGCGTTTAGAAAACCTGACTCGGGCAGCTTTGATAATATTGAAGCAAATTCCACCGCCATGAAACGCGTTATCAGAGAAGCTAAGCGTATGTCTGACTTAGACGGCAATATTCTGATCACGGGTGACACTGGCACCGGCAAAGAGCAAATAGCAAAAGCCTGCCACGATAACAGCAGGCGTTCAGACGGTGAGTTTGTGACTTTAAACTGTGCCTCTTTGCCCGACGAGGCCGCTGAAACCGAACTGTTTGGCTATGCTGTGGGTTCAGCAGAAGAATCAGAAGGTAAAGCGGGACTGTTTGAACAGGCCGCAGGCGGTTCCATATTATTTGATGAAGTGTCTGAAATGTCGGCATCCCTGCAGGCGAAACTACTGCGGGTGTTAGAATACGGCACTTACCATCAACTTGGAGACAGCAGGGTTAAGTATATAGACTGCCGCATTATTTGCACAAGCTGCAAGGATCTATCGCAGTGCGTTCAAGACGGTACATTCAGAGAAGATTTATACTATCGCCTAAACGTATTGGGTTTAGTTGTGCCATCTTTGCGTGAAAGGAAGGCCGATATTATTCCACTTGCAAACAGTATTGTGCTTCAACATAGTAAAAAATTGAGTATACAGGCACCCAAGCTGAGTAAACCTTGTATAGAGTATTTAGAGTCATATCCTTGGCCCGGCAATATAAGACAGCTAAAAAATGCACTTTACAGAGCGATTTCTCTCATAGACGGCAATGAAATCACAAAGGAAGCTATTCAATTGCCTAGCTGTACAGCAAGCGTGACTTATATTGATGAAAACTTCGATGGCACACTTGAGCAGGAAGTAAAACGTTTTGAGCGGGATATGCTCAAACGGCTCTATCCTTCCTACCCAAGTACTCGTCAATTAGCGCGAAAACTAGGTTTGAGTCATACCGCCATTGCTAACAAGCTTAGAGAATATGGTATTAGTAAACACTCGGTTAAAATGCAGTAGCCGTTAAGGGTAGGTGCACCTGCACCTGCTTTATGTGATACTGAAGGAAGGAAATCAATCGAGACATTTAACATGAATATAAAGTTATATAGTTATTGGCGTTCTTCTGCTAGCTATCGCGTAAGAATTGCGCTTAATTTAAAACAATTGGAATACGAGTATGTCCCTGTACATCTTGTTAATAGCGGTGGTGAACAAAAAGGCGATGCATACAAAGGCTTGAATCCGTCTATGTTGGTGCCGACATTTGTTGATGAAAATGAAGATGTTATACTGAATCAATCATTGGCTATAATTGAGTATTTGGATGAAAAATATCCAAGTGTATCGCCATTTTTACCTCAGCATAGCTTGGACCGGGCGCGCGTAAGAATGATCGCACAAGATGTATGTTGCGATATACAGCCGGTGTCTAACCTACGAGTGTTAAATAAACTAAAAAGTGAGTTTAATGCCAACGGTGACGCTGTTACAAAATGGTCACATGACGTGATACACGCAGGTTTTGAAGCAATAGAAAGCAGATTGGGCACAAGAGCAGGAAAATATGCATACGGCTACGATGTTACCCTCGCCGATATATGTATAGTACCTCAGGTTTACAATGCGCTACGATTTGAAGTAGACATGAGCAAGTTCCCAACGATACATAAAGTGTATAACAATTGTCAGAAACTGCCCGCCTTTATCGACGCCGCGCCACAAAATCAGCTCGACGCTCCTTAAGTGTCGCGTATTTAGGGATTGTTTAGATAGGCAGCGCGGTGGTATTTTTTACTTGCTTTAATGCAAACGTGGAGCTTATATGGTCAACAAGTGGCAAACTTGTTAACTTTGTTTTAAGTAACAGTTCATACTCTTCAATACTTTGCACAATTACCTTCAACAAATAGTCCTTTTCGCCGCTGGTGGTGTGACATTCAACCACCTCGTTTATGTCTTGTACTGCATTCTCAAATTTTGTGAGTGAATCACCGTCATGATTTTTGAGCGTTACGTAAATAAACACCGAAACCCCTAAATTGAGTTTCTTGGCGTCAAGTAGAGTGACTTTTTGGCGAATGATGCCGTCGGCCTCCATCCGCTTTACCCGTCGCCAGCAGGGTGTATGAGACAAGCCGACATGCTGGCTAAGTTCAGCCATAGAAACGGTAGCATCTCGTTGCATTACCCGAAGTATTTCGCGGTCAAATTTATCTAGCTTTATAATCACATTTTCTTTTTGCATAGTGTTTATCATTTGAATAAGGTTGAGTTGATTTTAAGTATATAAAAATCGTTGCTCACAACGGTTAGGTGCCTATAGCCTTAGTATAGGATGAATATCCTATAAATCATAAATAAATATATGATTATGTAAATGATCGTTTAGCATGCTGGTGCAATAGCAAGACTTATCCTTTGGTATTTCAGATATCATGATCACCAAAGTAGTGATAAGAGATGCTACGAGGTAAACAGATCCGAGACAATGCGGATTCATGAAACAGTAAGAACAATGAGAAGCAAAATGGCCTTATTTGAACATTCTGATTTTGACAATCACGAACAAGTTGCATTTCACCATGATAAATTAACAGGTCTTAAGGCGATTATCGCTGTGCATAACACAAATTTAGGCCCCAGTTTAGGCGGCTGTAGAATGTGGCCATATGCCTCAAGTGACGAAGCGCTAACGGATGTGTTAAGGCTGTCAAGCGGTATGTCTTATAAGGCTGCCATGGCTAATTTACCGAAAGGCGGCGGAAAAGCAGTTATCATTGGCAATCCGCGAGAGCATAAGAGTGAGGCGTTAATGCAGGCAATGGGCCGCTTTGTCGATAGTTTTAATGGTCGTTATATTATTGCTGAAGACTCAGGTATAAACGTACAAGATATTAATCAAATGGCCAGCCAGACGAAATACGCGTCAGGTAATACAGCTCGTTACTCAGTAGACGGTACACAGCCAGATGGCAATCCAGGCCCATCGACATCATACGGCGTGTTTTGCGGTATTAAGGCCGCTGTAAAGCATGTTTATGGCAGTGATTTACAGGGTAAAACTATTGCTATTCAGGGGGTTGGAAATGTGGGTCTTCGCTTAGCCAAATACCTTCATCAGGCCGGCGCTCACATATTCGTTTCTGATATTTTCGAGGAGAACCTACTAATTGCGCATGAAGAATTCGGCGCTACCATAGTGGATAATAAAACTATTCATAGCCTTGATGTAGACGTGTTTGCCCCTTGTGCACTGGGCGGTGCAGTAAATGAAAATACAATAGAAGCGTTTAAGGCAAAGATCATAGCGGGCGCTGCCAATAACCAACTGGCTAACAGCACTATGGATTTAGCATTGATGAATAGACGTATTACTTATGTACCAGACTACGTGTTAAATGCGGGCGGCATTATCGATATTCATCATCAGACCCTTGACGATAGCAGCGATGAAAAGTTAAAACATCAGATTAGCAATATTGGCAATACTGTAGTTACGGTATTGGAGCAAGCGCAAGAACAAGGCTCACCGACGCAGCAAGTTGCTAATAAAATTGCGGCGAGTCGATTTGGTTAAACAAGTAAAGGTTAAAAAATACTGTGCGTAAAATGTAAGCTTTATTGCGCTCAGTATTTTTTGTCAATAAACACAACAGCAATTTAGTATACATAATGTGCAATCAGGCGTTTACGGCTTATAAAACTAGGGTCACTGCTTGCATAAACAGCATGAACTCGGCATAATGCGGTCGCCTTGATAATATTTCTCAAGGTTCTATGGTAAACTCTGGTTCTCTCGCAATGATACATTGGGAACTCGGTCAGACCCGGAAGGGAGCAGCCGTACTAATGGACTCATGTGCCGAGATGTGGCTGGGGTTTGCCACCACTTATTTCTCTTTACTTGCTAACGTCAAACTTATCTAAAAAATCTGCACCGGATTGCACTGCACCAATTACATTGAGCCTCATTTTTTGACTTTCTGAGTTGGGTAAGTAAAATGCCGCAGCGAGCGCATATCTTATTTACCGTGGTGATAGCTGATTCAAAGCTAGAAGGGTAAGGTCGGCCAAATAGTCGTGGCCTTTTGCTGTTTCCAGCCCCATTTCCACAATATGTTCCAGTACCATATATTCATGATAATTAAGAATATTATCATCTAATTTCATCTGTTTTCTCATTTGACGGGCGTGAGTAAGCCAATATAGCTGTGTAAGTCGTGTAACGGCGCGGTGATAATTTTGATTAATTTTTTTGCAACTGCTGTGTAAGCGAAGTTTGTCGTAGGTTAAGCAAAAGAAAATCGGCTAAGGCACTGCGACGAAAGCAATTTGCTAACGCTAAATATGTTTTATCAAGATACTTGTTAACGAACTATTGACAACAAATCACCTTTAGCTAAAAATCAAGAAAAACATAAACACTTTTTTTTGTTTAAGCGTGTCTAGTTTCTTGACATTTATGCAACATCCTGTGACTATTTATATGTGTGCCGGACTTTGTAATGGCATAAATATAAATAACTATAAACCTTATTAGGTCCCACAGTGGCCTTAACAACAGACTTTAATGGTTGGGAATATGTCCAAAATGAGCAATAGAACTCAAATCGCAGCTTGCATCGTTGGTGCTTTGGCACTTACATCAGCAAGTATGGCCTTTGCCGGTCCGCTAGAAGAAGTGCAAACGGAACAGCGTAAAATCCATGTGGCAGCGGCTCAGTCTCAAGAAAAGATAAATGGTCTTTTTGAGCAATCTCAAGAGCTGTTGATTGATTATCGCGCGGTTGTCGATCAAACAGAGAATCTTAAAATATACAATGATTACGTTGCCCGGCTCGTTACCGACCAACAGCGAGTGGTAGATTCTTTGCAGCGTCAAATAGATTCAATTGAAGAAACCAAACAGAATATTGTTCCGCTTATGGGCCGCATGATAGACAGCTTAGAGAAGTTTATTAACCTAGACGTTCCGATCAATAAGCAAGAGCGTCTTGATCGTGTTCAGCGTTTACGCGATGTAATGGGTAACTCAAGTGTCACTGTTTCTGAGCAGTTTCGTTTAGTGCTTGATGCATACTCAATTGAAAATGCATACGGCACTCGCATTAATGCATATGAAGGAAATATTCAGGTAAACGGTGAAGATATTTCGGTTGAGTTCTTTAACCTTGGCAGAACAGCATTGCTAGCGTTAACGCTTGACCAGCAAACAGCTTGGGCTTGGGACAATGACACCAGAAGCTGGCAAAAGTTAGGCGATGAATATCTTAATTCAGTTATTCAAGCAACCCGTATGGCAGGGGGTCTAGTACCCGAAGACTTAATTAAATTACCAATCAAAGCGGCGGAGTAAGGTAAATGAAAACAACAATAAAAGCGCTTATCGCAACTGCTTCTATCACTTTGATGGCGAGTATGGCCAGTGCACAAGCACCGGCACCAACTAGTTTGCAAGAATTACTTAACCAAGTTAAAAATGATCGTGTGTCTGAAGCACGTGTCAATCAAGAGCGTGAGGCAGAATTTACCAGTGCACGCGCTGACAAGCAGGCACTTTTGCGCAGAGCTCAAGGGCAATTAAGAGATGAAGAGCAACGTGGTGATCGTTTAGGCGCACAATTTGCCGCAAACGAACAAACGATCATAGACAAAGAAATTGAGTTAGACCAAGCAAGCGGTACTTTAGGTGAAATGTTTGGCGTTGTGCGCCAGGCATCAGCCGATGCATACGGCACCATATCAACCTCTATAGTTAGTGCTGAATTTCCAGGTCGTGAGTCGTTTCTACAAGAAATGGCACAAGACTCTAAGGGCCTTCCTAACATTCGTGAGTTAGAAGAGCTATGGATTTCATTGCAAACTGAAATGACTGAGTCTGGCCAAATATCTAAATTCACTGCTGACGTAGTCGATTTAACAGGCGGTTCTTCGTCTCAAGAAGTGTTACGCGTGGGTACGTTCAACTTAATTGGTGAACAGGGATATTTAGTGTTTGATGAAGCCACACAGACTATTCGTCCTTTAGGTCGCCAGCCGGACGGGCATCAGGTAGCATCAACACAAAACTTATTAAATGCCACTAGTGGATTTATACCGACGTTTGTTGACCCATCACGTGGCGTGATACTAAACTTGTTCAAGCAAAAAGCCACCATGTCTGACCGTTACCATCAAGGTGGTTTAGTTGGTTATATAATCACGGTTATGTTAGCAATTGGTTTATCAATTGGTGTTTTTAAAATTGTTCAGCTAACAATTGTTAGTGGCAAAATGAGAAAACAAATGAACAACATCGACAATCCATCCAATGCCAACCCACTAGGGCGTATATTAACTGTTTACAATGCCAACAAAAAAGCTGATGTAGAAGGGTTAGAGTTAAAGCTCGATGAAGCCATTCTCAAAGAGCTGCCGCGGGTAGATGCAGGGGTCAATATTATTAAGATATTTGCTGCAATTGCACCGCTGTTAGGTCTTTTAGGTACGGTTATAGGGATGATTGCGACGTTCCAACAAATAACCTTGTTTGGAACGGGTGACCCACGCATTATGGCCGGTTCGATCTCTATGGCACTCGTAACCACTGCCCAAGGTATAATCGCAGCATTGCCGCTAATACTGATGCACAGCATTGTTGCAGGTCGTGCTAAGTCGATTGTTCACATACTTGACGAGCAGACTGCAGGCGTTATCGCTGCGCATGCAGAGTCGGAGAAAGCATAATATGTTATTCCTAGTAGGCTTATGGGAAACGGTTAGAGAATTCTTGTCAGCAGGAGGCGACGTACTGTATTTTGTTGCCGGCGCTCTCTTCTTAATGTGGGCATTAATGATAGAGCGCTATTGGTATTTAACGTCGGTTTTTCCACCAATAAGAAAGAAAATTATTGATGATTGGGAAGCGCGAGTCGACACTACCTCTTGGCATGCACATAGAATTCGTGAGGCATGGATTTCACAAGCCTCTGACGGTTTGACCGCTAGACTGATAATAATCAGAACTTTAGTCGCAATGTGCCCTCTAATAGGGTTATTAGGTACTGTAACGGGAATGATTGGCGTATTTGAGACAATGGCCACCCAAGGTACTGGTAACCCAAGATTGATGGCTGCGGGTATTTCGATGGCAACTATTCCCACAATGGCAGGAATGGTTGCAGCTCTGTCTGGATTATTTGTAAGCTCACGCATTGAAGCAAAAGCTAAGAATTTGAAAGAGCAGTTAGTCGACAGCTTGCCACATAATTAAGAGAGGTTGTTATGGGACGTAAAGTTAGAGAACTTCAAGATGATGCAGCAATTGATATGACGCCAATGCTCGACATTGTGTTTATCATGCTCATATTCTTTATTGTAACAACAGTATTCGTTAAGCAAGCAGGTATTGACGTAAACAAACCTGAAGGCATAACTGCAACTAAATTCAAAAATGCGAATATTTTTATTGCGGTCACTGAAGATGGTGCAGTGTGGATTGATCGCCGTGAAATTTCGTTAGAAGCAGTCAGGCCTAACGTAGAGAAATTATTGTTAGAGCAGCCTACTGATGCCGTATACATAGAGGCAGACGTGAAAGCGAAACATGGTGTAGTAATCAAAGTAATGGATCAGGTTAAACAGGCTGGTGTTGACAAAGTCGCTATAGCGGTAAGGAGTTAATAATGATTAGATTTATTGCATCAATATTCCTTGGTGGCGTGGTGGCTTTCTCACTGTTTGTGCTGATGGCAAAATTAATTGAAAACGATGGCGTGGCGGGTAAGCCTGTAGATCCGCCACCCATTATTGACATTATTATGGCCGACCCAGACGAAAACTTAAACACACGCGTGCGCAGGCCACCACCACCACCACCTCCGCCTAAGGAGCCGCCTAAAGTTGAAATGGTAGAGCCTGATGCAGCGGAGCCTGATGCAAATGCCTTTAGTATAAACATACCGGGTATCGATACGGGCAGTGTTGGCGTAAATATAGGTGGCATCGGCGCGATGATGCGTGACGGTGATGCAACGCCAATAGTGCGTATAGATCCAAAATATCCGCCCGAAGCGGCACGTGATGGAAAAGAAGGATGGGTTGACCTATCGTTCACCATCAACGAGGTGGGTGGGGTTGAAGATGTAGAGGTGCTTGAAGCAGATCCAAAACGCATTTTTGACCGTGAAGCAAAAAGAGCACTGCGTAAGTGGAAGTACAGACCAAAAGTTGTCGACGGTATTGCACAAAGACAGCCTGGTTTGAGAGTTCGACTAGAATTTAGTTTAGGCGGAGATGATTAATATGAAAAAATTAAATAAAGTCTTGATGACCGCTGGTGTCGCTTTGTTTGGTTCATATTCGACACTTGCGATTGCGCAACAGTCAGCTGCTATTGTTTGTCCGGGTTATGAACCGGCCAAAACACAGCTGTTAGGCGAGCGTTCTGGTAAGAAGCTTCAGCGAGCATATGAAGTCTATCTAAACGAAGAGCTTGACGAAAGAGAAAGGGTTAAAGAAGCAATCAGCATGCTGCGGGATATCGATTCAAAAGAAGATTTTGATACCGCAACTGTTGATAGATTTCTTGGACAACTGTTGGTGTCAGAAGACGGTAAACAGTTAGAGGCTCTTTCACTGCTTACGCGGGCTGCTGATTTAGGCGTTTTGAATGATAAAGACCAAGCCGATATTTTAAAGTTGGTGGCTGACTTGTCCATTCAAGAAGAAAAGTATGAAAATTCCATCAAGTATTATAAGAAATGGATGGCGTTTACTTGTAAAGAAGATCCGGACATTTATACGCGTATGGCGAAAGCGTATACTGAAATGAAAGACTTTGACAATGTGCTACTTACCGCCGATCTTGCTATTGCGAATTATGTACAGCCAAACAAGAACCCTTTCGCGTTAAAGATAAATGCTTTTCATGAGAAAAAACAATATGATGGTGCCGTTGAGGTTGCTGAAATACTTGTTTCCTTGTTCCCAGGAGAGAAAAGCTGGTGGTCACAGCTAGGCTTTTTCTACATGTTGGTAGAGGACTATACCAAAGCACTTTCTACGTTCTCATTAGCACATAAACAAGGATATTTAACAAAACGGTCAGAGTTTAAGGCTTTAGCGCAGCTATATGCCTCAAGTGATGTGCCTTATAAGTCTGCTCAGTTGCAAAAGAAATACATGGCGTCGGGTATGCTTGAATCCGAAGCTAGTGACATTGCCAGTTTGGCAAATACGCTTCAGTTAGCACGTGAGTACAGCGAAGCGGCTAAGTATTATGGACAGGCCGCAGCAAAAAGCGCTGATCCTGACCATTACCGCAAGCAAGGTGTTTTATTGTTAACGGCGGAAGATTATAGAGGTGCTGTAACGGCGCTTACTAAATCTATAGAGTCGGGCATAGACGAGGAGGGCAAGGTGCATTTCTCGTTGATGGAAGCTAATTTCTATATGGGTAATTTTCGGAAAGCCTATGAGCATGCTACTGAAGCTCAAAAAGATCCCAGCTTACGCAGGAATGCTTTAGCTTGGATACCTTATATCAAGCAAAAAGCTGAAAATCGTGGCGTTAAAATATAGACGAATGTAGATAATCGAAATCCCGCTTATATTAGCGGGTTTTTTTTGCCTTGAAATATAGATTCATAAGTAGTCAAAGAGGTGATTCTGTTCCGTATATACCCTAAAAATATCGCTAACAGCACTAAATACGACATGTTCTATTTCACACTTTTCAGACTTATGAATACCTTTTTCATGATATCTTAGTATCAGTTCTTGGGCGGACCGTGCCGATATCGGTAAGATGTGAGCATCGTCGTATGTTAACAACCATAGCAAGATAGGCGCTATTTTTTCTAAATTTATATCTTTTGCTAAGTAGCGTTTAAGCGCTTTATTGACAAATTGCCTATGCACTGTATCGGTAAACATAAAATCCGCTTTAAAGGTTTGATATATGCTTTGATATAAAGTGTGTAAGCGTTTATGCGTTGCGCGTAGGTACTGTCGTTCTATTTGTAAGCGAAACTGCAGTAAACTTTTGCTCAATTTAGGTATATCACGCAATGGTTTAAGCATTAATAGGCTGCAGGTTCCACTAGCAGTATCAATACGATGTCCAAGCTTAGCCATTGTAAAGTCATTTTTCAGCCAAAACGAATATAGAGAAGAGGTAAAACCATAAGATACACTAACACAGTCAACGTTTGTAGAACGCGCGTATTGTTCACAAAACTGCAGCAGATTAGTGCCTATGTTAAGTCGTTTATGCGCGTGCTTGACTGCAATTCTGTTGATGCGTAAATACTTCAGTTCACACAAATCAGAATCTAATAAGTAGAGTGACAGTGCCTGAGGACTCAAATGTCCTTGCACCCTTCTTTTACCAAGACTTATGTCATGCTTTAGTGATGAAAGGAGCTCCCCTCCCTCTTCAAACAAAATGGCCACGCCTAGCACTTGACGATTGGCCTTATTGATATGGGAGCTGTTTTTATAGGCGATTGCTATTATGCAGTCATTAGCATCTAAGGTCCTTACTATATCGTTAGGGGTGGTTTGATAATGGGCGTCGCTAAGCAATGTAAATATTTGAGCATAAAGCTTATTGCTTTTGACCAATATTGTTTTGTCTATTATTTCAAATTGTACATCATGTAAAACATCTTTATTTATCTTGCTCTGTAAGGATTTATCAGTTGTGTGTGCGGTTCTTGTCGATGATCCCATATTTGGCATATAACCAAGCAGTGAATGTAAACACGTTTCTACGGTGTCTCCGTTTAGCCATCTAAACGGTTTGCTTAAGGTGTATACGTGCGTATTTTTATGGGTGACTAAGTAAGGCAATACTCTATGTATAAAGCCATTGCCGCTACCCTCATAACCGTCTGTAGTGCCAGTAAGTATGCAGTGTGAAAAATGAGAAATAGTACGCTTAAGCAGCGCCGGCGCGATCGACGCTAATTCATCAATAATCACTATGGAATGGGGCGGGGCAAGTGCGGTGATCTCATCCATCGCGTAGAATTTAATTTCATTTTTTTGAATAGCATGTTTTTCTAAAGGTGCATTACGGTTCGCTTCGTAGGGAGCTTGGCTCGCTGTGTTCACGTCGTAAAAACGCTGTAATTGACGTTTCTTTAATGCACTGACCACGACAGGGGTATTCTGGTTATTTACCTTAGCGGATAATCTACTTGCAATATGACCTATCAACGTAGACTTGCCCCTTCCGCGTGGGCCAAGAATAATTGAAACTGACCCCGTGGATGCTTTAGCATTGATCCTTTGCGTTATTTTGGTTTCGATATCAGTCTGTTCTTTTGATAGTTGCCAGTCTTGCTGATTTGTCTGTGTTTCGTGTTCAATTGCTTGCTTCAAAGGAGATGATATGGCACTACTTGGAAAAAACGAGTGCGTGGGATCTACGTAAGCCCCATTGTTTTTTTTAACGTGTCGTATAAAAACGTCAGTGAAATATGATGTTTTAGGTGTATAGCCATAGCTAAACTTTAGCGGGCCTAAATTTGGCTTATATGAGCTTTCAGATGCCAGCAGCACCACAATAATTCCGCCTGCCTGAACCATGCCGGCGCTTGCATACAGCGCATTTAAGTGAAACCCATTTCTGGCATCAAAAATAAGAGAGTTGGTTTGCTGTCCCAAATAGTCTTGGTAGCGAGTTAAAGGGATGTGTTTCACATGGCTTATGCATAAGTCTTTTGAAACAACAGAGCTGTCTTTATAATCTGCCACTACAGCCTCTAGGAAAAACATTGCTTCATCTAAAGGCAATGATAAAAGTAAGAACTGCCTATGGTGAAAGCCCGTCTTTTTTACGCTAAGCCATTTTGTGAATGCTTCTTTATTCGGCATCATTTTTTAACATAGTCACGATAATCCAGAAAGTTGAGTTCATACTATATCTGTTGAGATTAACTCACTTGGCAATAAATCGCTAAAATTTTAGTAGCAATGCGTAAACAGGCATTGATTATTGCCTCATTCTTGCTATTCTCTGCGCGAGTATGATTTTTAACTAATAAACTTAGGTTTATGTTTACCTCATACTTATGTTGAACCAAGGGGTGCGTTAATTCGCTGAGATTCATTAAGAGAACCCTTAGTTACCTGATCCGGTTAGTACCGGCGTAGGAATGGTCAATTACTTACCTTCTCAATGCCACGGTTGCCGGATCTTTTCGTATTCTTGAAGAGATCCATACATGTATAAGACATCAAAAAAAGTTTCATTATTACTCACGCCAATTGCTATTTCTTGCAGCCTTTTATATGCGTCTAGCCTTCATGCTATGCAAGTAATCGAGGGTAGCGATAGTTCACAAGCAGGCCTTGATGATTTAACGTCAGTTGAACGAATTGTGGTTACGGCTGATTTATCGCAGCGAGATTTATCTGAACTACCCGCCAGTGCCCTTGTTATAGGTGAGGCCGCTATTAACTCACGCCAAGCAAGACACATTCAAGATATTATTGGCATGGTGCCCAACTTGAATTTTTCGAGTGGCGCTTCACGTGGCAAGTTTTTGCAAATTAGAGGCATAGGCGAACGTTCGCAGTTCGCTGAGCCGATTAACCCGTCGATTGGTTTGTTTCTAAACGACATCGATATTTCCGGCATTGGCGGCTTAGCGACCGTTAATGATATAAGGCAGATAGAAGTGTTGTCTGGACCACAGTCAGTTGCCAGCGGCGCAAATAGCATTGGTGGTATAGTGAAGCTAGTGAGCAACGCGCCAAGCGATGATTTATTTGCCAATGTTAATATCAGTTACGGGCAATTTAACGAGTCTCGGCTCGCCGGCACTTACTCAAATGCCTTATCAAACAATATATCTACAAGAGTCTCTATACAACAGACTAAAAGCGATGGTTTTATCAAAAACGCTTTTTTAAACAAAGACGACACCAATCGCATTGACGAAACCACCGCGTCTATTATTACCAGCGTTGCCCTCAATGCCGTTAGCAGCTTAGATATAAGCGCGTTCACTTTTGATATAGACAATGGCTATGACATTTT